>ENA-OQEY01001461-OQEY01001461.1-human-gut-metagenome-genome-assembly--contig:-NODE-1461-length-9856-cov-3.238266_pt1 | contig 9856 bp, 6 predicted proteins | sample MGYA00242801_ERZ504647 | MGnify/ENA primary metagenome ERZ504647 (study PRJEB26092, sample SAMD00036204) | human gut metagenome | host: Homo sapiens | study: EMG produced TPA metagenomics assembly of the... | reverse complement strand
ATGGCTTGAATAAAGGCTTTGGCTCTTACAACTGGATCGGGGTCTCTACTGGTACCGGAGACGATAGCCAATTCAGCCAGCTTTTTGGTTGCGTGTTCGCCATAAGCTTCCAGGATCATTGGCAGTATGACGGCATTGGCATATCCGTGGGGTACATTGTATTGTCCACCCAGGGAATGTGCAATCGCATGTACATAACCAACATAAGATTGTGAAAACGCATTACCGGCTAAAAAGGCGGCCTCCAACATATTTTTTCGGGCATCCAGATCATTTCCGTCGTGTACCGCTTTGGCAAGATTCATAAAAATAAGCTCGATAGCTCGTTTGGCATCAGCCCTTGTTTCCTTTGTGGTTGAATTTCCAATATAAGCCTCTATGGCATGGGTTAAGGCATCCATTCCGGTTGTTGCGGCCAAAGAAGGTGGCAGTGTTTTTGTCAAATACGGGTCTAATACGGCATAACGTGGAATCAAAGGAAAGTCATTGATCGGATATTTATGACGCGTTTTAGAATCTACGATCACAGCCGCCAATGTGGTTTCACTACCGGTACCAGCGGTTGTCGGAATAGCTATCAGTAAAGGAATCCTTTTTAGTACCTTTAAGATACCTTCCATTTTGGCCAAATTCTTTTTAGGCCGGGCAATTCTGGCGCCTACCGCTTTGGCACAGTCAATGGAGGAGCCACCGCCAAAACCAATCAAGGCTTCACAGTGATGATCGATATAAAGCTTACGTGCTTCTTCGACATTGTCGCTGGTAGGATTAGGTACGGTGTCATCATAAACGATACATTCAATATCTTGATTTTTAAGCTCCTGTTCCAAAGGAAAACTTAATCCAAAAGAGCGAATGCTTTTATCGGTAATCAATAAGACAGTCGAAATCTTCTTTTCATGAAATAAATCCGGTAAAGTAAAGATACTGGAAAGTATTTCCGGTTTTCGATACGGTAAAAACGGTAAAGCTAAATGCAGTACATTTTGATATATGCGACAGTAGAATTTCTGGATCGGATTCATAAGATCTTCCTTTCTTTGATATTCAAAGTTTCCAAACCACGTTTTATCACGAGCCATACATCGTGTCAATAAAAAAGATGTCGCAGGACACCTTTTAAGATTCTTCGTTGAGAAGATGAAGTTTTTCAAATGCGTAGAACAGTAATGACATCAACATTCCGGTAATGCAGGCAAGAACCATTCCAGATAAGGAGATACTTCCAATGGTGATGGTTACACCGCTTAAACCTACAACGAAGACAACGCTGGTCAATACCATGTTTACACTCTTTCCATAATCGACTTTATTGTCAACAAGGATGCGAAGACCACTGGTACCAATCATTCCGTACAATAAGAAACTGATACCGCCGATGACCGGGTTGGGAATCGTCTGAATCAATGCGGCCAACGGTCCGATAAAGGAACATATGATGGAAAGAATGGCAGCGCCGGCAATGACTTGAACACTATAGACGCCGGTAATGGCCATAACGCCGATGTTTTCTCCATATGTTGTCGTAGGAACAGAACCAATTAAACCAGAAAGCATACTGGAAAAGTTATCGGCAAACAAGGAACGGTGTAAACCTGGATCTTTGATCAGATCGCGTCCGATGATCTTCCCGGTAACAATCTGATGTCCGATATGTTCACTGGCAATAACCAACAACACCGGAAGCATCATTAAGATCGCATTGATATCAAATTTTGGGAAAGAAAAGTTAGGCAGGGCAAAGAAGCTTGCCTCAACAACAGGTGTAAAGTCGATCATTCCTACACAAACAGCTGTGATATAGCCGGCAACAACGGCAATCAAAATAGGAATGACACTTAGAAACTTCTTAAAGCAGACACTTCCGATCACGGCAACGCCTAAAGTAACACCAAAAACCAGAACATTGTTGAATTGAATGACTTCATCCAATAACCCGGCGGTACTGGCAGCACTGGAAGAAAGTTCCAGACCGATCAATGCGACAACAGGCCCCATGGCTGCGCTTGGCAGCACGACATCGATCCATTTTGTACCAAATTTATAAATGATACCGGCAAGCAAACAACCACAAAAACCAACCGCAACAAATCCTCCAAGGGCATACTCATATCCCATGCTGGCAATAATGGCATTTCCCGGTGCGATAAAGGCAAAACTGCTTCCCAGATAAGCCGGTGCTTTTCCTTTTGTGATAAAGATGAATAGTAAAGTACCGATACCATTCATGAATAGAACAACAGCGGGGTTGATTCCAAACATAAATGGAACAAGAACGCTGGCGCCAAACATGGCGAACATATGCTGAATACTTAGTGGCAGCAATAGTTTGCCAGGAACTTTTTCATCAACTTGTATAATTCTTTTGGCCATATATCCTCCTCTTAAAAATTTTCTTTTCCCAATATACCATAAAACAGAAGTGGAATTCTACTGATTTTGTTGTATAATGAATAGGCAAATGCGCCTGTAGCTCAATTGGATAGAGTACTTGATTCCGATTCAAGCGGTTGTAGGTTCGAGCCCTGTCAGGCGCGCCATAAAATAAGGAAGACATTCACTGGGTAGTGGATGTTTTTTTATCCTCAAAAAGGAAAACGTAATACATAATAAAAAGGATCTCAACCACATGGCTGAAATCCTTAATCGACTTTATTTGAAACAATTTAAGATGAAACATATGCAGAACAACTCTATTTTGATTTCAATGTATAGTACTGAGTTGGATCACTTTTATTACTTCCATGCCATTCGATAATGTCTAATTCTTCTAAATGTTTTAACTGTTTTCTAGAGAAAGTGTCTCCCTTATGAAGAATATTTTTAGCAGTTTTTATTGTGATGGATTTGTTGTTGGTTAAAAACTGAATGATTGTCGTTTCAAATTCGTTTAATTGTCCTAATATTTTTTGATCAAACATTGAGGAGATTTTATCGTCTGTTCTTAACTGCCTAGAGGTAATGCTATTTTCCAAAACCAATAGTACAGAGTTCCCGTTAGGCTCTGAATAGGTTGGGGATTTAAGAAAGTACATTTGCATTTCATCATAAATTCTTTTTACTCCTTCATTAAGCTCTTTCACCCAACCAAATTCACCTAATACACGTGCTATTCTAGGATTCCTAGAATATCTAGTATTTAGCATGTTATCTAAAGTGACAATATTGGGAAGTTTACCGGGGCTTAATATTTCTAATCGATCATCGTATAAAGATACTCGAATATGATCACCCATAATAGAATAATTACGATGTGTCAAACTGTTAACTATACCTTCAAACCAAGCAAATTCAGGATATTCTGGGATTACTTTAAAAACTCCGTTTTCATCGAGATATTGAAATTCTCGTAATTGTAAGGTTATTGCATTTTTAACTTGCTGAATTATCTTAGGAATTGCATCTTCATAATTTATTTCTTTAATGATATTTAATCGTTGCCTGTTTCGAAGCGCGTTCCATCAAATTTTAACAATCGTAATCGAGCATTTGGCAAAAATTTGGTAGGATGCTTTGCAAAAAGAAGAATACCTGCATTTGTTAGATGGCCTTTTTTTAACAAACCTCGTGCATCCAAGATTTCTTCATAAGATAATGATGTACCTAACTTTTCTTTGTACTGTTGAAGTAATTGTAAATCCACATCATCTATTGAAGAATCTTCAACAATAATGTCCTCAAATATTCTCTCACCTTTATCATATTCAAGTTGCGTTACTTGCTCATGATTTAAAAGTTTAGATTTGTCACCAACACGAAGGTACACTTTATCATCACTTGTTTTTATTACAGCATCTTCACTTGGTTCAATAAAAAGTAATAATATTGAGTCTTGTTTTGAATCAATAGTTACTTTTCGAATTTCATGTTCAACTTTTAATCTTCCTTTACATGAAGAAAATGGAACATTTAAAAAGTCATTTATTGACTTTGAGTCTTTATTGTTGAATCCGGTTATTTCTCCATTATCTTCAATGCCAATAGCAAGAACACCACCATTTGCATTTGCAAAAGCTACTATATGCCTCGCGATATCACTTGGTTTTATTCTTGCACTTTTTCTATCAAGATACTGTCCTTCTTTTTCATTTGTTAAATACTCTAATGTTAAGATTTTTGGTAGCAAAATAGACACCTCTTTAGCTTTCTATGAATATTTTATCATTATGCATATTAGAAATACTACCCCGTTCTACCCCTCGCGAACCCTGTACTACCCCTCACGTAATAAATTGTTCATAGGAGTAAGAGTGATTATACATCCTATGTTTATTTAAGCTTTCTTTATAGAATAGGGTTGTTTCATTCGATATCCTCTATCATGCAAGATCAATTATAAAAAGCCCTGTTTTTTTATAATCTATGAATATCTTGAATTTATGTATAGAATCATTGCGGATTTTTAGAAGTTATTATCGAATATTGGGTTTAAACCAATGATGAATCTAGCCTATACTAAGTATAGAAACAAAACGTTTTGTCAAAAAGGATGAAAATTTAAATCCTATATGGAAACCGGTTCAAATATCATACATGCATGCAATTATTCCTATTTTTTACATGGAAAGGATAAATGAAATGTATGTAAACATTCACTTAAAAAACAAAGAAGGGAGATGTACAGTTAGAAATACTGTACAAATAAAATCATGAAAAAATTTGTGACATCATCAATTTTGGCAGCTTGTATGGCTTGTGCATTGGTTGGTTGTTCCGGACAGGAAGAAAAGGATAATACATTGGTTATCTATTCACCGAATTCCGAAGGATTGATCGAAGCAGTCATTCCGGCATTTGAGGAAGAAACGGGTATCAAGGTTGAACTTCAACAAGTTGGTACGGGTGAATCGATCAAGAAGTTGGAAGCGGAAAAAGATGATCCGGTTGCGGATGTAATGTTTGGTGGACAAAATTCACATTATTTGACCAACAAAGATTTATTTGAGGAATATGTTGGTGAAAATGATGATCTGGTTATTGAAGAATATCAAAACAAATCCGGTATTGCTTCAAGCTACACACTGGATGGCAGTTGTTTAATTGTCAATACGAATTTAATTGGGAATATTAAAGTAGAATCTTATGAAGATTTATTAAATCCGGAACTAAAAGGAAAGATCGCAACGGCAGATCCATCCAATTCATCCAGTGCTTTTGCACAGTTGACAAATATCTTGTTGGCAAAAGGTGGTTATGAAAGTGATGAAGCTTGGAAGTTTGTAGAAGATTTGTTTAAGAATATTGACGGTAAAGTATTATCAAGTTCCAGTTCTGTTTATAAATCAGTAGCAGATGGAGAAATGGTCGTTGGTTTATCTTATGAAGACCCATGCGTAACGTTAGAAAAGGATGGAGCACCTGTTAAAGTGGTTTATCCAAGTGAAGGAACGGTATATCTTCCAGCCAATGCCGGTATCATTAAAAATGCCAAACATATGGATAACGCAAAGAAATTCATCGATTATCTGCAATCACAGGATTGTCAGGATAATTTGGGATTGACCACAACCAACCGACCGGTATTAAAAGATGTTCAGATTGGAGATATCATGAAACCAATTTCTGAAATTAAAACATTGAAAGAAGATAGTGAGTATGTCATTGCGCATAAAGATGACATTGTAGATCACTATAAAGAAATCTATACAAGCATTTCTTCTGAGAAGTAAAGGAAAGTTGTTATGAGCAAGATTTCAATTCAATCAGCGGTTAAGAAATATGGGGATGTGACAATCATCCCCAATCTTAACTTGGAAATAAAAGATGGAGAATTCTTCACACTGTTAGGCCCTAGTGGTTGTGGGAAAACAACATTGCTGAGAATGATTGCGGGATTTAACAGTATCGAAGGTGGAAATTTTTACTTCAATGAAGAACGAATCAACGACAAAGATCCCAGCACACGAAATATCGGAATGGTATTTCAAAACTATGCGATATTTCCACATTTAACAGTTCGACAAAATGTAGAGTTTGGTTTGAAACAAAGGAAGTTACCTAAAGGAGAAATCAAAAAATATACGGATAAATTTTTAAAGTTGATGAAAATTGACACGTATCAAGATCGCATGCCGGAAAGATTGTCCGGTGGGCAGCAACAGCGTGTAGCTTTGGCTAGAGCTTTAGCCATTATGCCGGATGTATTATTGATGGATGAGCCACTTAGTAATTTGGATGCAAAATTGCGTGTGGAGATGCGTGAAGCGATTCGTGCCATCCAGGAAGAAGTAGGGATTACTACTGTTTATGTAACACATGACCAGGAAGAAGCCATGGCTGTCAGTGATCGTATTGCCATCATGAAGGAAGGTGTGATTCAACATATTGGAACACCGAAAGAAATCTACCATCGCCCAAACAATGTGTTTGTAGCTACTTTTATTGGAAGAACCAATATTTTAGAGGCTCATGTTCAAACCATTGGCAATGAAACCATGTTAAAGATCAATGACGATAACTGGATACCGATTACACTGCCTAAAATCATTTCAGATCAGGAAGTAAAGGTTTCCATTCGACCGGAAGAATTTGAGTTTACCACGGAACCGAATGGTATTCCGGCAGCAATCGAAGATAGTATTTTCCTAGGGTTATATACTCACTACCATTGCCGTCTAAAAGATGGGACACAAGTGGAAGTGGTCAGAGAATCGGATCTAAAAGAGAACATTCAAAAAGGAAGTATAGTTCATTTGTCTATCAAAACGCATAAGATCAATGTGTATGATACAACAGGTGAAATCAACTATACGTTGGGAAATGAAGCATGAAATCAAAGAAGATAAAAATAGATCCGTGGAAGACCATTACGATTGTTGTCATTACCCTATATACGTTGTTTCTGATTTATCCGGTGGGAAAACTATTACTGCAAGCTTTCTTTGAGTCGGGAACGCATCAGTTTACATTGGATTATTTCACTAAATTCTTTTCACAGTCGTATTACTTTGATACGTTGATGAACAGCTTTAAGGTTTCCATTTGTGCAACGATTTTATCTTTAATGATCGGTACACCGTTAGCTTATTTCTTTACTTTGTATCGAATCAGAGGCAAAAAGCTGCTGCAAATCTTAATTATCGTAGCTTCCATGTCTGCACCGTTTATCGGCGCTTATTCCTGGGTGCTTTTATTAGGAAGAAATGGTGTGATCCTGCGCTTTTTCCAGGATGTATTGAATATTCAACTTCCGGATATTTATGGATTTGGCGGTATTTTATTAGTATTTACACTCCAGTTATTTCCTCTTGTATTCTTATATGTACAAGGTGCATTAAGAAATGTAGATAATTCCTTATTAGAGGCAAGTGAAAACTTAGGCTGTACCGGAGCCAGACGATTTTTTAAAGTCATTATTCCTTTAATCGTTCCGACTTTACTGGCGGCAGCACTCTTAGTGTTTATGCGATCATTAGCCGATTTTGGTACGCCGATGTTGATTGGAGAAGGATATCGAACTTTCCCGGTATTGATTTATACAGAGTTTGTCGGGGAAGTCGGAGGAAGTGAGGGCTTTGCGGCTGCTATTGCAATCATTGCTATTTTGATTACAACAATCGTATTCTTAATTCAAAAATATATTGCGAATAAGAAAAGCTTTACAATGAATTCGCTGCATCCTATTGTAGAAAAAGAGGCCAAACCATTTGCCAAAGCAGGGATTTATATCTATAGCTATGGTGTTGTTGCCTTAGCTATATTGCCACAGCTTTATGTCATCTACACTTCTTTCTTAAATACACGAGGAAAGATCTTTGTGGATGGGTATTCGTTAAATTCCTATCAAACGGCATTTTCACGAGTAGGAAATTCTATACAAAATACCATTTTTATTCCGGCAGCTGCCCTAGTCATCATTATTTTGTTGGCTGTATTGATTTCCTATTTAACAGTACGTAGAAGAAATACCGCAACCGGATGTATTGATGTGCTCAGTATGATTCCTTATATCGTGCCGGGAACTGTTTTAGGTATTGCCCTTTTGACATCGTTTAATACAGGTATTGCCAATTCAGGAATCTTAGCGATTGCGGGAACTTCATTGATTATGATCATTGCGCTGGTCATTCGTCGTTTGCCTTACACGATACGATCTTCAACAGCAACGCTACAACAGATACCGATGAGTATTGAAGAAGCAGCGTTAAGCTTAGGTTGTACGAAGCTAAAAGCATTCTTTACCATTACTGTGCCTATGATGGCCAATGGAATCATTGCGGGTGCTATTTTGAGTTGGGTTACTATGATATCTGAACTGTCAACAGCCATCTTGTTATATACGGTAAAAACGCAAACATTGACAGTTTCGATCTACCAACAAGTATTGAGAGGAAATTATGGGGTGGCCGCTGCTCTATCGACCATCTTAACGATATTGACAATTATCTCACTGTTAATCTTTATGAAAGTATCAAAAAGTGATAATCTAGAAATATAATATGTATTATTGGCTATTTTACATTGAGAGCCAGATGTAAATAGAAAACTAAATTCATTAGAAACATAGCTTGTCTAGAGGTATAGAGGTCTATATCTCTAGTTTTTCATATGAAGGGAAGATATTTATGAGCAAATATAAGATGAAATTGTACCACTCGATGGAAAAACTGACCAAAATATACATTCTTATATTTGTAATGATATTTATCATCATTCTTATCATCAGTATGTTTATCACACAAGTTCAAAAGAATGAGAGAGTCATACAAGATTATACAACGATCTTAGATACTATTTTTACAAGCTTTGAAGAGAATATACAGTTCCATAACCACAACAATAATTTATTAGCTTATCTTGCGCATCCGGAAAATGAAGAAAAAGTATTTCAAACGTATTATCACTACAAGTCTTCCGTTCCGATTGAATGTGAGATGTTGTTGTTTGATGATCAGGGTCATCTGATTTTTTCTTCCACCGGTGATATGCATAGTGTAAGGAAAACACCAAATTTCAATAGAGATGAATTAAAAGAAGGCGAATATATCACAAGTACGATTCGGGAAAAAGAAGAAAAGTCAAAATTAGTTTTAACAACAGGCGTTTTTCAGAATAATGTATTAAAGGGTTATGTCTCTTACTATTACGATCCCAATTCATTGAATTATGAATTGAGTTTATTGGAGGATAAAGGCTCCATTATCGATAAATTTGGCAATGTGATCGCAACAAGTACGCCGGAATATATTTCCGGATATTTAAAACGATTGGATCATGGATTAGATACATCCGGTTATCATATCCGAAATGGTGATTTATTACGAATTCAAGTCAAAGGCTATAAAGACGGAATACAAATCGTATCGATCGTTTCTTTCCTGGATTATTTGATTTTATATCGGTCGGCCATTCTTTTTATCTTGTTGTTTTCCCTTGCGACTTATTTGATCAGTAAAAGAAATATTATGATGTTGGCCAAAAGCAACAGCAGCAGTATTGATAAGTTAGTGGAACAGATGGAAATCATCAAAAAAGGAGATATCGATCATCTGGTGACCATTGATACCGATGATGAATTTCAGATGTTGTCAAAAGATATTAATAATGTTGTTGTGGCGATTGAAAAAGTAGGAAGACGGAATGGTGAATTGTATTATTTAAATAAGATCAGCGAGATGAAACGACTGGAAGCTCAGTTTAATCCGCATTTTCTCTATAGTACGTTAGAAACGATTCGATCGGCCGTCCTATTTGATGACAAAACCGTAGATCGTTTGATCTTGAAACTAACTTCCATTCTCCGCTACAGCATGGATAATTCCATTTCACAAGTATATTTTATAGACGATTTAGAAATCATTCAGGAATATTTAGATATTCAGAATTATCGCTATAAAGATCGTTTACAAGTTACTTT
>ENA-OQEY01001460-OQEY01001460.1-human-gut-metagenome-genome-assembly--contig:-NODE-1460-length-9860-cov-4.015435_pt1 | contig 9860 bp, 8 predicted proteins | sample MGYA00242801_ERZ504647 | MGnify/ENA primary metagenome ERZ504647 (study PRJEB26092, sample SAMD00036204) | human gut metagenome | host: Homo sapiens | study: EMG produced TPA metagenomics assembly of the... | reverse complement strand
GGCGGCATGCGTGGCCTGTACACGGCTGGCGTCCTTGACGTCTTTATGGAGCACGGGATCGAGTTCGACCATGCGGTGGGTGTGTCGGCCGGCGCTGCGTTCGGCGTGAACATCAAGTCACGGCAGGTCGGTCGCGCAATCCGCTACAACAAGCGATTCTGCGCCGATCCACGTTACGCCAGCATGCGCAATTTGCTGCGCACGGGTGACCTCTATAGCGTCGATTTCGCCTATCGCACGGTTCCCATCGAGCTGGATCCCTTCGACACCGAGGCGCTGCGGGCGAACCCCATGCGGTTCACGGCGGTGTGCACGGACATCGTGACGGGGGAGGCCATCTACCATGACATCGAGCGCGGTGATGAGGAGGACCTCGACTGGATCCGCGCCTCGGCGTCCGTGCCCATGCTGGCAAATCCCGTCCGCCTCGACGGGCACATCCTGCTCGACGGTGGCATCGCGAACTCCATCCCCGCGATGTGGATGGTTCGCCACGGATACGACCGCAATGTGGCGATCCTCACGCAGCCGGCGGGTTTTCGCAAGGAGCCCAACGGCCTCATGCCCATCTTGCGTCTGACCTTGCGCAAGTACCCTAGGCTCATCGAGCTGCTGGCAAATCGCCACGAGCGTTACAACGCACAGCTCGACGAGGTGGCTGGGCTCGAGCGCGAGGGGCGCCTGTTCGTCATCCGCCCGAGCGAGTCGGTTCAGGTGCCGCTGGTGACGAAGGAGCCCGAGGAGCTCGAGCGCGTGTACCAGGTGGGCAGGCGCGACGGCGAAGCGCATCTTCCGGCGCTCGAGCGCTATCTTGCGTGAGGCGTGCGCGGGCGAGATGGCGGGCCCGAGTGCCGACGCTGGTATGAGGCGTGCACGGGCGAGATGGCGGGCCCGAACACCTGACGTTGCCGCAGGGCATGCATGGCCTGCGACGGTGAACCCGAACGCTGAAGTTCCGCGCGTGTGATGTCGAAATTGAAGCGCTACTATCGCGATTTTTTCGACATTACACGCGCGGTGCCGTCTCGGAGGGCCCCGGTGCTGACTTGGGCTCGCTGCCGTGCCGTTTCGGAGGGCGACAGATCCGTTTTAGCCCTGCTTCGTCTCGGAGCGTCGGTGCCATCGCGGAGGGGGCAGTGCTTGTTCACAAACGGAGCGAATGCGGAACCTGTGTGTCACTAAATGCGCACGCGGGAATCAAGGCTGCGGCGCGTACACTGGTTCACGGCGGCATTCGAGGCTCAGATGGAGCGTGCCGCATGAGACGCCGGAAGGCGTGGAGATGGTGCCAGACATTTTTGAAAGACGTGAGTGGCACCGGGGCGATCAGCCCCCGATAGCGCGCCTGCGGGCGCAGAAGGAGGACGCAATGTCCGAGAACATCGAGAACGAGAACGAGATCATGGACGAATCCACTGTGGCCGTCGAGGCCACCGAGGTTGCCGAGGTCGAGGAGGCCGTCGACGACGAGGCCGGGACCGCTGCCGCGGCTGAGGACGCCGACGCCGAGGAGGCCGTCGAGGAGCTCTCCCTCGACGACCAGCTGTTCGACAAGGTGCAGAAGGCCGCTCGCCTGCTGCGCAACCGTAAGTTCGCCATGGGCCGTGAGGCTGAGGCCGACGCCGCCCGCGCCAGCGAGCTGATGCGCGCCCTCAAGCTCCTTGAGCTCAAGCCCCAGATGGAGCAGAAGGAGATGTCCGACCTGCTGGGCATGCGTCTGCGTGAGCTCGACGGCATTCTGCGCGAGGCCGAGGAGGCCGGTGCTGTGACCCGCGTCATGCCCGAGGAAGAGGACATGCGCGCTATCCTCGTCTCCGCGAATGAGAACGCCGAGGAGATTGCCGCTTCTCTGGGCGGCAAGCGCAAGAAACTCATCCCCCAGCTCTCTCAGCTTGACGCTGAGGACATCGTGGCCCTCATGGACAAGCTCATCGGCCCGCTCACCGAGATGGGTCTGGACAACGATGACCGCGGTGGCCGTGGCGGTTTTGGTGCTCGCGGTGGCGACCGTGGTCCCCGCAAGGACTTCGGCGGCCGCGGCGGTGACCGTGGCGGTCGCGGTGGCTTCGGCGGCCGTGGTGGCGACCGTGGTCCCCGCAAGGACTTTGGCGATCGCGGCCCTCGTCGCGACTTCGGTGACCGCGGTGGCCGTGGTGGTCGTGACGACCGCGGTGGCCGCGGCGGCTTCGGCGATCGCGACCGCGATCGCAAGTTCAACGATCGCAACGCCCGCGGTGGGTACGGCGACCGTGGCGGCCGCGGTGGGTACGGTTCTCGTGACGACCGTGGTGGCCGTGGTGGCTACGGTGATCGTCGCGGTGGTAGCCGCTACTAATCGCATCGGCCCGCATAGCCGCTTGTCTGACGGCAGAGTGGGCACAGTGTGAGATGCTTGCATGAAAACGCTCCGATCCGATTCTTCGGATCGGAGCGTTTTTCATATCGACAGGGGCCGCCGCCGTGCAGAGGTATAAGCGCGACGCATTGTTCACTCGGAGCATCACTGCTCGCCGTGCGTTCCTCGCGCGCCGTCAAGCGCACGCTGCGCACCCAACTCTACGAGAAGCTCCTGCGCCTTGGGGCGACGTACCGGCAGACCGCGGCGACCTCCGAGGTCGTGCAAGTCGCCGTTGAAGGCGTGGAGCAGCTCGAGACTTATTTCGCGGCGTACCTACTCCAGCTGTTCTACGCGATGCTCGCTCCACTCACGCTTTTCGCGGTCCTTTCCACCGCGAGCCTGCGCGCGGCACTTGTCCTACTCGTGTGCGTGCCGCTTATCCCCGTGTCGATTGCTGCGGTGCAGACGTGGGCGAAAAAACTGTTGAGCAGGTATTGGGGCCAGTACACCGAGCTGGGCGATACGTTTTTGGAGAACAAGGCGGGCTGGCACCACCATCTGCCCAATGCCGAGGAGTATGCCCAATGAACTTGAGACGATGCGCGTATGCGACGTGTGGGTGCCTTGCTCTGGCTCTGGGCGCCGTCGGCGCTGTGCTTCCCCTGTTGCCGGCGTTTCCATTTCTACTGTTGGTGGCGTTTTGCTTCGCTCGGGCTTCGGAACGCCTCGGCCAGTGGTTTTTGGGGACCAAGCTGTACAAGGAGAATCTTGAGGGCCACGTGTCGGGTCAAGGCATGACGCGCGCGGCGAAGGTGCGCCTCATGGCGGTGGTGACGGTGCTGATGTCGATTGGCTTTGCCCTGATGCATCAGGTGCCCGTCGGGCGCATCATCCTCGTGTGCGTTTGGGTGTTCCACCTCGCCTATTTCACGCTCGGCGTGAAGGAGCGCCGCGCATAGGGCAGCGCTTCATCCGGAGTGGGGGCGAGCCCTGTTGGATTGCCGGGCTGCGCGGGCGCCGCGCCTCGCGCCCTGCGTGGCACCGATGCCGTGCGGGGCGTTGCTTTCGTTTAAATTGAACTAATTGAACTTAGAATTGAACTCATATGGTAAACTCCCAGAAATTGAACTATAAGTTCAATGGATATGTTGGGAGTGCCGATGGCTGAGAAAAAGCGCATATCTGTCGATTCGCCTGCCACGGCGAAATCGTTCGCGCAGCACTTGCGTGAGGGCATGGACCGTCGAGGGCTCAAGCAGGCCGACTTGATTCGGATGGCGAGCCAGCGAGGGGCCAAGCTCGGAAAGAGCCAAGTGAGCCAGTACGTGAGCGGCAAAACCTTGCCGCGCCGCGCGGTTGTGCAGCTGCTGTCCGATATTTTGGAAATTGAACCTAGCTTCCTGATGGGGGAGGGCACGCCCGCTGTGAGCGCCGTGAGCGCTGCGTCGTCCGCCGCTGCGGCGACAGAGTCCGCTGCAGAGCTGACCGGGCTTGACGCAGAGCCGATGGGATCCTTCCCGACCGTCATCCCGGCAGGTTCTTCCGCAATCTCCATTCCCGATCCCCCCGGGCGAGCCGAGGCGCGGCCTGCCGCCGCTCCCGAGCCCCGCATCCACATGAGCCGCCTCGACAAGAACACCAACTCCGTCAACTCGGCCAGCTCGCACCCCGAAGGGATTATCATGTCCGACGCCATTCGCACCTTCAGCAAGTCTTCCAAGCTCGACAACGTTCTCTATGATGTTCGCGGTCCCGTGGTCGACGAGGCCGCGCGTCTCGAATCCGAGGGCGCTCACATTCTCAAGCTCAACATTGGCAACCCTGCACCGTTTGGCTTTCGCACTCCTGTCGAGGTCATCCAGGATATGCGCGAACAGCTTCCCGACTGCGAGGGCTACTCCGACAGCCGCGGTTTGTTCTCCGCACGCAAAGCGATCATGCAGTACGCGCAGCTCAAGGGCCTGCCCAATGTGAGCATGGACGGCATCTACACCGGCAACGGCGTGTCGGAGCTCATCAACCTGTGCATGCAGGCGCTGCTCGACACCGGCGACGAGATCCTCATCCCTGCGCCCGACTATCCGCTGTGGACCGCATGCGCCACGCTCGCCGGCGGCACGCCCGTGCATTATCTTTGCGATGAGCAGGCAGACTGGAACCCCGACCTCGCCGACATGGAGTCCAAGATCACGCCGCGTACCAAGGCGCTCGTCATCATCAACCCCAACAACCCCACGGGTGCGGTCTATTCCAAGGACGTCCTCGAGGGGATCGTCGAGATCGCACGCAGACACCAGCTCATGATCTTTGCGGACGAGATCTACGACCGCCTGTGCATGGACGAGGCCGAGCACGTTTCCATTGCGAGCCTGGCGCCCGACCTGTTCTGCGTCACCTTCTCCGGTCTTTCCAAGAGCCATATGATCGCGGGCTACCGCATCGGCTGGATGATCGTGTCGGGCAACAAACGCCTGGGCAGCGACTTCATGCTCGGCGTGAACATGCTCTCTAACATGCGCCTGTGTTCCAATGTGCCGGCGCAGTCCATCGTGCAAACCGCGCTGGGCGGGCACCAGTCTGTCAAGGATTACGTGGCGCCCGGCGGCCGCGTGTACGAGCAGCGCAACTACGTGTACGAGGCGCTGAACGCGATCGACGGCATTACGGCGGTCAAGCCCAAGGCGGCGTTCTACATCTTCCCGAAGATGGACGTGAAGAAGTTCAACATTCACGACGACGAGCAATTCGCCCTCGACCTGTTGCACCAGAAGGGCATTCTCATCACCCGCGGCGGCGGCTTCAACTGGCCCGAGCCTGATCACTTCCGCATCGTGTATCTCCCGCGCATGGGTGTGCTGCGCGAGGCGATGGAAGATCTGGCTGAGTTCTTTGAGACCTATCGCCAGGCGTAAGGACGCTGGCGGCCTCCTTGAAGCATGTCGCTGTGGTAACGGGTGTTGGTTGCCGAGGCGGGCGTCGTCGGGATATGGCATCGATTGCCCATGAGGGCATTGGTCATGTTCGCCGGCGGCGGCATCCATAGCGCAAGGAAGCTTGAGGGTCATGGTGCAAGGAGAGCTTTAGGGTATTTGAATTGCGGCTCCGGCTGTGTTTGCGGGTGTGCCGCTCGGTAAGGCCTGAGCCGCGGGACAAGGGGACATTAGATGAAAATCACCGTGGTCGCGGTGGGTAAGCTCAAGGAGCGATTCTGGGCGGCCGCCTGCGCGGAGTACGTAAAGCGCCTGGGTGCGTATGCGACCGTCAAGATGGTCGAGGTCGCGGATCGCGACCCGGCGAAGTCCGGCGGCGAGGAGGCGGGCCGAGAGCTCGAGGGCAAGGGCATCCTGGCAGCGATCCCCGAGCGCTCACATGTGGTGCTGCTCGATATCGGGGGCAAGGAGCGTTCGAGCGAGGAGATCGCGGCGCATCTGGACGACCTCATGCTGCGCGGGGAAAGCTCGATCACGTTCGTGATTGGCGGGTCGTGCGGGGTCTCGCCCGAGGTGCGCGCCCGCGCCGACGAGCGGCTCTCGTTCGGGCGGATCACGTTGCCGCATAACCTCGCGCGTGTGGTGCTGCTCGAGCAGGTGTACCGCTCCTTCAAGATCATGCGCGGCGAGCCGTACCACAAGTAGCGCTCGCTGATGCGGTGCCCGCAAACGGCGGTGCCCGCACGCAGTAGCGCTCGCATGTGGCGTCGGCCGCAAACGGTAGTGCCTGTGAGCGGCAGCGGCTGCAAACGGCTGCGCCCGCACACGGCGGTGCCTGCACAAGGCCGCGTCTACATGCGGCGGCGCCCACATAAGGCGGCGTCCGCGTGCGCAGCCCTAAAGAAAAAGCGCCGGCCTCCAAGGAGGCCGGCGCTTGCCGTATACGCTGTGCGCGAGGCTAAACCGGTGGATTAGCCGAAGTAGCGCTGGAGCAGACCGGCGAAGGCCTTGCCGTGACGGGCCTCGTCGCGAGCCATCTCGTGCACGGTGTCGTGGATGGCGTCCAGGCCGGCGGCCTTGGCGCGCTTGGCCAGATCGAACTTGCCGGCGGTGGCGCCGTTCTCGGCCTCAACGCGCATCTCGAGGTTCTTCTTGGTGGAGGTGGTCACGACCTCGCCCAGGAGCTCGGCGAACTTGGAAGCGTGCTCGGCCTCCTCGTAAGCGGCCTTCTCCCAGTAGAGACCGATCTCCGGGTAGCCCTCGCGGTGGGCAACGCGGGCCATGGCCAGGTACATACCGACCTCAGAGCACTCGCCCTCGAAGTTGGCGCGCAGGTCGGCGATGATGTCCTCGGAGACGCCCTCCTCGTGAGCAACGCCCACGATGTGCTCGGCGGCCCAGGTCATTTTGCCCTCCTCGACCTTGGTGAAGCGGTCACCGGAGACGCCGCACTGGGGGCACTTGAAATCGGCGGGCAGCTCCTCGCCGTCGAACTCCTCAACGTAACCGCAAACGGGGCAAACGAACTTCATGTTTGTTCTCCTTTGAACACAGGCGATTGCGCGGGCGAACCCTTGAGTAGGCTCGCGCTTGGACAACTGCATTATGTCACACTCCCGGACTCATATGAGCCTAAAACGAAAACATATTAGGATTCATTCTCAAATAGTTCACAAATGAACGAACGTGCAGTTCAAGGCCTTGCGACGATGGCTATGGAATGGCGATCGACGTGTTGACGGGGCAGATGGGGCGTCCAGGCAGCTCGTGCGGGCAGGTCAAGCGCTGATTGTGCCCCTGCTTTTGTCTTGGCGCTCAGGGAGGGGTGGCGGCGGGTGGTTCTGCAGCGGCAACGTGGCGCGCGAAAAAGCGCTCAATCCCTCAGAAAGGGGGTCACAAAATATGCGTTTCCGAGAAACTGGTCAAAATACCCTGATTGTGCGCTGAAAGCGGAATCAAAACACTCGTGCATATTTTCTCGCGCAGAGCAATCCTGGGGTTTTGTCGATGGCGGCTGGAAGCAATGAGTGCCACGACGCGCGGTTGGCTGAATCGGTTTGGCCAATCCTGGGCAAACGCGACTGCGCCACTGATTGCTCGGCGCACAATCGGGGTATTTTGACCACACTGAGCAAAACGTATCGGGCCGAGGGGGCGACGGTCATGAGCGTATGCATTTTTGGAGAGTCAGCGCTCGAATTTATGCGATCGAGCGGGCGATTAGCGCCGGAGTTTTTGGATAGGCCGCGCACGCAAAAGCTGGATGGCTGCGGCATATCGCCAAAAGCGATGTTTACGGACGACATGGAGCGTTTGGGTGTGAAAACGCGCCCCGTGCATATCCTGGTGTCCAAAGAGTCGGGCGCCCGTAGCCGCGACGACATCGTGTGCCACCGCAGCGCGGCGGAGTTGCCACCTCGTTCGCTTATTTACGTGAATAGGGATGTTTTAGTGACGATCCCGGCTCTGACATTTCTGCATCTTGCAACAGTAGACCTGCACAAGAAGCGGCAGCGCACCGTCGAGGAGCTGGCGATGATCGGCCTCGAGCTGTGCGGAACCTACCTCCTTGATGACTCATGGGATGGTCTTACCAACACGGCGAAGCCTCTGACTTCCGTCGAGCAGATCACCCGCGTGTTGGATGCGATGCCCGGAGCGCCGGGGGTCGTCCGGGCCCGCGAGGCGCTTGTGCTGGTCGGCGACGGCTCCAACTCGCCCATGGAATCCGTTCTTTGCGCATTGCTTACCTGGCCGCGGCGACTCGGTGGTTATGCCCTCGGGCCTGTCTCGCTCAACCATCGCGTCTCAACTGCCGACGGGGACCGCTATGTGGACGTTGCATTTCCCGGTCATAAGGTCGGTCTCGAGTACAAGGGCCGCAAGTTCCATGCAATCGAGCAGGCCGGCCGCGATGACCGCAGACAGAATAAGCTGGTCGGCTCAGGTTGGACCATATTGAACGTGTGGTACGAGGACATTGTCGAAGAGCATCTGTACAACCAACTCGTCGCGGACGTTGCATGTGCGATGGGCATTCGGCTGAGAATCCGCAGTGGCAGTTTCGATGCTCGTCGCAATGTACTGCGCATGCAGCTCATCCCCGCATTCAAACGGTACGCCGCGGCGTTGGCACGGTAGCTGGCCAAAATACAAGAACGCCGCCAATCGCGAGCTCGCGAAGGACGGCGCGGGGTGAGGCCCGTGCGTGGGCATGGGGCCTGTCTCCGGCGGGTCATCGGGGCGAAAGGACGCCGCAAGACGAGGCCCGAGCCCGGTTACAGGATTTGCACCTGGCAGCTCGCCATTGTGGCAATCGCGGCGTCGTGCGCGGCGGGGGTGACGCCGGCGCACAGGGCGGGATTCACCGCGAGCGGGACCTCGGGCAGGTGTGCCTTGATGGTGAGGGCGTTGCTGACCACGCAGATGTCGGTGCATAGGCCGCAGAGTTCGATGGAGTCGATGGGCGCGGCGTTGTTTTGCGCGACGAGCCAGCGGGCAAGGTCGAGCGAGCCGAACGAGGGCTTTTCGAACACGGGAGCGCTGCGGTGGGTGCGAACCGTCTCGAGGGCGGGTGCGAGTTCCCAGCCGGTCGTGCCAGCGATGCAGTGGGGAATGGGCAGGTTGCGGCCCTCTTGCGTGGAGGCGTAATCGCTGCCGTGGGTGTCCTTGGTGAAAACGACCGTGCCGTCGAAGCTGTTGGCGCGTTGGGCGACCGCCTCGACGATGGCCTGCGCCTCGGGCGTGCCCAGGGCGCCGTCGATGAAGTCGTTTTGCATGTCGACGACGATGAGGTAGGAGTTGGGCATGGTGGGGCTCCTTTGCTTGAGAGGCTTTTGGGCTGAGGGCGCCTCGACGCGGGGGGCGCGGTTGGCGTGTCGTGACGGTTCATGCCCAATTGTACGTGAGCGCAGCTTTTCGTGAGCGCCGTGTCGGCGGTCCGTCCTTTGAAGAACGCCTGTTCGATCGATACAATACAGCGATCGAACAGGCGTTCTTAAAGGTGGCGGTCATGGGCGCGATTCTCGAATACGACAACTCCTCCATCGAGTCGATCCTCGCGTACGCAAAGCAGCTTGAGGGCCATACGCTGAGGGAGGAGTGCCCGGGCCTGGAGCACATCGACGACCCGCATCGGCGGCGCGGGTCATTCGGCAACGCCGTCGAGCAGTATTTCTTCCACTACGAGATCAACAGCGACCCGAATGCCGATTTCGCCGAGGTCGGTACGGAGCTCAAGACCACGCCCCTCAAGCAGCTAAAAGATGGCAGCCTTTCGGCAAAAGAGCGCCTGGTCATCAGCATGATCAACTACATGAGTGTCGTCGACGAGACATGGGAGACCAGCTCGCTGCAAAAGAAGCTGCAGAGGATCCTGCTGATCGCCTACCAGTACGACAAAGAGCTGAACCCTGTGGATTACCTCGTGAGGCTGGTCGAGTTGTGGGGCATCCCCGAAGAGGACGTGCCTACGTTCAAAAAGGACTGGGACACCGTTGTCAGCAAGATCCGCCGGGGAAAGGCCCATGAACTGTCGGGGTCTGACACGCTGTATCTCGAGGCGGCGACAAAAGCGGCCCATGCATCGAAAC
>ENA-OQEY01001458-OQEY01001458.1-human-gut-metagenome-genome-assembly--contig:-NODE-1458-length-9877-cov-3.086837_pt1 | contig 9877 bp, 8 predicted proteins | sample MGYA00242801_ERZ504647 | MGnify/ENA primary metagenome ERZ504647 (study PRJEB26092, sample SAMD00036204) | human gut metagenome | host: Homo sapiens | study: EMG produced TPA metagenomics assembly of the... | reverse complement strand
AAATTTCTCCCCACCGCGGAACCATTACTGTAGATTGTCCCATTCGCGTTATCTGCTCCCCCCGGCTTCAGTTCCCCTGCCAGGCTGATATTCCCTGCGCTGTGCAAGCCAGTCAGGGTCACTGCCGTCCACCCAGGTGAGCACAAAATCTATTTTTTCCATTCCTATTCTCCTGCTCTTTAAATAGTTGCGGTCTAGAAATTGTGACACACATCTTGCAGAAAGCCTTTTTCAAACACGCTCTAAAGCTTTCTCAGTCAGCTTATCTGCCATACAGAAGCATCAGCTTCTGCCCTTCCTTATGGATGTCAAATCCTGCTTCTGCCAGCCTTCTGGCCGCTTCTTCTCTTTCGATTCTCCCGGCTTCCTTCATCTTAAACACAGCTTTGGCCCATTTCTCCGGGCTTTCTGCCAGAGAAATCATCGTCACATTTTCCTGGGAGAGTACTGCTTCTCCTGTGATCTGGTCTGAAATCACACAGGGCAGGCCATTGGCCTGAGCTTCCAGAAGAGTAAAGGGAAGTCCCTCAAATAAAGAAGGAAACAGGAAAACATCCATGGCGCTTAAGTACCGCTCCACGTCCTGACATACTCCCGTAAATATGATTTTATCCAGGACACCCGCCTTCTTAGCCTGCTCCTGGATCTGTTCCTTTAATTCGCCGTCACCTATAAGGCAAAGCCTTGCAGCCGGCTCTTTTCGTTGGATTTCATGGAAAATACGAAGAATGGCCTCATGATTCTTCTGAATCTGAAACCTGCCTACATGCCCTACTACCAGGGCATCCCCAGAAATCCCCAGCTTTTCTCTGATTTTCCGCCTGTTTGACTCTGAAAAGCCATATTTATCTGTCTCAATTGCGTTTGCAACCAAAGTTACTTCACCCCGTTCAAAAGCCTTATCTCCGAACAACCATCTGCCTGCTTTTTCGGAACAGGCAAACTTCTCATTCACATAATGCTTCATTCTGGGACGATTCACGCCCTCCATCAGCTTACGCACAATTCCCGGTGCTGAAGCGGTATGGGAATGTGCTATTACCTTTCTCACTCCTGCCTGCTTCGCCAGGCGAAGTGGTACGATATTGGCTGCTGAAAGCATATTCACATGCACGACATCGTACTTCTCCCGGGAAAGGAGCTTCCGAAAGGCCTTTATATAGCCAAAGTAATCTTTTTTTACATTGGGGACATAGAAAACCCGTCCCCCAAGCTCCAGGATTTCTTTCTCATAAGCAATCGTTCCATACATGGATACAAAATCAAAGGATACTCCCTGTCTGGCCAGTTCCCTGAAATAATTCATTACAAATGCTTCCATACCGCCAGGATTATTTCCCAGCCCTACCTGCAGGATTTTCATTTTTCACCTTCTAAACACTTTATCAGCTTGTCATATCTGGAAACTTCCCGGGTTAATTCCTTTTTCATAATCAGCCACCTATCATTTTACTGTATTGCTCAGAGATCGGATCAATGTCGCCGTATGCGATCAGCTTGCCTTTTTCCAGAATCATGGCCTTATTGCAAAGGCGCTGTACCTGTTCCAGAGAATGGGATACAAAAAGGACGGTAACACCTGAGTCAAACATACTCATGATCTTCTTTTCACTTTTTTTACGGAACTTGGCGTCACCTACGGAAAGGACCTCGTCCAGGATCAGGATCTTCGGTTCTACTACTGTGGCAATGGAAAAGCCAAGTCTGGATTTCATACCGGAGGAATAATTTTTCACCGGAACATCCATGAATTTCTGAAGTTCAGAGAATTCTACAATCTCATCATATTTGCTGTCAATAAATTTCTTGGTATATCCAAGCATGGCACCATACAGGTAAATATTCTCTTTTCCTGTATACTGCGGGTCAAAACCAGCGCCAAGTTCCAGAAGGGGAACCATTTTCCCATGTTTGTCCACATGACCCTCTGTAGGCTTGAATACACCGGAAATCACCTTAAGAAGAGTACTTTTTCCAGCTCCGTTAAGACCAAGGATACCTACACGGTCTCCCTTTTCCACACTGAAGCTTACATTCTTCAGAGCCCAGAATTCATTGTACTGGATTTCTCTCTTAATAGTTTTAAATATATAATCTTTTAAGCTGTCAACCTTCTCACGGCTCAGGTTGAACTTCATGCTTACGTTATCGACTTCAATGGCTGTCTTGCTCATATTTTCTCCTTAACATGTTCCTGTAAATGGTAGTTTAGAGCGTGTTTGAAAAATACTTTCTGCAGGGAATGATTTTTCAAACAGGTTCTAGATGTACAGAATAAAATTATCCTGTTTTTTCTTGAAGCATACAAGTCCGATGATGGTGATCACTACGCTGAATGCAGCTGCATAAATTACATATGGCGCATACATAGGCTCTCCGAAGATTGCAGATCGGAAAATCTGAATGGTACAGTACAGAGGATTGAACTTCAGGATCCATGCCCAGCCACTCTTCAGCAGCTTGCTTGGATAATAGAAGATGGCACATGTATACATGATCAGCATCAGGGCAACAGACCAGAGGTACTCAATATCTCTGAAAAATACACCGATAGTTGCAAGGAACATTCCACTTCCGTAGGAAAGGATCAGAATGATGATCAAGGCAACCGGTGCCTGAAGCAGATAAATAGTCGGTTTCACACCCAGGATCACGCCTACAATGGCAAGCACAACCAGGGAGATCAGAAAAATAATATAATTATAAATTACAGTTGAAAGTGGATACAGATATTTCGGTACATACACTTTCTTGATCATTGCTGCATTGGATCGGATGGATTTCAGCGCAGCTTTGGTTGCAGAGGAATAAAAGCTGTACAGAAGACGTCCGGAAAGAATGTATACAGGGAATGTTTTGTCCGTGTTTCCATACAGGGTTCCGAAGACAATTGTCAGTACCACCATGGAAAGCAGTGGTTCTAGCATGGACCACAAAATACCAAGGTAGGAACGACGATATTTCAGCTTGATTCCTTTTTTGACCAGCTCACTTAACAGGAACTGATACTGTCTGAGATTATCTAAATATTTCTTCATATTCACTCCATTATATTTTGAAATATTTGGCTTTCTGTTTTATCCAAAGCATTCGTATATAAACTTCTTTTTGGAAAAAAGCCAAACTGTATTGTAACATACTCTTTCCCAGGTTGCAATATTGCGATTTGACCTGGAAGCGATCAATCAGTTACTGTGTTACTCCGTGACCAATAACATCAATCATTCCAGATTCTTACTTGCATCTACTGCCATCTGGTAGGCTTCTGCATAAGAAATTCCAGTCTTTCTGCAGATTTCCGCCAGGCTTTCATACTCCGGATAGCATTTCTCTGCTCCTTCTGAACCGCAGATTTTCACTTCCACCTCACCGAAGGGAATCATTACTTTCCGCTTTCTCCGGGGCAAAATCGTGCGCTCCATCTTGACCCTGCGGATACCAATACTGGTAGTTTCTGCAAAAATCAAAGCTTCCATTCCCGGGACATCTTCTTCCTTACAGATTACGGTAAGAAGCCATGCAGGACGGTTTTTCTTCATATATACAGGAGTATAATGCACATCCCTTGCACCGGCCTCAAAAAGCTTCTCCATGACAAAGCCAAGTACTTCGCCGCTGCAGTCATCGATGTTTGTTTCCAGCTTGTAGATGTAGTCTGCATAATCCGTGCTTTCCGTAACACCGGTCTGAATTTTGGCAGCAGCTTCCCGATTGAAAATTTCAGCAGTTTCATTTGCCGCACTTTCATTTCCTGCCGGAATTCCCACCGCTTTTTCCGGTTTATGGGATTCTTCCGGGTGAATCAGCATTGCACGCAGGATTCCCGGGCACTCATACGTCCTCTTGCCAGCTCCGATACCTGTTTTCTCAATTGCAAAGGTCTCCGGTAATTTGCAGGAAGTACGTACTGCTGCCACAATTGCCGCACCTGTAGGAGTTACCAGTTCACCCTGTACCAGAGTGATCCGCAGATTCAGGCCACACTGCTGTACAATATGGGTTACCGCTGGAACCGGAACTGGTAAAATGCCATGCTGGCAGCGGACCGTACCCATTCCTTCACATAATACAGGTACAATGACCTCTGTAATTCCAAGATTGTCCAGGCAGACTGCCACGGACAAAATATCTACAATGGAATCCACAGCACCAACTTCATGAAAATGCACCTCTTCCACCGGAACATTGTGGGCTTTCGCTTCTGCCTTTGCCAGAATCTGAAAAATTTTAAGGGCAATACCTCTGGCGCTGTCAGTCATCTTCGTATCAGCAAGTATCTGACGGATTTCGTTCATGCCGCGGTGTTTGTGCTGACGATGGGGCTCGTGAGTATGTGCTGCTATCTCATCTCCATGATCATGTCCATGTGCTGCCACATTCTTTGCAGCTGCCTCATGGCTATGCTCATACTGGTGATTATGTTCTTCTGCCATATGCGTATGACTGTGATTATGTTCTTCTGCCTCATGCGTATGACTGTGATTATATTCTTCTGCCCCATGCGTATGACTATGATCATGTCCATGCAGATACTCCATATCATGGTCATGTCCGTCTATCTCTGCATCCAGGATTACATCGAAATCACAGGCATCAATCCCGGATTTCGTCACCCTGCTTACTTTTATCTCAAATCCCTGCACCGGAATACTTTCAAGTACATCCTCCAGCACCTTCTGATCTGCTCCCAGATCCAGCAGTGCTGCCACTGTCATATCACCACTGATTCCGGAATAACACTCCAGATATAATGATTTTCCCATAATTCTCCTCGTTACAAATTTATCAAATTGCTTTTCAATTTGTGTCTCTTACTTACCAAGCGCCAGCCGGTTCATCTGCGTTGCCAGATATCCGGCTCCATATCCATTGTCAATATTCACGGTGGCAATTCCATTAGCACAGGAATTGATCATGGTCAGAAGTGCTGATAATCCATGGAAATTCGCTCCATATCCCACAGACGTAGGCACCGCGATCACCGGTCGGCTTACAAGACCGCCCATAACACTGGCAAGAGCACCCTCCATGCCAGCCACAGCCACAACACAATTAGCATCCTGAATGATCTCCAGCCTGGAAAACAGCCTGTGCATTCCACTTACACCAACATCATAAATTCGTTCCACGTAAGTTCCAAAATATTCTGCAGTCTGTGCTGCTTCCTCGGCCACCGGAATATCTGCAGTGCCTGCAGTACAGACAGCCACCTTTCCCTCATGAATCTTATCTGGTTTCTCTATTTTCAGGATTCTGGAAACAGGGTCATACTGAACTTCTGGAAACTTCTCCTTCACCAGCTCATACTGTGCCTGGGAAGCCCTTGTTCCAAGTACTTCTCCCTCTTCCATATATAAACGTTCAAATATTTTCAGCAAATGGGCATCTGCCTTATTGCTACAGTAAATCACCTCTGCAAAACCAGTGCGGGCTTTTCTCCCCGTATCCAGCTTGGCATAATCCATTTCCTTGTAACCATCCTGTCGAATCAGCTTCCCTGCTGCTTCCGGAGAAAGTCCTCCCATTTGCACCTGGACAAGGATTTCTTCTAATGTCATGTACAAATCACTCCATTTCCTAAAACGTGTTTGAAAAAGGCATTCTGCAAAATGTGCGTCACAATTTGCGGGAATGTTTTTTCAAACAGGCTCTAAAATGCAACACAATTATAACGTTTTCTTCTCTTTTATTCAACAAAAAAATCCTGCCTCATTTTGCTGAAGCAGGATTTCTATGCATCGCGAAGCGTGTTGCTGATCACGGAACGAACCGTAACGGGATTTCTTCCAAAGCCGGCTGTTCTGCGCGTAATCAGAGCTCCCATGGCGTCTGATTATGTTTTATTTCGCTTTGGCCGCCTTTTTATCTCCAAGGAAACCAATAGATGTAACACAGATCAGTTTATCGAAGATCATAAACATAGCTGGTAAGATAAACAGTACAACTACCATACTGATGATCGCACCACGGGCAAGCAATGTACAGATAGAACCGATCATCTCAACCTGTGAATAGCAGGAAACACCGAAGGTCGCCGCAAAGAAGCTGAGACCACTGCTGATAATAGACGGCATGCTGGTCTTATGGGCAATGCTGATGGCTTCCATCTTATTCTTACCGTGCTGTCTCTCTCTCTGATAACGGGTAGTCATCAGGATCGCATAGTCAACGGTTGCACCCAGCTGGATGGCACCAATAACAATACTTGCAACGAACGGAAGGCTGATTCCCTGATAGTACGGAATGGCCATATTGACAAAAATCGCAAACTCAATAACCGCAACCAGAATGATCGGAAGGGAAATTGATTTAAAGATAATCATAATGATCAGGAAAATGGCGCCGATGGAAATTACATTTACACGAACCAGATCGGCATCTGTGGTATCCTGAAGATCCTTCATAAGCGGTGCCTCACCGATTACCATCGCCGTAGGATCATATTTCTTTACGATCTCATTGATGGATGCAAGCTGGGCATTTACCTCATCTGTAGCAGAACCATATTCAGAGCATACAAATGCAAGCTCATACTGATCTCCTTTGAAAATCTTCTTCAGATCATCCGGGATCATAGACTCCGGAACGGTAGGTCCGATCAGGGAATTCATACCCAGACTCCACTTCACACCCTCAACCTTATCAATATCATTTAACATCTGCTGTTTCTGCTTGGAGTCCATATTCTTATCCATCATAATCATATGAATATTGCCTACTGCGAAAGTTTTCTCCAGCTCATTATTGGCAATGTTGCAATCCAAAGTGGATGGAAGAGATTCTGCAATATTATAGTAAATCTTTGTATGATTGTTTCCATAAATAGCCGGAAGCAGAAGCACCAGGAAAATCACAGTCCAAAGCTTGTAATGCTTCGTAATAAATGCAGAAGGTTTATCCAGTCTGGCTAAAAGCAGCTTATGCTGTGTCTTCTCGATTGGTTTGTCGAAAAACAGAACCAGTGCGGGAAGAACGGTTACACAACAGATAACACCAATGATAACGCCCTTCGCCATTACAATACCAAGGTCACGTCCAAGAGCAAAGGTCATAACACAAAGTGCAACGAAGCCGGCTACTGTGGTAACAGAACTTCCAGCTACAGACTTAAAAGTATTGGCAATGGCATGACCCATGGCACGGTCCTTTTCTCCAGGAAACCGCTTCTTATTTTCCTCGTAGCTGTTCAGAAGGAAAATGGAATAATCCATGGTAACACCAAGCTGAAGTACTGCGGTAAGTGCCTGTGTAATATAAGAGGTCTCGCCCAGAATAATATTGCTTCCCAGGTTATAAAGGATAGCAAGTCCGATACTGAGCAGGAACAAAAACGGAACAACAAAGGATCCGCTTGTCAGCTCCAGAATGATCAGACTGAGTACTGCTGCGATCACAACGTAAATCGGCAGCTCCTGCATGGCAATGTTCTTAATATCTGTAACAACTCCTGTCATGCCACTGAGGAAGCACTGCTCGTTGGCAATCTTACGTAGTTCTGTGATACTTCCATGGAAGTATCTGAAGATGTGGTATTATCGAACAGAACCAGCATCATGGTTGCATCGCCATTTATAAATACCTTTCTGTACTTCTCAGGAATCATCTCTACCGGAAGAGTGATATCCGCCACATCATCATACCAGAGAACATCCTTTACATGCTCTACTTCACTGAATTTCTCTTCCAGCTTCTGGACATCCTTCATATCCATATTCTCCACAATTACCATGGAAAAGGCGCCCATACCAAACTCATCCACCAGAATATCCTGACCTTTTACTGTCTCAAGGGTATCCGGAAGGTAACTTAACAGATCATAATTTACTCTCGTCTCTGCGATTCCGATCACAGACGGGATTACCAGCAAAAGTCCGATCAAAAGCACCAGGACCTTATGCTTGGCTATCCATTTTCCTACTTTGACCATTGATGTCATCTCCTTAAATTCATTTCTTTCGTACTATAGTATAACCCAAAATGACCAATAGTCAATATTATTTTTAACAAAAATGAAAAATAGTCATTTTTCTCAAAAACCAATCAAAACGCCAACAATTTTTACCAAAAATGCCGCAATCCAGGCGATCACACACTGACCGATTACCACTCCTGCTGCCCATTTTCCGCCAAGCTCACGTTTTACAGAAGCGATTGCGGCTACACAAGGCGTATATAAAAGGCAGAAGGTAAGAAGGCACACTGCTGCCAGCGGAGAAAGCACCTCCACCAGTGCCGCTGTGCTTCCAAATAATATGGACAATGTGGAAACCACGCTCTCCTTTGCCATGAAACCTGTTACAAGAGCTGTGGAAAATCTCCAGTCCCCAAAGCCAAGAGGCCCAAATACCGGTGCAATAAATCCGGCAAGTACTGCAAGAATACTGTCTTTGGAATCTGTCACAATATTCAGATGCAGATCAAAGGTCTGTAAAAACCAGATCACAATGGTTGCCACAAAAATAACAGAAAAGGCTCTCTGAAGAAAATCCTTTGCTTTTTCCCAAAGAAGCTGGCCAACGTTTTTTGCACCTGGAAGACGATAATTAGGAAGCTCCATTACAAAGGGAACCGCTTCTCCCTTAAACATGGTTTTTCCAAAAATCAGTGCCATCAGGATTCCCATAATAATTCCGCCGAAATAAAGTGCTATCATTACCAGTGCACCGTATTTCGGGAAAAAGGCAGCTGTAAAGAAAGCATAAATAGGAAGCTTTGCCGAACAGCTCATAAAAGGAGTAAGGAGGATCGTCATCTTACGGTCACGCTCTGAGGGCAGGGTTCTGCTTGCCATAACGCCGGGAACTGTGCATCCAAAGCCTACAAGCATTGGGACAATGCTTCGTCCGGAAAGTCCAACCTTTCGAAGCAGCTTATCCATTACAAAAGCAACTCTGGCCATATATCCACTGTCTTCCAGAAGTGACAGGAAGAAAAACAGGGTGACGATAATCGGCAGAAAGCTGAGCACACTTCCAACTCCATTGAAAATACCGTCAATTACAAGAGAATGAAGCACATTATTTACGTTCCATGCAGTCATGGCCTGATCCACCACTGCAGTCAGCCAGGTAATTCCCATATCCAGAAGATCTGAAAGTCCCTTTCCGATCACACCAAAGGTCAGCCAGAAAACCAGAGCCATAATTCCTGCGAAGCATGGAATGGCTGTATATTTGCCTGTAAGTATTTTATCCATCTTCTGACTGCGCAGATGCTCCTTGCTTTCATGAGGCTTAATCACGGTCTCCGCACAGACTTTTTCAATAAAGTCAAAGCGCATATGGGCAATCGCCGCGGACCGGTCAAGCCCACGCTCCGTCTCCATCTGCTTTACAATATGCTCCAGGGTTTCTTTTTCATTCTGATCCAGCCCAAGCTTTTCCAGGATCAGTTCATCCCCTTCCGCAAGCTTACTGGCTGCAAAACGCACCGGAATATCCGCCTGCTGTGCATGATCTTCAATGAGATGCATAATTCCATGAAGACATCTGTGAACGGCTCCGCCGTCATCGTTTGCATCACAGAAATCCAGCCGCTTTGGTTTTTCCTGATATTTTGCCACATGGATTGCATGGGCTACCAGTTCATCGATTCCCTCATTTTTCGCTGCTGAAATAGGTACTACAGGAATTCCAAGCGCCTCTTCCATCTGGTTCACACGTACAGAACCGCCATTCTGCCTTACCTCGTCCATCATATTCAATGCCAGGACCATAGGAACATCCAGTTCCATCAGCTGCATGGTAAGATATAGATTTCTTTCAATATTGGTTGCATCCACAATATTGATAATTCCTTTTGGATGCTGCTCCAGAATAAAGCTTCTGGTTACGATTTCCTCGCTGGTATAGGGGGACATGGAATAATTTCCCGGCAG
>ENA-OQEY01001457-OQEY01001457.1-human-gut-metagenome-genome-assembly--contig:-NODE-1457-length-9882-cov-3.836920_pt1 | contig 9882 bp, 7 predicted proteins | sample MGYA00242801_ERZ504647 | MGnify/ENA primary metagenome ERZ504647 (study PRJEB26092, sample SAMD00036204) | human gut metagenome | host: Homo sapiens | study: EMG produced TPA metagenomics assembly of the... | reverse complement strand
ATCGAACGGAATCTTGAAAAAACCATCTACTCCAAAGCACATTCCAAGACCGATAAACAATAACAGTGACGGCAGCGGAAGTTTAGCAGCGATGCGGTTCATTAAAATGCAGGCCACGATCACCACTCCTGCCAGTAATAACAATTGATTCATCCTGTCCCTCCTTCTGATTTTAATACTTTACCATTTTAACAGGGATTCCGTTCTTTCGCAATTTTTCTCTCTTTTTAAAAACAGCGGCTACCTCATCGTTTATCCATGAGACAGCCGCTGCTCTTATTTTCCTCTTCTTACATTTCCCCAGATTCTTCCGTATCTGCTTCCAGAGATTCCTGATACCGATCCAATATCGTATTCTGAATCTTTTCTCTTGTACCGGAATTGATCGGATGTGCGATATCGCGATATTCCCCATCCAGAGCTTTTTTGCTCGGCATTGCGATAAACAAGCCTTTTTCCCCTTCGATCACCTTGATATCATGAACTACGAATTCATTATCAATCGTAATCGAAACAACTGCTTTTAATTTTCCCTCTTTTGTCACCTTGCGCACACGAACATCTGTAATCTGCATACTGTTCAAGTCTCCTTTCTCCGCCTGCATTACTGTCTCAATTCCTTATAATGCATACCTCTCGTTTTTTTCAACTACCACTTTTACACCACTCTCACCAACATGACGTGTATTGGCTCTGATCGTATCTCTGCTCTCTACAATACAATTTTCAATATATGTATTGTCCCCGAGATATACATCATTTAAAATGATTGAATTTTTGATCACACAGTTATTGCCGACAAATACTTTTTTGAAGATAATGGAGTTTTCCACAGTTCCATTGATGATACTTCCGCTTCCTATAAGGCTGTTCTTGACGGCTGCTCCCGGATTGTATTTTGCAGGCGGCAGATCGCTCACCTTGGAATACACACTCGGAGCATCCTTAAAGAAATACTTTCTCACTTCCGGCTTCAGGAAATCCATATTTGTCTGGTAATATGCATCCACTGTTGAGATGTTGTTCCAGTAGCTGTTTATCTTATAACCGTAAATTTTCTTCAGATTCTTATAACGAATCAGAATATCGGTTACAAAATCATGTCTCTCTTCCTCTGCGCAATGCTCTATCAGATCGATCAGAAGCCTTCTTCTGATTACATAGATTCCTGTAGAGATCGTCTGGGATTTTGCCACCATAGGCTTTTCTTCGAACTCTTCAATTCTGGCAGATTCGTTCATGCGTACCGTACCAAAACGAGTCGCATCTTCTCTGTCATCCAGATCCTTACACACAACTGTAATATCCGCTTTCTTTGCAATATGGTATTCAAGGACTTTATTATAATCAAGCTTGTACACCGCGTCTCCGGATGTAATGATCACATATGGTTCGTGACACTTTTTCAGGAAATCCAGATTCTGATAGATCGCATCGGCTGTTCCTCTGTACCAGTCCCCGTTATTCGCAGTGATCGTCGGTGTAAATACATACAGACCACCCTGTTTTCTTCCGAAATCCCACCATTTTGAGGAATTCAGATGTTCATTTAAAGATCTCGCATTATACTGTGTCAGAACTGCCACTTTCTGTATATGCGAATTTGTCATATTGCTGAGTGCAAAATCAATCGCTCTGTAACTGCTTGCCACCGGCATCGCCGCAGCTGCACGTTTCGCTGTCAGCTCCCTCATTTTTCTGCTGCTTCCACCTGCCAAGATAATCCCTACTGCTCTCATGAACGTTCACCTGCCTTTATTAATGTCTCGCCGCCTGCAAGTACTCCATCGCTGTAATCTTCCGGCACGGTATAACCACTGATTGCAGTATTTTTGCCAATCTGTACATTGGATGGAATTCTGGAGTTTTCTCCAATCGTAGCCAGTCCGCCACTGTAAATATTCGGTTTTTCTTTGTTCGGAACCTCGCTTCCGATTCCGATCACAACATTGTTGCCAATCTCAGTGCCTTCCGCAATAATCGCCTTGTCTATCACGCAATTATCTCCGATCACAACATCACGCATCAGGATAGAATCCCGCACGATACTGCCTTTTCCGATCGTAACTCCTCCGCCTAATACGGAATTATGTACTTCTCCGTAAATCTCAGAACCATTGCTGATGATGCAACGGTCTACCACAGACTGATCCGAGATATACTGGGGCGGAATATTGGCACTGTTTGTATAAATCTTCCAGAACTCTTCATACAGATTGAATTCCGGAATGATGTCAATCAGCTCCATATTCGCTTCCCAGTAAGAACTCAATGTTCCGACATCCTTCCAATATCCGTTGTATTCATAAGCAAACATTCTTCTTCCGTTTTCGTGACAATATGGAATGATATGTTTTCCAAAATCACAATTCGGCTGCTCGGATAATTTCAGAAGAGCTTCTTTCAATACCGGCCAGCTGAATATATAAATTCCCATGGATGCCAGATTACTGCTTGGCTTCTCCGGCTTCTCTTCAAATTCTTTAATCTTGCTTTCTTCATCTGTGACTACAATTCCAAATCTGCTTGCCTCTTCCATCGGCACCGGCATCGCTGCAATCGTAACATCCGCATGATTTGCCTTGTGGAAATCCAGCATTACTTCATAATCCATCTTATAAATATGATCTCCTGAAAGAATCAGCACATAATCCGGATTGTAAGTCTCCATGTAATCCAGATTCTGATAAATGGCATTAGCCGTTCCGGTATACCACTCGCTGTTCGCGCTCTTCTCATAAGGAGGAAGGATTGTAACTCCGCCGATATTACGGTCCAGATCCCACGGGATCCCGATTCCAATATGGGTATTCAAACGCAGCGGCTGATACTGCGTCAATACACCCACCGTGTCTACTCCTGAATTAATACAGTTACTCAATGGAAAATCAATGATCCGATATTTCCCTCCAAAAGCCACTGCCGGTTTTGCAACCTTTGCAGTGAGAACTCCCAATCGACTGCCTTGTCCGCCTGCAAGCAGCATGGCAATCATTTCCTTCTTAATCATGTAGTCACCTCATTTCTAGTTGATTGCTGTTATTATACCATATTTTTCTCATCCGTACATGTTTTTTACAAAAATTTTGCATAATCTTTTTCCTTTTTGTTTATTTGGTACAAAAAGAACTTCTTTTAATTTTCCCCATATATAGTATAATATAAACTGCAAAGAAATTTTATGACTAAATTTAATAAACTTTTTACTTTTAAAATAAAACACACAAGATTTTCAACTATTTTCATAGTAAGGGAAGGTAATCATCATATGTATAAAATCAATTTCAATCAGCCTATTCACGTTCATTTTATCGGTATCGGCGGCATCAGCATGAGCGGTCTTGCCGAGATTCTTCTTAAAGAAGGATTTACCGTATCCGGTTCTGACTCGAAAGTCTCTCCGCTTACCGAACATCTGGAAGCAAAAGGGGCTCAGATTTTTTATGGTCAGAAAGCATCCAATATCATCGACGGGATCGACTGCGTCGTATACACTGCCGCGATCCGCAGAGAAAATGCAGAGCTGATGGAAGCTGTTGCAAAAAAAATCCCAATGCTGACCCGTGCGGAGCTGCTTGGACAGCTGATGGCTAATTACAAAACTCCGATCGCAGTATCAGGAACTCATGGCAAGACGACAACAACTTCCATGATCTCTCATGTTCTGCTGGCAGGTGACACAGATCCTACCATCTCTGTGGGCGGGATTCTGCAGGCCATCGGCGGAAATATCCGGGTCGGAAGCTCCGGCATCTTCGTCACAGAGGCCTGTGAATATACAAACAGCTTCCTGCACTTTTTCCCGAAGATCAGCATCATCCTGAACATTGAAGCCGATCATCTGGATTTCTTTAAAGATCTGGAAGATATCCGTCACTCCTTTCATCAGTTTGCAGCCCTGCTGCCATCTGACGGAACACTGATCATTAACGGAGAGATCGATCAGTATCAGGAAATCTGCGAAGGTCTGGACTGCAGCGTGGTGACTTACGGAATGTCTCCAGAATTTGACTACAGTGCGCAGAATATCACCTACGATGAAAAAGGTCGGGTTGCATTTGATTTCTTCCGAAACGGAAAGATGGACACACACATCGTCCTTTCCGTGACCGGAGATCACAATGTATCCAACGCCCTTTCCGCGATCGCAACAGCGGAGCTGTTGGGACTTTCCATGGATACGATTCAGAAAGGCCTGCTTTCCTTCTCCGGAACAGACCGCCGTTTTGAATACAAGGGAACGATCGATGATGTCACCATCGTAGATGACTATGCACATCATCCGACAGAGATCAAAGCAACTTTAAAAGCTGCGAAGCACTATCCGCACCGCAAACTCTGGTGCGTATTCCAGCCGCACACATACACAAGGACCAAAGCATTTTTCCAGGAATTTGCAGAAGCTCTTTCCCATGCAGATCATGTGATTCTTGCGGATATTTATGCCGCACGGGAAACAGATACTCTTGGGGTATCCTCTGAAGCGCTCTCAGACGCGATCCGCAGCCTTGGAACAGATTCTCACTATTTTCCATCCTTTGCAGAGATCGAAACATTTCTCAAAGAAAACTGGAATGCAGGAGATCTTGTTCTTACAATGGGTGCCGGAGATGTAGTAAAAATTGGAGAAGATCTCTTAAAATAGGACTTATCCACATTATCCACATGGGTTATTCACAAAAAAGCAGATTTTCCCTTGAAAAAAGGCTTTTGCCCGTTCAGATAAGATGCTATAATACCTTTGCGCATGAGAGAGCAGCGTATGAATTCCGGAAAACAGGGAGAGGACTATGAAGACATTTACGTTAAAAAATAAATTCCAGACAAATGCCACACTGGTTGCGAACGACTTTATCGATCACTATATGGTGCAGGCAAACGGCGAATTTATAAAAGTATATCTGTTCCTTTTAAGACATTTGGATAATGCCGGCTCTTCTCTGACAGTTTCTGCAGTTGCAGACTGTCTGAACAACACAGAAAATGATATCCTGCGCGCATTCAAATACTGGGAATCCAAAGGACTTCTTCAGATGGAATGTGATGCAGAGGGACATGTCTGTGAACTGGAACTGATCCAGATTCCCCAGACCCAAGCACAGATACCGATCACTGCGGCCAAAAAGCCTTCCGCATCGGTCGTCTCTGTCAAGCCTGCTACTCCCAAAGCTGTGGCAGCTTCTGTTTCCCGCCCGGCGGCGCACGCAGATGCCGCAAAGGCGCAAAAGCAGCTAAAATCGCTCCTGTTCATTGCGGAACAGTATCTTGGTAAGACTCTGACAAAGACAGATATGGATGCGATCACTTATTTTTATGATCATCTCGGCATGTCGGCTGACCTGATCGAATATCTGATCGAATCCTGCGTGGAAAACGGCCACAAAAGTATTCATTATATTCAGAAGGTCGCTTTATCCTGGGCAGACAGCGGGATCACTACCAAAGAGCAGGCAAAACAGCAATCCCGCAGTTATAACAAAAACTGCTACACTGTTCTGAATGCTTTCGGAATCAAAAATCGGGGACCTGCCGCATCTGAGGTTTCGTATATCCAGAAATGGACCGATACCTATGGATTTACTCTGGACATCATCGAAGAAGCCTGCAGCAGAACAATTTCTGCAACTCATCAGCCAAGCTTTGAATATGCAGACACGATCCTGACCAGATGGCACAACAGCCATGTACATCATTTGAAAGATATTTCGGTGTTGGATGATGCATACCAGAAACAAAAAGCCGTTTCGGCTGCCTCAGCTCCAAAGGCAAAACCTGTCTCCAGAAATCTGAACAATTTCGAACGCCGTTCATATGACATGGATTCTCTGGAGGAGCAACTATTAAACAGCAATTAGAAGGAGAGCACTGTCGTGGGACTAAAAAATTCACAATATCAGGCGATTATGCGTAAGTACGAGCAAAAACAACTCCGAAACCATGATATACTGACACAGCATTATGAAGAGGTCTACCGTCAGCTGCCTGAATTTAAATCACTGGATGATTCCATTTCCATTTTGTCTGTTCAATATGGAAAACGCCTGTTAAACGGCGATCAAAAAGCAATTTCTTCTTTAAAAGAAGAGCTTGCCATTTTACGCGCCAGCAAGCAGGAGCTTTTACGATCCAGTGGTTTTCCGGCTGATTATCTGGAACCGGTCTATGATTGTCCGAATTGTAAAGATACCGGATATATCGGAAACCAAAAATGTCACTGTTTCAAAAAAGCCATCATTGACTTACTTTATGAACAGTCAAACTTAAAAGAAATTCTCAAAAAAGAAAACTTCAGCAACTTTGCTCTGGACTACTATTCCACCAACTTTATTGACCCGAAGACCGGCCGTTCTTCCCGCCAGGTAATTGAAGATGCCCTGCGGATCTGCCGGAATTTCGTCACCTCTTTCGGAACAGATTTCCAGAATCTTTTTCTGTATGGAGATGTTGGTGTGGGCAAGACCTTTTTGTCCAACTGCATTGCAAAGGAACTGATGGATAAAGAGTATTCTGTTCTTTACTTTTCTGCATCCAAGTTCTTTTCCAGTCTTGCAAAACATGCGTTTGACAAGCAAGATGTAGATGCGCAGAATATGTTTGAACTGATCTACAACTGTGACTGTCTGATCATTGATGATCTGGGAACCGAATATACGAACAATTTTATTGCATCCCAGTTCTTCACATGCATCAACGAACGACTGCTTAACAGCCGTTCTACAATTATATCAACAAACTTGTCACTGGACACTCTGGCTGATCTTTATACAGAACGGTCCTTTTCCAGAATCACAAGTAATTATATCATGTTGAAACTGATAGGCGATGACATCCGAATCAAAAAGAAATTAAAAAACAGGGAGGAAAATTAATGTTACGTCGAAAAGAAAGAAACTTAGAAAATATTCCAGTAGGAGCGCTCGGACTGATTCCGGTCAGAGGATGCGAAGGTCTTGGAGACAAGGTCAATGATTATCTGGTAAAATGGCGCAAAGAAAGCGGTTCTGAACATAAAGGAGATGTCGCTTTCACCGGTTATGACAGAGATACTTTTATCATTGATGCCGATGTTCCGAGATTCGGTTCCGGAGAGGCAAAAGGAATCATCAAAGAGTCTGTTCGTGGAAAAGATCTCTATCTGATGGTCGACGTATGCAACTACAGCCTCACCTATTCTCTGACAGGAAACACAAACCATATGTCACCGGATGACCATTTCCAGAACTTAAAGCGTGTAATCGCTGCAGTCGGAGGAAAGGCGCGCCGCATCAATGTGATCATGCCATTCCTTTACGAAAGCCGTCAGCACAAAAGAACAAGCCGCGAGTCTTTAGACTGCGCACTCGGACTTCAGGAACTGGTACGCATGGGCGTTGATAACATCATTACTTTTGATGCGCACGATCCTCGTGTATCCAATGCCATCCCGCTGAGCGGATTTGAGACAGTTCCTCCAACTTACCAGTTTGTCAAAGGACTTCTGCGCAATGTAAAAGATCTGCAGATCGACAGTGACCACATGATGGCGATCAGCCCGGATGAAGGTGGTACGAACCGTGCGATCTACCTTGCAAACGTACTTGGACTGGATATGGGTATGTTCTACAAACGCCGTGATTATACACAGATCGTCAACGGACGCAACCCGATCGTTGCCCACGAATTCTTAGGAAGCTCTGTAGAAGGCAAAGACGTGATCATTATCGATGACATGATCTCTTCCGGAGATTCTATCATCGAAGTTGCAACAGAGCTGAAACGCAGAAAAGCAAAACGAATCTTTGCTGCAGCTACATTTGGTCTTTTCACAAACGGTCTGGACAAGTTCGATCAGGCATATGAGGACGGAACAATCTCCGGTATTCTGACAACTAACCTGATCTATCAGACACCGGAATTATTATCAAGACCATACTATATCAACTGTGACATGAGCAAATATATCGCTCTGATCATCGATACACTGAACCACGACGGTTCTATCAGCAGTATCTTAAGCCCGGATGAGAGAATCCAGCATGTACTGCAGAAATATAAAAACGGAGAAACGATTTAATTAAAAAAGAGGGAAACTGTTTCATTAATTGACAGTTTCCCTCTTTATTTCATATGGTGGAAATCTGGTTTTCATTCCCCCTGATAACAAAATCCGATCCACCAGTGTTTCTTGCAGCCAGCAGAATCAGCATAAAAACAGCCAATTTTCAAGCTGAAAATCGACTGTTCTATGAAATATCTTACAGTAATCCACCGATCGCCATAAACAATGGCGCAAATACAAGTGACACAACTGTCATCAGTTTGATCAGGATATTGATGGATGGTCCTGATGTATCTTTAAACGGATCTCCAACAGTGTCTCCGACAACCGCTGCCTTGTGAGCCTCGCTTCCTTTTCCGCCGTGATTTCCTTCTTCGATGTACTTCTTGGCATTATCCCAGGCACCACCTGAGTTTGCCATAAAGATCGCCATGAGAACACCTGTCACAAGCGCACCTGCCTGAAGTCCGCCAAGAGCTTCCACTCCTAACACGATTCCGACCAGAATCGGCACAACAACTGCCATTGCTCCCGGAAGAAGCATCTCATGAAGTGCAGCTGTCGTAGAGATAGATACGCAAGACTTATAATCCGGTTTTTCCGTTCCTTTCATAATTCCCGGTTTCTCACGGAACTGACGTCTTACTTCCTCGATCATCTTATATGCTGCCTTAGATACGGATTCCATGGTAAATGCAGAGAACAGGAATGTAAGCATTCCTCCGATAAACAATCCGATGATCACACGATAATCCAGCACATTGATACTTTCCAGATGTACTGCCTGAGAATACGAAGCAAACAGTGCCAGTGCTGTCAGCGCAGCAGAACCGATTGCAAAGCCTTTTCCCATAGCTGCTGTTGTATTTCCTACAGAATCCAGTTTATCAGTGATTTCACGTACCGATTTGTCCAGACCTGACATTTCTGCGATTCCGCCGGCATTATCGGCGATCGGACCATATGCATCCACCGCAACTGTAATTCCAGTTGTAGAAAGCATTCCCACTGCTGCCAGAGCAATTCCGTACAATCCGTCTACCTGATATGCTACAAAAATACCGATGCAGATCAGGATCAGCGGGATTGCTGTTGACTGCATTCCGACTGCGATTCCACTGATGATCGTGGTTGCCGGTCCTGTCTCAGACTGCTCTCCGATCTTCTTCACCGGATTGTAATCTGCTGATGTATAGCATTCTGTAATCAGACCAATGAGAACACCTACGATCAGACCTGCGATTACGGCGATCGCTCCGTCAAAGTTTCCAAATAAAACCTTACTCAGTACAAGAGACACGATCACAACCAGAAGTGCCGCAATATTGCTTCCCATCTTCAGGGCTTTCTGCGGACTTACTTTCTCATCCCCTTTTACAAAGAATGTACCGATAATGGATGCTACAAGTCCACATCCCGCGATCGCAAGCGGGAATACAACTCCGGAAATTGCAGAAACCGCAACACCAAGTGTCAGTGCAGAAACGAGAGATCCTACATAAGATTCAAATAAGTCGGCTCCCATTCCTGCAACATCTCCTACATTATCCCCTACGTTGTCTGCGATTACTGCAGGGTTACGCGGATCATCCTCAGGGATTCCGGCTTCTACTTTTCCAACCAGATCAGCCCCTACGTCTGCAGCTTTTGTATAGATACCACCGCCAACACGCGCAAACAGCGCAATTGAAGATGCTCCCAAACTGAATCCGGACAGCACGTCTACATCTTTCGTCAGAATATATACAACGCTGACTCCAAGCGCTCCCAGACCTGCTACACACATTCCCATAACGGCTCCGCCTGAAAATGCGATGGAAAGATCGGAAGAGCGTCGTGTAGGG
>ENA-OQEY01001455-OQEY01001455.1-human-gut-metagenome-genome-assembly--contig:-NODE-1455-length-9892-cov-3.022415_pt1 | contig 9892 bp, 9 predicted proteins | sample MGYA00242801_ERZ504647 | MGnify/ENA primary metagenome ERZ504647 (study PRJEB26092, sample SAMD00036204) | human gut metagenome | host: Homo sapiens | study: EMG produced TPA metagenomics assembly of the... | reverse complement strand
CTATTTTCAGAAAAAATCACAGCTGTATCGTTCTGGCGGATATCGTCATGCCAAATATTTAAGGCGTAATTTTGAAGACTATCAGGCACATTTTTTTGCCTTTTTAATGGATGTCAATGTATGCCTGTTGCCGGTATATATATGGGTCATTGAGTTTTTATTGATTCTTTGTGGATTGATCCCACCTAATTTCTTTGATCTTTTGTTTTATATCATGTATGCCTTGTTGTTTGTTGTCAGCGTGTTATTGTTGCCGATATTTTCGGCTCGTTGTAAAGGGCAGTCGATCGGATATGTCTTTACCGATTTAAAGCTGGTAAAGAAAAACAAAGAAGAAGCATCAGCTTTAAAAGTCATCTTTCGACAGATGATTGGCTTTGGGATTCCGCTGATGGTTTTCGGTTTCTTCTTCCAGACTTTTGGCATCGTATTATGGTGGCTTGTCAATGGCCTGGTAGCTCTGTTGACGCCTTGTCAACAGACGTTGGTCGACCTGTTCTTTAATACCGTTACTGTACGTGAGCCAATCACCAATATTCGCTTTGAACAGGAAGTAAAAGAAGAAATCAAAGCCGATGTAACGCCAATTGATTTACATATTCGCTCGAATTATAGCGATGATGCATCGAATGATGTCGAAGAAATCTTTAAAGAAGCCAAACAGCTTGGCATGGAAACAATATCGATCACCGATCATAACTGTGCCAGAGCCAATGCGGCTGCCAGTCGATTTGCACCACTTTATGGCATACAATATATACCGGGAGTGGAAATCGATGCACAATATCGCAGTACTCGAATTCGTATTTTGGGATACTACATCGACTGGTCTCATGAAATCTTTGACGATCTGGAAAGAGAATCCTTGATGCGGGAAAAGAAGATGTCGATCGAACGTGTACAGCGTTTTGAAAAACTGGCAAAGGTAAAGATCGATACAAGATCCATTATGGAGAATTCAAGATTTCAGACGATTACACCAACGGATATCACAAACATGGTGTTTAATAATGCGCAGGTTCGTTCAATGCCGTTGGTAAAAAAATACGTAGATGCTTATGAACCAAAAGAAGCAATGCGTCGTTTCCGCAAGGATGTATTTGGTAAGAATGGTCCTTGTTACGTGCATTGTACCTATCCGGCAGCCAAGGAAATCATTCAAGCCATTCATGAAGCCGGTGGTATTGCGATTTTGGCAAGTTGGCATCTGGATTCTATCAGTGATGATCTGATTGAGGAAATCATGCGTTTAGGCATGGATGGTATCGAATGTTTCAGTCCGGATATTCGTGAAGAAACAATGGCTTCCGCCATTCGAATCGCCCAGAAGTATAAAGCGTTTATCTCCTGCGGAAGCGATTATCACGGAACAACAAAGCCGGATCGTCATTTAGGGATTACAAATTGTCCGGCAAAAGCATTACCGCTGGTTCGTATCTTGACAAAAGCTGCTTAAAGAAGGTGTTTTCGCCTTCTTTTTTCTATGTACTTGTTTAAACAAAATTTCTATCGTATAATACAGGCATTAAAAGGCAAAGAAAAGTAGAGTACCATTTGGACTGTGCAAAGAGAGCAGAAGTTTGGTGAAATTCTGTGGCAGAAAAGATGGGAACATGGACTTGGAGCCGTTCTTTTGAACAATGTAGAAAGAAACGTAGCCGGCGTTAACGGCCAATGAGGTGTCTGCAGGCATAGCCTATACAGACGCGAACTAAGGTGGTACCACGAAGCTTTCGTCCTTGGGAGGAAGGCTTTTTTATTTTATAGGAGGACAATATGGAAAATAAAGGACCTTTTTATTTAACAACTGCAATCGCCTATACATCCGGAAGACCTCATATCGGAAATACGTATGAGATCATTTTAAGTGATGCGATTGCCCGCTTTAAAAGAGCACAGGGATACGATGTGTTCTTCCAGACCGGAACCGATGAACACGGCATCAAAATTGAAGAAAAAGCTAAGGACGCCGGTGTATCCTGCCAGGAATTTGTCGATTCCATTTCGGCAAAGATTCGCTCCAACTGGGATCTGATGAATACCAGCTATGATTACTTTATCCGTACTACGGATGAAGATCATATGAAACGTGTACAGAAGATCTTCCGCAAGCTGTATGAACAGGGTGATATATACAAAGGTGTGTATGAAGGATGGTATTGTACGCCATGTGAATCATTCTGGACAGAATCGCAGTTAGTGGATGGTAAATGTCCGGATTGTGGAAGACCGGTGCAGAAAGCCAAAGAAGAAGCTTACTTCTTAAATTTACAGAAATATGCCGACCGTTTAATTCAATATATTGAAGAGCATCCGGATTTTATTCAGCCGGAATCACGTAAAAATGAAATGTTGAATAACTTTTTACGTCCGGGATTACAAGATCTATGTGTATCCAGAACTTCCTTTAAATGGGGAATTCCGGTTGATTTTGACGAAGGACATATTGTTTATGTATGGATCGATGCGTTATCTAACTATATCACTTCTTTAGGCTATGATGCCTATGGCAACAGTGATCCAAAGTATAAAAAATACTGGCCGGCTACTCATATCATCGGAAAAGACATACTGCGTTTCCATACGATCTACTGGCCAATCATCTTGATGGCTTTAGGAGAACCATTGCCAAAGAAAGTCTTTGGGCATCCATGGCTTTTGATCGGTGATGGCAAGATGTCCAAATCTAAGGGAAATGTCATTTATGCCGAAGATTTGGTACGTCATTTTGGTGTGGATGCGGTGCGTTACTATTGTCTGCATGAAATGCCGTTTGCACAGGATGGAACGATCACATGGGAGTTGGTCGTAGAAAGAATCAATTCCGATCTGGCTAATATTTTGGGAAATCTGGTTTCTCGTACTGTAGCAATGTCTAATAAATATTTTGAGGGACAGATTTTGAATCCACGTGTCGAAGAAGACGTCGATAAAGAATTGATTGAACTGGCAGAGAACACGTTATCTAAAGTGGAAGCCAAAATGGAAGAACTGCGCGTGGGGGATGCGTTAGATGAAATCTTTACGCTGCTGCGACGTTCAAATAAATACATTGATCAGACGATGCCTTGGGCGCTGGCCAAGGAAGAAGATAAAAAAGATCGTTTGGCAACCGTATTGTATAATTTATTGGAATCCATTCGTATCAGTGCTGTTTTATTGAAGAGCTTCCTGCCGGAAACGGCTGATAAGATCTTAGATACATTGCATACGAATCAACGTGATTTTGATTCGATTCAGACTTTTGGACAGTTAGAAACAGGCATCCAGGTAGAAAAGAAACCGGAAGTTCTTTTTGCCCGTATTGATGAAAAGAAATTTATGGAAGAGCTAAATAAAGAATTGGAAGCCCAAAAAGAAGAAAAACCAAAGAAAGAAGAAATCACAATCGATGATTTCTCCAAAGTGGAATTAAAGGTTGGTACGATCATTGAATGTGAAAAACATCCTAAAGCCGATCGTCTTTTGGTGGAAAAGATCGTCATGGGTGAAGAGATTCGTCAAGTGGTCAGCGGTATTGCTGATACGTATAAACCGGAAGAGCTGATCGGTAAACAAGTGATTGTCGTAACCAACTTAAAGCCGGTTAAACTTCGTGGCGTAGACAGCAACGGAATGATTCTTTGTGCAAGTTCTGAAAAAGGATTGTCAATTATCAGTCCGATAACAGAAATGTCAAACGGTTCTGTTGTACGCTAATATGAACAATCGACAAAAAGTTTTATTTCGACAGCTGCAGTTAGTCATCTTAGGACTTGTGATTTTCATCGGGGGTATTTTGGCCGATCATCAGGCGTTTCGCATCATCGGAATCATTGTATTGATTTTGGGGATCATACGCTATTACTCCTTTTGGAAACTGTTGAAAAAACTGGAACAGGATGAAGATACAGAGGCTTGATGCCAACTGTATCTTTTTTTGTGCTACACTAATGTTATGAAAAAAATCTTAGAGAATTTTGCCAGAGGTATATATGATTCCTTATCCGACAAAGAAGAAACCAATGTATTTCTCTATTCGGAAATTGAATCCTATGTGATCGAACTGTTTCGTTCATTTGTGAATAAAAGTGCGGTATTGATTGGGATTGGCATTATATCTATATTTTTGCTTACTTGGGGCATGGATGCTTCCTGGTTCTTTTCTACCGCAATGATCTTCTGGTTTGCGTGGGTGCTTTCAACCAGTGTTATGCGGCGGTTTTATATAGAATTTCAAAAGCGGCAGAAGAAGTTGAATTTGTGAAAATAAATAAGGCTTTTAGTTGTCAAAGAGAAACCTTTGTGATTAAATAGTAATGCATTATCAAGAGATGGGTTAGAGAGTTAGCTCGTTGATCCCACGCCAACCTGATATCGGCAGATATTAAGGTGGTCCTGCTAACGGCGATAAGAAGTATCTTGATTTCGACATACTTCTTAGGAAGTATGTTTTTTTATGGAGGAACAGTATGAAAAACTATATCTTTACCAGTGAGAGTGTTACAGAAGGACATCCGGATAAGATTTGTGATCAGATTGCCGATCGCATCCTGGATGCTGCTTTAGAACAAGATCCGTATTCCAATATGGCGGTGGAATGTACGATCAAGGATGATTTTGTATTGATTTATGGAGAAGCGAATACGAAAGCGAATATCGATTATGAGGCAATTGCCTTAAAAGAAATTCGCCGTATTGGTTATACGGAAGATTACAAGGTTCATGTTGTTGTCAATCAACAATCTCCGGAGATTCACAATGCGGTCAATCGCGATGAAATCTGTGCCGGAGATCAGGGAATCATGTTTGGTTATGCCTGCGATGAAAGTCGTGAATACATGCCTTTGACTATTTATTATGCGCATAAACTGGCTCGTCAGCTGACAAAGGTCCGTCGTCAAAACCCGATCTTGAAACCGGATGGAAAGACACAGGTTTCTGTGGAATATGAAAACGATGAGATCAAACGGATCGATACCATTGTTGTCTCTACGCAGCACGATGCCAGTGCCACACAGGAAGAAATTCGCGAGTTGATCATGAACGAGGTTATCAAACCAAGTATCAATGAAAAGTTTTTGGACGAAAATACAAAATACTTCATCAATCCAAGTGGAAGCTTTGTCGTAGGCGGTTCTTTTGGAGATTCCGGAACGACAGGCCGTAAGATCGTTTGTGATACCTATGGTGGAAGAGGACGTATTGGAGGAGGCTGTTTCTCCAGTAAAGACCCGACAAAGGTTGATCGCAGTGCCGCTTATTATTGTCGGTATGTGGCCAAGAGTTTAGTAGCGAATAAACTTGCCAGAAGAGCGGAAGTTCAAGTCAGCTATGCCATCGGTAAAGCAGAGCCGATTTCTTTATGTGTTGATACATTTGGAACCGGAATCATGGATGATGAAAAACTGTTGGATGTGATCAAAAAGAATTTTAACTTTGATGTCAACAATATCATAGAAGAACTGGACTTAAGAAAACCAATCTATCATAAGACAAGCTGTTACGGTCATTTTGGAGATCCGCAGTTTACTTGGGAAAAGATCAAAAAAATATTATACTAAGAGCATGAGACGTGCTCTTTTTTTTGTGGAGGTGATGTTTTGAGCGTTCTTTTGATGGGAATCGGTGTTGTATTTATTTTGTGTATCTTATTGAATCATTTATTGGCAAGATTGCCTATTCCTTCACTGGTGATCTTTTTAGGATTAGGTGTATTGTTTGGTGTAGATGGTTTGTTCCAAATATCTTTTGATGATTATACATTATCTGAAACCATTTGTTCGATCTGCCTTGTTTTTATTATGTTTTATGGAGGATTTGGCACCAATATTCGACAGGCAAAGAAAATTTTTAGCGCCAGCCATCTTATTATCTAGTGTAGGTGTCGTCCTTATGGCTTTTTTAGTCGGTGGTTTTGTCTATTTTGCGTTTAGACTTCCTTTATATGCCAGTCTCTTGATGGGCGCTGTGCTTTGTTCTACCGATGCAGCCAGTGTTTTTAATGTGTTACGTTCTAAAAATTTGGCATTGAAGCAGAATACGGATTCATTGTTGGAAGTGGAGTCAGGTTCGAATGATCCTTTCTCTTATATGTTGACATTAATTCTTTCCGCATTGTGCATGCAGGAATCTGTCCAAATTCCATGGATGTTGGTACAACAATTAGGCTTTGGTGTACTCGTTGGAGTTTTAACAGCTAAAGGTGTTTTATTTCTTCTTCATCAAATGGATCAGCTTTCATCGGCAGAACGAACGATTCTTTTGTTTGCGGCCTCATTGTTATCGTATGCTTGCGCATATGCACTGGGAGGAAACGGTTATTTAAGTGTTTATTTATGCGGTATCATGATGGGAAACAGTTTTGTGCCGGATAAAAAAGATATGGTTCATTTTTTTGATGTATTGACAGAAAACTGCCAGATGATCATTTTCTTTTTGTTAGGGTTATTGGTTACCCCTTCTTCGTTACCAAGCCAGTTTATGTATGCTTTGTGGATTTCCTTATTTATGATTTTGATCGCAAGACCATTGGTTTGTACATTGTTATTGAAACCACTAGGTTTTTCATGGAATCGTATTGCGGTGATATCTATGGCTGGTTTACGTGGCGTTGCCTCTATCGTGTTTGCGATCATGGCGGTTACCAAAGGTGTGAACTATCCGTTAAACTTGTTTAATATTGTTTTTATCATTGTGTTGATTTCGTTGATCATACAAGGCTCTCTACTTCCCAAATTTACAGAGTGGATGAAGATGAAGGATCCACAAGGAAATATCTTAAAGACATTTAACGATTATCAGGAGGAAGAAGAAATTCGTTTTATCCAAATAGATCTTGATGAAAACCATGCATATGTCAACAAGACCATTTCACAGATTGCGTTGCCCGAGCAGATGTTGGCGGTGTTGGTGCTAAAAAAAGAGGAAACGATTATGCCAAACGGAGATACATTTTTAGAAAAGGGAGATACACTTGTATTAGCCGCACATGCCTTTGAAGAAACACAAAATTATCGGATGAAGGAAATTTATATCGACGAGCATCATAAATGGTGTCAAAAGAAAATTCATCAACTTCCACAAAATATGCCTTATTTAATCGTTATGATCAAACGACAAAAAGAAATCATTGTACCTCATGGGGATACAATGATTTGTGAAAATGATAAGCTTGTCGTGTTAAAGCATAGTTAGTGCTTTTACATAGAAATAGATGTTGTAACTTGAATGGATCTGTGTTTTTAAGAATCTTCATTTTTAGAATTCAACCATTTGTAGTCGATCCATAAAGCTGGAATTAATAAAATGATCATTGCAAGGACTCCATAAAACTGAGAAGTTAAAAATTCTGTTTTATCGATACCGGAATTGAAGATATCACAGGCCATAAAACCAAATATAAAAGGATTTAGAAATAAAAGTAGTTTTTTGTGCTTCCAATTTCTCTTCATCGAAATATTTTTTATAAGCAAAGACAGAATTAATAAAACAGCCACCAAGAGAATTTTTAGAAAGAAAGCGCCATTTAAAACCAAATGATCATTCATTATAATCCCACCTTTCTATCATTTCTATTTATATTATAACATAAGGAAAGAGGGATCCAGATATATTGGTATTAAAAAAATCGTATCTTGATGCGATACGATTTAATAATCGGTAAGATTATCCGGGAAATTGACTTGATCCAAAGAATTAAAATCACGGATTTGACAATGAATCGTAAAATCCACATCGGAGGTATCGGATTCAATATTCTGACTACCGACGATATGTAACGTAAATTCTTGAAGAATGTTATCTTCTATGACTGCTTCTAAAGTAGCTTCCTCTAAAGTAACTGTTCCGAAAGAATCTAACAGCGTGGAAATCATTTGAGAATCTAGCGTATAGGAATAGGTGTTTCCGGAGCGACTACTGGATTCCATTAAGGATGTGAGTTCTTCATCGGTAAAGTTCATAAAAGGATCTTTCACGGATATTTTTTGATGGGTATCGATTCCTAAATTGGAAGCTACACTTTGAGAAGTAGTACCCATGGAATTGAGATATGTCTTTCCGTCACGAATGTAGAAACATAGAAAATCATCCTGGCGGTTTCCACCGGATTCTAAATCCACACGCAAAGCTAGTTGTAAATCATCGACTTGGCGATATTGCATATGCAAGTCAATGACAGAATCTTCCACACTTGCCATTTTAATACTTCCTTCAATTGTACCGGATTCTGTATCTAAGGTGTTGTGGAATGCGGAAAAAAAGGCAAGGATATCTTCATTGTTCTTTGATTGGCATCCTGTTAGGGCAAGACAAAGACAGAATGTCATAAATAGTGTTATAATCTTTTTCATAGAAGTTTCCTCCTGTTGACAGTATTGTATATATTTTCAGGAGTGAAGTCAAAAGAGGAGTTCTTATATGATTTTGGTTTATTTTAAAGAAGGTTCACAACAAAAAGAGATTGTGGAACATGTGTTAAAAGATTTAAATGAAGAATTTAAAGAAGTAGGTGACAATCATTTGGATTTGGTTATCTCTAAAGTGTTTTCCAGCGATGAAGAGCCGGTGGAAAATAAGCTTTATGAAGATTTCTTATTTCTAGATACGATGCAACAAGATAAAATTCAGCTTTTTGCCAAGCTGTTGCAGGAAAAAGGAATTCGCCTTGGACGTGTTGCGGTGCGCACGGAAAATAATATTTCCTGGAAACTGAAAGACTTGATGGATGAAGTGGAAGAAGAATTTCAATATTTTTTATTGCGTGATCAACTTTTTGAAATCGTAACACATCCGGATAAAGAACGATTAGATGCTGATCCTGAATATTTGAAACGAATGTCTTTGGTGTATGCCATGTTGGAGGATTCAAATACGAAAATGGATGATTTAAAAGCAGCTTATATGTTATTAACAAAAACAGAAGAAACAAGCTCTTAATGCAGGAGCTTGTTCTTTTCTATAAAAATCCAGAATTTTTTTAAAAAAGTACTTGCGCATTAAAAAAACTCATGATAATATATGTGAGCACTTGCCAAAGAGGCAAGTTTAACATACATGGCGCGTTGGAGAAACGGTTAACTCACATGCCTTTCACGCATGCATTCACGGGTTCGAATCCCGTACGCGTCACCATATGTCAATAAGTCCTTTAAATAAAGGACTTTTTTAATGTTTAAATTTCCAATGTGCGATTTATGTGCAATTTTTATCACTTTTTATTTTTTATCGCACTTAAAATCTCGTCTCCATCCTCATCAATCAGATGCCCATATCTGTCCATTGTGATGCTTATTGATGAGTGTCCCAAGCGTTTTGATATCTTATACATGTTCACTCCAGCCTCTATCAAATTAGAAGCGTGTGAGTGCCTGAAATCATGAATACGTATATAATGTAATCCTGATGCCTTGACCGCTTCATCTTTAGCTCTTTCGATGCTTGTATAACTAAGCTGCTTATATCCGCCAAAACAGAACCAATCCTCTGAAAACCCTGGATAGTTCTGATAATACTTTTTCAGTTGTTCAAAGACCATATAGATATCATGATCGATGGGAATCTTTCGCACCGATCCGTCTGTTTTCAATGGTGCCCATATCCCATCTTTCCATTGGCGGTAGAGATTGATCTTATTTACTTGGATATCGTTAAAAGTCAAGGAGTTAGCTTCATTCAAACGCATACCCGTCCAGTATAAAACATAAAACAAATCTTTATACACCTCTCTCGTTGCCGGAATTTGCTCTAAAAACGCATTGAACTCTTTCGGAGTATAAATGTTCATCTTTTTCATTTTTTCCTCTGAGGTCTTTCTATAACGTGGTATTTGATCACATGGATTATATTTCAGACCGTAGAATATTTGTCCGTGTTTAAAAATAGAGTTAATCAATCCAAGAATTCTATTTTT
>ENA-OQEY01001445-OQEY01001445.1-human-gut-metagenome-genome-assembly--contig:-NODE-1445-length-9956-cov-3.629720_pt1 | contig 9956 bp, 7 predicted proteins | sample MGYA00242801_ERZ504647 | MGnify/ENA primary metagenome ERZ504647 (study PRJEB26092, sample SAMD00036204) | human gut metagenome | host: Homo sapiens | study: EMG produced TPA metagenomics assembly of the... | reverse complement strand
GGGCAACGTGGTGGAGAATGGGGTCAACCGCGTGGGCGTCGACGTGAACACCGCGCGCGCAAGCCTGCTGGGGTACGTCTCCGGCATCACGCCGGCGGTCGCCAAAAACATCGTCGCCTACCGCGAGGAGAACGGTGCGTTCACCGATCGCCGCCAGCTTAAAAAGGTTCCCAAGCTCGGACCCAAGGCGTATCTCAACGCGGCGGGCTTCATGCGTATCACCGGAGGTAAGAACCCGCTCGACGCCACGAGCGTGCATCCCGAGAGCTATGAGATTGCGGGCGAGCTGCTGCGTCGTGCGGGCGTGGCTCCGAGCGCGCTCGCCGCTGGCGGTGTGCCCGGCATCGGGGTCAAGATCGGCAACCTGGGTGCGGTCGCGGCCGAGCTCGGCTGCGGCGTGCCCACCCTGCGCGACATCGTAGCTGAGCTCGAGAAGCCCGGCCGCGACCCGCGCGACGACGCCCCGGAGGTCGTGTTCTCCCAGGCGGCGCGCAGCATCGAGGACCTCGAGGTGGGCATGGAGCTCAAAGGCACCGTTCGAAACGTGGTCGACTTCGGTGCGTTCGTGGACATCGGCGTGCACCAGGATGGCCTGGTGCACATCTCCAAGCTCGCGGACCGCTTTGTGAAGCATCCGAGCGAGGTTGTCGCCGTGGGCGATACGGTGACCGTGTGGGTCACCGGTGTGGATCGCACGCGCAAGAAGATCTCGCTCACCATGGTTGAGGGCCGCATGGATCGATAACGGTTTGCGCCCGCCCCGTGCGTCTTGCGGGGCGGGCGCGTCGTTGTCGCGGGGCGGTTGCGCATGTCGCCGCTGCTGACCGCCGCCGTGAGGACCATCTGTTCTTCGGCAGCCCGGAGGGCTATCGAACGCATTTCTGTCATGGGGGCTGCCACACTGCCGCGCATGGCCAATTCTTTCCATCCGCTTCTGACACCGATTTTCACGGCGACGCCCTTGCTGATGAGCAAGACGCGCTCAACCGGAGATGTCGCCGCTTCAAAACGGGTGCCCTCGTCGCTTTCGCCCGCGGGGGCATGATGCTCCATCGAGTGGATGAAGACTTCGCCCGCCAGGTCGAGCTCGGCAGGATCGCGTTTGACGTCGTTTCCATAGCAGGAGGCGACCGATTGGGTTGCGCGAAAGCCCAGGAGCGTCGCGAGTGCGATGTTCGCCGGGATGCCCGCGATGCCAGGAAGGCCCGTCAGGCACCCTTCGAGAAAGGCGATTTGTCGATCAGCTCTTCTGTAGGGCTCTAGGGTTGCCCCTTACATTCGACGCAGGTAGAGGACGCTAAAGGGTGGGATCTCAAGCGACCCCTCAAGGGCGAGTACGGTGGGGGAGGAACCCTCGGCAGTGTTGCCGTTTGCGGAAGAGCCCTCAGCAACAAAGCCCTTCGCAGCGGCGCCTGTCGCGCCTTCTTCTGTACGGCCCTCGAACTCACCGCTGCCGTTTCCCATGCCGTTGTCGAACCCGTGGGGCGCGCAGGCGAGCAGCACCTCGAACGGCCCCGTGAGTGTGCAGTCGCCAAAGGTGAAGGGCGCGCCCTCGGCGTTGACCGCAACGAGCACCTCTTCGGCAGGTTGATCGCCAAATGCCTCAACTCGGCGTTCGAACAGCAGCCGCTTGTTGGTGATCACCACATTGCGATAGCCGCCGTGGCACAGGGCACGCGACTCGCGGCGCACGTGGTTTAGGCGATTGATGAGCGCGGTGAGCTCATTGGGCTCCTCGCCGCCTGCCCAGCCGCTTGCGGGCGAGTCGAGGCTGTCGGGCGACGGGGCGCTGATGGCGGGACGCAGCTCCACGTCCGCAAGGTACCCGGTGCCCTTTGCGCCCAGCTGCCCCCACTCGCTGCCGTAGTACAGGCACGGGATGCCCGGCATGCCAAAGAGCACGCCATATGCGGGGACGAGGTGACGTTTTTCTGTCAGGATGCTTGCCAGGCGCGAGACGTCGTGGTTGTCTGCGAAGTTCACCAGGTGCTTGTCGCGGTAGATGCACCACGGGTCGCTGCCAAATTGGCGGTGCAGCGAATGGGCGATCTCGAACATGTTCATCGAGTTGAAGCTCGAGTACAGCCCTTTGTAGCATTCGTAGTTCGTGCACGAATCGAGCATCTCGTCGTTGACGATGAAGTTGTAATCGCCGTGCAGGACTTCCCCGATGAGCGGGAAGCCATCGCCGGGCTCACCGTCAAAGCACGGTTCGCGGCCCAGCTCGCACGCGAGGCCCCGTAGCAGTTTCACGAAATTCCGATCGAGGCTGTACGCGACGTCCAAGCGCAGGCCGTCCACGCCCAGGTCATGTTTCCACATACGAACCGCGTTGAGCAGGTAGTCGATGACCTCGGGATTTCTCAGGTTGAGCTTCACGAGGTCCTGATTGCCCTCCCAGCCCTCGTACCAAAATCCATCACCGAAGTGGGTGTCGCCGTCGAAGCTGATGTTGAACCAATCCTTGTACGGCGAGTCCCACATGTGGTCGCGCACGTTGCGAAACGCCCAGAAGTTGCGGCCCACATGGTTGAACACGGCGTCGAGAATCACGCGCACGCCGCATGCGTGCAGGGCGTCGACCACGCGGGCGAAGTCCTTGTTGGTGCCCAGGCGGCAGTCGATCTCGGTCAGGTCGCGCGTGTTGTACCCGTGCGTGTCGCTGGCGAAGACGGGGTTGAGCAGGATCGCGCCCACGCCGAGCTTGCCCAGGTACGGGGCCCATTCGATAAGCGAGCACACGCGGTGCAGGTCGCGCTCGCGCGCCAGCCCTTCGGCGTCATCGATGGCGGGCGCATCGAAGGGGCAATCGAGCATGCCGAGCGGATACATCTGGTAGAGCGTTGTGTCGAAAACCCACATGTCGAGCACCCCTGAACTCAAAATGATAGGGATGGGTTCGACTGGCGCGCCAACGAACCCATCCCCGGCGATAGGACCCTTAGGCGCATTCAGCATACCGTTGGAGCCCTGTTGGGATGTGGACTTCTCGGTGGGTGGCAGACGCTAGCCCATAAGCCCGCCCGCGACGGACATGAGCGCGATGATCACGCCGACGATCGACTCGCCGCCCAGCACGCCGGAGGCGATGACGATGCCCGACTCTTCATGTGTGATTTCGGGCGCGTTGTCCGCGCTCGTGTTGTCGCCGGTTGCGCTGCGGAGGTTTCCGGTGCTCGCTGCTGTATTGGCCGGCGCGCAGGTGGCCGAGCGGGCGTTAGCCGCGTTGTCGCGGTGTGCGGCGATGCGGTCGTATGCCCACTTGATGCATGCGCCGAGCGTGGCCGAGATGGTCATGTAAAACGGCAGGTACACGCCGAGGCCGAGCATCATGGAAGGGATGCCCAGGCAGTACAGGACCGTTCCCGCCCCGAGGCCCACGAGGAAGGCGGGCACGCTGGGGATGCCCGAGACCATGGTGGCCACAACGCTGGCCTGCGCGGAGACGAACAGCTTACCCGGGCCGAACGATTCCGGTCCGTATGCGGTTAGAAGGGCTGCCATAACCGCGACAGAAACGACGGCGCCCAGCAGCGCGCCGATGGCCTGGCCGATCCACATTGCGCGAGGGCTTGTGCCCAAGATGTGCCCGGTTTTGAAATCGCTCATCACGTCGCCCGCAAGGCCGCATGCCACGGCGACCACGCCCGCGACGAAAAACAGCTTGACCTGGTTGGATTCTCCGAGGGCTGCGATGATGAGCAGCACGATGAGCCCGAAGATCTCCATGGGATCGATGCCCGTTTGGCCAACCGACTGCGCGCTCATGATGGTGGTGACAAATGCGAGCACGACAACGATGATGCAGTGCAACGGCACGATGCCAAGGATCAAGCAGATGAGGAGCGCCGCCGCAGCGACGAACAGCGCTAGGGCACCGCCCTGCGCCCTCGTGCCATTTGCCCCCGGCGTCAGCGACACGGATGACAGGTTGGCCGCCTTGGGCAGGATGTCGTGCACGACCACGCCCAGGCCAGAGCCCATCATGAGGCCCATGCCAAGGCTCGACACGATGCCCTGGGCTACGGTGACGTCCCATAGCCCTGCAGCGCTGCCGCCCACGATGATGCCGAGGTTGGCGATGAACCCTCCAGCAAGCCAGAAGGCGACCGCCGCTCCGCCCACCAGAAAGCCTACGGAGAGAAGCATCGGGGAGTTGTAGATGCCAAAGGCGACGCCCGGAATGGGCAGGGCGCACAGCATGGTTGGAATGACGCCCGCAAGGTCACGCAGGGCGCACCACAGCCCTGCGGCCGCCATGGAGCCGAAGAGCTTCTTGCCCGTAGCCCCGCCTGCGCGGCTCGCCATGAGGGTTTCCGCTGCGGCGGTGCCGATGGGGTATTCGAGGTCGGACTCCTCCACAAATCTGCGGCGAATGAGGGCCGTGCACACCAACCCAAGCAGGGTGCCCGCCAGCGCCACGCCGAGCATCTCGATCCAGCTGACATCTTGCCCTGAGCCGAGCATCCAAATGCCGGGGATGGTGAATGCCAGGCCGCCGGCTACCATAGAGCCCGCGGACATGATGATTTGAGTGACGTTTGCCTCGTTGAGGCTCGTGTGGCCGAGGGCGCGCAGCAATACCAGGGCGGTGATGGAGGTGAAGATGGTGGGCCAGGGGAGGGCTCCCATCTTGAGGGCTGTATACACCGAAGATGCCGTGATGATGACGCATCCGATGCAGCCGATGAGGATACCGGCGGCACTGATTTGCCCGCGCCACGGCGCGCGCTCGTTTATAGAACTCATTTGTAGCTCCCTCGTATATCCGCTCCCCCTCAGCGGGGAGTCGGGTTACGGCAGTAGGACCGCTATAGTGTAAGCTCAATGGCAAGAAATCTGCCTGAGAACTTGGAGGGCGCCATGGGTACCAACGAAAGGGCTGCAGAGGGCTCGGCTTCGATTCGCCCCGCGTTTGCGGAGGGCTGCTTGCTCGCCGTTGACGTGGGAAACACCGTCACCAAGTTCGGCGTGTTTGTCGAGGACCAGCTGATGGGCACGTGGGAGATCACCACGCCCGATTCGTGCACGGCCGATGAGGCATGGGCACATGCCGCCCGCGCTATCGACATGTTGGACGCGCCAGAGCCCGGCTTCGCGATTCTGTCTTGTGTGGTTCCCAGTTTGGCCAATGTGTGGCGAACGGCGCTGGAAAAGCTGTGCGGTACGCGGCCTTATGTGGTGGGGCCCGGGCTCAAGACTGGCATTCGCATGCGCTACGACGATCCGTCCGAGGTTGGCTCGGACCGCGTGGCCGATGCCGTGGCGGCGCGCGAGGCGTACGGGGCGCCCGTCGTGGTGGTCGATTTGGGAACCACCACGAATATCGAGGTCGTGGACGAGGACGGGGCGTTCGCGGGCGGCATCATCGCCCCCGGCGTGGCCTTGGGCGCTCGCTCGCTCACGGCCGCCGCGGCGCGCCTGCCCATGATCGAGCTGCGCGCGCCTGAGCGGGTGATTGGCCGCAGCACCCGTGCCGCCATGCAGTCCGGCGTGGTGCTGGGCGAGGCGGCGCGCATCGACGGCCTGCTCGACGCCGTGATGGGCGAGCTCGGCTGTGACGCCCCCGTGGCGATGACGGGCGACGGCGCCACGCAGGTGGCGGTCCTCATCGAGCACGAGGCCGTCGTCGACGAGACCCTCACCCTGCGTGGGCTCCATCTGATCTGGCAGGCGAACCGCGGTTCGCGCGCCCGTTAGTCGCCTCCGCCACGTCTGTTGGCAGCCTTTGTCGCGCATCGTATGACACACAGGTTAAATCGTTTGACCACCTTCGCGCGCCCGCGTGCCGCGCGCGATAATCTCCCCAACGAACGTGTCCATGCGGCGTGCCGCGCGATCTGATAGGAGCCCTCCATGGCCATGCATTTCAAGCGCCTGCTTCCCATCCCCAAGGAGATCCGCGAGGAGATGCCCCTGCGTGCCGACCTCGTCGACGCCAAGGCCTCCTTCGACGCCGAGGTCGCCGCCATCTTCCGCGGGGAGGATAGCCGCCGCGTGCTCATCATCGGTCCGTGCTCGGCCGACCGCGAGGACTCCGTGCTCGAGTACATGACGCGCCTCGCCGGGCTGCAGGAGCGCGTGCGCGAGCGCCTGCTCATCATCCCGCGTGTCTACACCAACAAGCCGCGCACCAAGGGCACCGGCTACAAGGGCCTGCTCCACAACCCCGACCCGGAGGCTGGCGACGACCTGCTCGAGGGCGTCAAGGCCATCCGCCGCATGCACCTGCGCGTGATTGAGGAGACGGGCTTTTTCACCGCCGACGAGATGCTCTACCCGAGCAATTTCCAGTACCTCATCGATCTGCTTTCTTACGTCGCCGTGGGCGCGCGCTCCGTTGAGAACCAGGAGCATCGTCTGGTTGCGTCGGGCATCTCGGTGCCCGTGGGCATGAAGAACCCCACCGCCGGCTCCACGAGCGTCATGCTCAACTCCATCTACGCCGCCCAGGCCGAGCAAGGCTTCATCTTCCGCAACTGGGAGGTCGAGACCCCGGGTAACCCGCTCACCCATGCCGTGCTGCGCGGCTACATCGGGCTGGACGGCCGCACCTACCCCAACTACCACTACGAGCACCTCGAGCGCCTCGCCGAGCGCTACACGGCAGAGGCCGGGTACGTCAACCCCGGCGTGGTGGTCGACTGCAACCACGACAACTCCGGCAAGCGCCCGCTCGAGCAGCTGCGCATCGCCAAGGAGGTGCTCGACTCCTGCCGCCGCAACGAGGCCATCGACGGTATCGTCCGCGGCTTCATGGTGGAGAGCTACCTGGAGGACGGCAACCAGCCCGTCGACGGCGGCGTGTACGGCAAGTCGATCACCGACCCGTGCATCGGTTGGGAGAAGACCGAGCGCTTCGTGCTGGAGGTTGCCGACCGCGCGTAACGTCACTCGTCCGCATGCGGCGCTGCTGCACACGTTGGGCTGCCGTGTGCGCGGGGCGACTGTTAGAATGGCGGCAGAGGTTCGGCCACGTGGGATGGCCGGGTTGTCGGAATTCGTCCTAACGGCGTATCTTTCTCCCATGGATGCGCACATGGAGGCAGGTCGCATGATTGCGAGGCGCATATGAACGAGCTTGATCGTCGCGATGCGAGCCGCGACCGCACGCGCGAGTTGGACGCGCATGAGTGTGTCGAGGTCGAAGAAGATCTTGGCGAGGGATATCCCTTCGGCGGGGGTCGGGCCGCGATGTCCCCGGACCCCGATGCCTCTTTGGGCGCTGTGATGCTCCCGGGTGCCGGGATGTCCTGCCGCACGCGTTGGGTCATCACGGCGGGGCTCATCGTCGCCGTGCTCATCTCCTGGCTCGTCCTTTTGCCGCATTTCTCGTCGCCGGAGGCGCACGCGGATGTGATCGCAACCATTGATGAGAAGATCGACAATGTGCTCACGCTCACGGCGGGATCGGCAGGCGCCTCGGCCCTCATCTCCGCCATCCCCGGCGACGCGGGCTCGCCTATCGCCGACAAGCTCATGGACCTCAGTACGGGGTTCCTTATCGTGCTCGCCGCCCTCTTCCTCGAGAAATACCTCATCACCATCTTCAGCGCGGCGGCGCTGGGGCTCGCGTTTCCCATCGCGGCACTGCTCGGCATCGCCGTGGTGTGGCAGTGGGGTAGGAGCCCTTGGGTGAAGATTTCCCTCGGCGTGAGCGCAAAGCTGGCGGTGCTCGGAGCCGTGCTGCTGTTGGCGATACCCACGAGCTCGTGGGTGACCAACCGCATCGACGCCACGTACCAGGCATCGATGCAAGAGTCGATTGAGTCTGCGGAGGTGCTGGCAGAGGGAGCGGCCGAGGCGGAGAAGAGCGATGATAAGCAAAACGAGGGTGGCATTCTGGGCTTCTTCCAAGACGCTATCGACACGGTGACGGGTGGCATTGCGAGTGCCGCCGAGGGCGCGCAGGAGTCGCTCAACCAGTTCATCGAGTCGCTGGCGGTTATGCTTGTGACCTCGTGCCTGATTCCGATTCTTGTGCTGCTGTTCTACTTCTGGATCGCCAAGATCTTGCTGGGAGTGAACATCGACATTCCCGCGACGGCCTCCGCGCTCAGCCCGCGCAAGGTACGTCGTCGCGCGTCCGGCGCGTTCAAGGGCGGGGACCGCGTATGACAAAACCTCAGAAAGGGGACAGACGCCAATCTGAGGTGAAGGGGTGCTGTATAGAGACTCCGGCGCTTGTTGTCTTGTGTGAGGACGACGCGTGCCGCGATGAGGCGGAGGCCCTTGCGGCGCATCTTGACGCATCGCTGGTCGACAAGCCCGAGCCCGGCGCTCTGCATCTCAAGGTCACGGGGGAGGGTCTCGTCCTTGCCCGCGACGGCATGGAGCTCAGACCGGATTTCGCGGAGCTGCTGCCCCGCGTCAAGCAGGGGGCCCTGCAACGGGAGATGCTGGTGAAGGCAGCGCGCGTCAAGGGCGTTGACCGTCCGCGCGCCGTGGACGCGACCGCCGGTTTGGGGGAGGACGGGTTCCTGCTCGCCGCCTCCGGGTTCGATGTGACTTTGTGCGAGGCGGACCCGGTGATCGCCGCGCTACTGGCGGATGCGCTCGAGCGCGCTGCCCTCGATCCCGCGTTCGCCTCCATCGTCGCGCGCATGCATTTGGTGGAGGGCGACAGCCGCGATGTACTGGCATCGTTTACCGCCGGCCCCGCAGGTGCGGATTCGGGCGCGCGACCCGATGTGGTTTATCTCGACCCCATGTTCCCCGGTCGCACGAAAAGCGCAGCGGTCAAGAAGAAGTTCCAGCTCATCCACGGCCTCGAGCGCCCGACGGACCCGTTGGATGAAGACGCCCTGCTGCGGGCCGCCCTGGCTGCCCACCCGCGCAAGATCGTCGTCAAACGCCCAATCAAAGGCCCGTATCTCGCGGGCGTCAAGCCCAGTCATTCCATCGCAGGCAAGGCCGTGCGCTACGACTGCATCGTCCCGCCCCGCTGACGGGCGGTGATGCCGAGCGACAGGGGCTCGAGGATAGTAGTGCCCGAGCGACAGGGGGCTCGAGGACGAGGGCCTTCAGGTGCAGCGTTTCGCCAATTGGCGGACGAGAGGAGATCTCCATGAAATACCTGCTTATTCGCGCCGATGATGTGGGCTATTCCTACGCCGTCGACCTGGGCATCGAGCGCAGTGTCCGCGAGGGCCTCGTGCGCTCGGTGGGCGTGATGCCGAACATGCCCGAGGCGCAGAGCGGCTGGGGCCTTATCGCCGACTGCGATATCGCGGTGGGTCAGCATACCAATGTCTGCCTGGGAAAGCCCTGCGCCGACCCGGCGCTCATCCCGAGCCTCCTTCAGACGAACGGGGAGTTCAAAAGCAGCCGTGAATACCGCGCCAAGTACAAGGAGGGCATCGATTTCGTCGACTTCGACGAGGCGGTCATCGAGATCGAGGCGCAGCTCGAGCGGTTCATCGAGATCGTCGGGCGCGAGCCGGAATATTTCGAGGCGCATGCGGTGCTCTCAGACAACCTCAACGCGGCCATCGCCCATGTTGCACGCGAGCATGGCTACAAGTGTCAGGTCCCCTCGTTCGACCCAGCCGCTGTGGTTACCTGCGGGGATACTCCCATGCGTATGGTCATGCGCTCCCAGACGCCGGGTTACGATCCCGCCGTCGCCATCCGCGAGACGGTCGAGGAGATGAAGGACAGCGAGACGGTCGTGTTCGTTTGTCATCCGGGGTATCTCGACCACTACATCCTCACGCACTCGTCGCTTACCGAGGATCGCACCAAGGAGGTCGATGCGTTGATCGACCCCAAGCTCCGTGCGTGGCTGGAGGGCCGGGACGATCTCGAGCTCATCGATTATCGCGACCTGTAGGGTTTCCTGCTCGGAAAGCGGCCCAGTCGGAGGGGACGAGTGCGAAAACGCGCTCGCCCCCTTTTTCGCGATGGGCGTAGAATTGCCTGTCGGAAGAGACGTGATACGAGGAGGGGTGAGGCGC
>ENA-OQEY01001442-OQEY01001442.1-human-gut-metagenome-genome-assembly--contig:-NODE-1442-length-9964-cov-3.985840_pt1 | contig 9964 bp, 7 predicted proteins | sample MGYA00242801_ERZ504647 | MGnify/ENA primary metagenome ERZ504647 (study PRJEB26092, sample SAMD00036204) | human gut metagenome | host: Homo sapiens | study: EMG produced TPA metagenomics assembly of the... | reverse complement strand
CATACCGGGCGCTGCAATTCCGTGGAGTTTGCACCGAGCCGGGCGCGTTGCGGTATCCTTAAGCCTTGATATGTGGCGTAGATCATTCACACCAACAAAACGGAGCACCCATGTCACACATTCCTCACGCGCCCGCCTCGGAATCCGAGCAGCAGGAGCGCATCCAGAACACCCTTTTCAACTTGGGATATAATGCCGACTTCACCCGCCGCAGCGCCATCAAGGCCGCGCTCGCGCTCGCCGGCTCCGCCGTCTTGTTCGGCATGCCCCACCGCGCGTTCGCCGCAAAGGCGACGCAGGAGACGCTCGACGCCCTCGCCTCCGCCGAGGAAAAGCTCGCCGCCGTGGAAGCGGAGCTCGAGCAGCTCGCCGCCGAGTTCCAGGCCCTCACGCTCGAGCAGGAAAAGACCATCGCCCAGATCGATAATGTCCAAGGGCAGATCGACGAGACGCAGGAGCAGATCGAGCAGAAGCAAGAGGAACTCGAGGACAAGCAGGAGGTGCTTGCCGCGCGCGTTTCCGACAGCTACAAGGAGGGCCCGGGCAGCACGCTCAAGCTGCTGCTCGCCGCCAAGTCCTTTGACGAGCTCCTCTCCAACAGCCGCTACGTCGAAAAAATCAACGATGCCGACAAGCAGGTCATCAAGGAGGTCCAGCAGATCCGCGCGGAGCTCGAGCAGCAGAAGGCCGACCTCGAGCAGCAGAAGGCCGACCTCGAGGCCCTCAAGCAGCAGCAAAGCGACCAGCTCGCCGACATGCAGTCCAAGCAGGCGGAGGTCCAGACCCTGGTGGACGGCCTTTCCAGCGATGTCAAGGAGCTCATGGCAAAGCGCGATGCCGAGTACCTGGCCGCCGTCGAGGAGGAGCGCCGTCAGCAGGAGGCCCAAAAGCAGCACCAGCAGGGCGGCGTCACCTATCTGCCCGGCAACGCGCAGATCTCGGGCTCGTCCCGCTCGCAGGAGCGCGTCGTCTCCTGCTGCTACGCCGTGCCGAGTCCCGGTGCCGGTCTCTGCGCCATGTGGGTCTCCCGCGTGTTCGCCGCCGCGGGCTTTAGCTACCTGGGCGGCAACGCCAACGACATGTACAACCGCTGGTGCACAAGCTCCAACAAGGACCAGCTGCGCGTGGGCATGATCGTCGCCGTGTCCACCTACTCCAAGAACACCATGGGCCGCATCTATGGCCACGTGGGCATCTACGTCGGCAACAACACCGTCATGGAGAACATCGGCGGCATCGCGTCCACCAACCTCGATCGCTGGATCTCCTATTACGGCGACACGGTGAGCCCCCGTTGGGGTTGGGCGGGCGGCTGGGCCCTCGAGTAGCCCGCATCCAACAGGTCTTGTGAACAACGCCTGCCGCATGAAGCCATCTTGGCACGCGGTAGGCGTTTTGCGTTAACGCGGACAGCGAGACGCTCAACGGACGGGGCAACCATGCGAAGCGGTATACTCTCCCCAACATCATCCCTCGAAAGGAGCGCTCGCATGACTCAAACCCTCACCCCCGCCGACACCTGCGTTTTGGTGACCGGCGGCGCCGGCTTCATTGGCTCCCACACCGTTGTCGAGCTGCTTCAGCGCGGCTACCAGGTTGTCATCGTCGACGACCTCTCCAACGCCTCCGCAAAGGTCGAAGACCGCATCAAGACCATCGTGGGCAGCGAGGCAGCCAAGAACCTCACCATGTACGTTGCCGACGTCAACGACCGCGACGCGCTCGAGGACGTGTTCTCCAAGCACCACATCGACCGCGTGATCCACTTCGCCGGCTACAAGGCCGTGGGCGAGTCCGTGTCCAAGCCCATCGAGTACTACTCCAACAACATCGGCAACACCCTCACCCTCGTCGACGTCATGCGCGAGCACGGCTGCAAGTCCATCATCTTCTCCAGCTCCGCGACCGTCTACGGCGACCCCGACAGTCTGCCGCTCACCGAGGAGAGCCCCAAGAAGCCCGCCACCAACCCGTATGGCTGGACCAAGTGGATGATCGAGCAGATGCTCACCGACCTCCACACCGCGGATCCCGAGTGGAACGTCGTGCTGCTGCGCTACTTCAACCCCATCGGCGCGCACGCGAGCGGCCTCATGGGCGAGGACCCCAAGGGCATCCCCAACAACCTGCTGCCCTACGTGGCACAGACCGCCATCGGCAAGCGCGAGGCCGTGCACGTGTTCGGCGACGACTACCCCACGCCCGACGGCACCGGTGTGCGCGACTACATCCACGTGGTCGACCTCGCCTCCGGCCACGCCGCCGCGCTCGCGTGGATGAACGGCCGCGAGGGCGTCGAAGTATTCAACCTCGGTACCGGCCGCGGCACCTCCGTCCTCGAAATCATCCGCGCCTTCTCCGCCGCCTGCGGGCACGAGGTCCCCTACGTCATCGACCCGCGCCGTCCGGGCGATGTGGCCGAGAACTACGCCGACTGCTCCAGGGCCCGCGACCTCATGGGTTGGGAGGCTCAGTACGGCATCGACGACATGTGCCGCGATGCTTGGAACTGGCAGTCCCACAACCCCGACGGCTACGAGGGGTAACGGCCACTCAAGCGCGGCGGATCATCCCGCACCGGCGATAGCCGAGCGGAATGGCGCCGCACGCAACCATAGGAATCCCGTGCGGGGCGGTCTCGACCGCCCCGTTTTGTTAGCATTGTCCGAGAGAGAGCTCCCATGGAAAGGGCTGCACATGAGCGATATGACCGGACACGCGGGCGAGAGCTTCGTCGCGTATCTGAAAGACAGGCTCCCGCTGATCGAGCGCGCCCTGCATGAGGCCGACGCCGTGGCGATGAGCCATGAGGGCGCGCCCACGGAGGACCTCGACCGCTACCTGTACGCCCCACTTGCGCACTTCACCGCGGGCGGCGGGAAGCGCGTGCGCCCCGTGCTGGCACTGCTCGGAGCCGAAGCCGTAGGCGGCTGCGCCGATCAAGCGCTCTCGTGCGGCGTCGCCATCGAGCTGTTCCAAAGCGCCGCCCTCATCCACGACGACATCGCCGATGCGAGCGAACTGCGCCGTGGCGAGCCCTGCCTGTATCGCACCGAGGGGCTCGGTCTCGCCATCAATGCCGGCGATCTCGCCCTCACCCGCGTGTTCGAGATCGTGCTCGCCGATGGGTCACTCCCCGCGGCGCGTCGACTGCTCGTGCTCGAAGAGCTCGTTCGCATGGAACGCCACACGCTCGAGGGCCAGGCGCTCGACCTCGGCTGGGCGCGCAACGGCCGCTGGGACGTCACGAGCGATGATTACCTCTACATGATCGACGGCAAGACAGCCTGGTACACCGTGGCCAGCCCCCTGTACGCAGGAGCGCTCGCCGCCGGCGCCGAGCCCGACGCGGTGCGCGGCCTCATCGAGGTCGGCCTGCCCGCGGGACTCGCCTTCCAACTGCAAGACGACCTGCTGAACCTGGTGGGCGATGCCGACGCACAGGGCAAGGACTTCCGCAGCGACATCACGGAGGGCAAGCGCACCCTCGCAGTAGTGTGGGCGCTCGAGCATCTTGGCGGCGCGGAGCGCTCGGAGCTTGTCGAGCTGCTCGAATCCGGCACGGCCGATACCTCTCGACTCGCGCGGGCCGTCGAGCTCATCGAGCTGGGCGGCGGCATTGATAAGTGTCGCGAACTCGCCGCCGGAAAGACCGCTGAAGCCCAAAAGCGCGCCCGCGAGCTCGCCGAGCGCGGCGTCATTACCACCGAGGCGGCCGAGCTGCTCGTTTCCATGGCGGATTTCTTCATCAATCGCCGCGCGTAAGGGGCCGCACTCGGCCAAAAGCATCAAAACCTTCCCCAAAACGTACACTTATTTAGCGTTTGCCCAGGATTTCGAAAAATAAGTGTACGTTTTGGGGAAGGTTTTGCGCTTGGATGCGAGCCTTGGCGCCTCTCACCGCGTGCGGCTGCGCAGGCGCCGGTACATCAGGCCGCCCACCGCCAAGAGAAACGCCGACGCCACCAGCGTGCACGCGACCAGCGGCCAATTCCCGGAGCCGACCGCTGACGCTGTGATTGTTGAGGTCACGATAGAGGGGATACGCCCAAACGTGGCAATCAGGACGACCGGCAGAAAGCGCATGTTCGTCAACCCGGCGAAATACGTCAGGAAATCCTTGGGCGTGCCGGGAATCAGGAACACGATGAGCATGATGAGCTCGAGGCGTTTGGCGCTCTTCAGCCAGGAGAAGCGGTCGAGCAGCGACCGATCGAAAAACAATCCGACGAGTTTCCAGACCCAGCGGCGCGTCGCCCAGTAAATCGCCGACGTCGCCAGACCCGAGGCGACCAGGCACAGGGCCGTGCCCTCCCAGAAGCCGAACGCGTACCCGCTGGCGAGCTCCACGGGCTCGCCGGGCAAAAACGCCAGCAGCACCTGCACGATGTTGATGCCGAGCATGGCAAGGCGGCTGACAAAGGCATGGTCGGACACGAACGCGCGAACGGCGCGCGCGTCGGCAAGCCATGCAAGCAGGCCGGGGAGGTACTCCCAGCAGAGAAGCGCGGTGACCACGGCAGCCGTAACCAAGCCGATGAGCACGCGACGACGCAGGGCCTTGCGGCGAAGCTTGATTCCTATGTCCTCGTCGAGGGGCTCACAGGTCTTAGCAGCTGCGGTGAAACGCGCCTCCTCGTCGGCATCCGGCGCGGCTTCCGCGCGATCGCGCTTCCAGACCTCGGCCAGCTTCTTCACATCGAGCCTGCGCGCCGCGCCGCCACATGCCACAGGCTGCTGCGGGAGCAGGGCGTTCATCTCCATGGGAGTCTCGCCCTCGGTCTGCATTCTCATCATCGCGGCACCTCCTCCGTTCCGTGCGAGTTAAGTGTCGCAAGAGGGTGTCTACGTTTTGTCGACCAGCGATGACAATTACGTAAGCCTTAGGTACTCGTAAGTAATTCTTTACGGGTGGCATGGGTCGCCCCGCTATGCGAACGTCCCCATCTATGGAAGGGCCTCGCCGCGGGGGCCATCCTTGGCCTTGGCGGGGCCCCTGATGCGGAGGCCGCCCCACCTCTCTAGAAAACGCTCTCCCGGTCAGGTCGGACATCGAACGTCGCGATGACCCGAGCGCCGCCCGTCTCGGCGTTCGTCAGGGCGATCTTGCCCCCATGGAGTCCGCACAAGACGCTCGACACATTGAGCCCCAATCCGAAGTGCTCAGCGGACTTGTTCTCACTGAAGAACGGGTCGCAACCGCGGTGGAGCGCCTCGGGGGTGAACCCCGGCCCATCGTCGGTTACAACCAGGGTGAGCACCCCCGCATCGACCATCATGTCGAACGTCACGATCGACGATGCGTGCACGCAAGCATTGCTCAGCAGGTTGTCGAGCACCTCCTCCACCAGGGGAAGATCGATGGCGAGAAGCGCGGCGGGACGACTGTCTGTCGCGGCTTTGAGGGTGGATTCCGACGCGCAGCACGTTTTGGGCGCGGGCGCCCTGTCCGCCTCGGACTCGGTCGGCAACTTCAGCCCCAAGCCGCCGCCGCGCACGTCCATCACCTCGGACACATGTCGGCCCAACTCCTCGCGAAGGTCGTCAAGCGCAAAAGCCTCGTGCTCGACGGGACGGTCCTCCAGCTTGCTGAGGCCGCCCATCGAAGTCGCATATCGCTCGAGACGCGCGACCTGGGCGGAAAGCGCGTCGAGCGCATCCCCATCCAGCGTGTCGCCGCGGCGCAGCCGCATCTGGGCCATCTCGACCGTTCCCTTGAGCACGGTGATGGGCGTGCGCAGGTCGTGCGCGAACGCCGCGTTCAGACGACGGCGCGATTCGGCCGTGCGCCATAGCTCGCGCTGGGCCTCGAGAAGCGAGGCGCGCATGTGCTCGAGCGTTTCCGACAAGCGGCCCAGCTCGCGACCGCGAACGACGCGGATGGCAAAATCCAAGTCCCGCTCGGCGATGCGGTCGGCCGCACCGGCGAGCTCGGCCAACGGCCCGGAGATATGCACGCGGTAGAAATGGCGGAACGTCAGCCAGCCCAGAACGCCATAGGCAAGGACGGGCGCGAGCCCCGTCGCGAGCGTGAGAATCCAAGGCACCAGGCTCGCAGGCGGCTGCGAAGCGGCATAGTATGCGGTATTCGAGACAAGCCCCTCGCCAAACGTCTCCTCCAGATCCGCGCCGGTCATGGACTCGAACAGCTCGACGCTCTGTGCACGCCCCTTGCGGCTCAGCTCATCATAGCGAGCGAGATTGTCTGCAGAGATCGTGCTGTTCGCCTCGAGGATTTCCTCTTGGGGGTACCCCTCGTTGTAGTTGAGCCCCCAGTCGTACAACCGAACCTGGCCGCTGCGAACCAAATCGACGGTTGCGTACAGCGAGCCGATGGTGCGACCGCCGTCCGGCACATACCCGCTTCCGGTCCCCCAGTCCCCGGTCGCAATGAAAACCGCATACGGCCCGTCACCGGGCAAGTCAAGCTCGGAGGCGGGGAGCAGCTCACCCGCGTTGGGGTCGTAGATATACGGGCCCGAATCGATTGTTCCGCGCTGGGTCAAGCCGTTTTCGAGGCTCACCTCGAGTTCGTAGTACCCGTTGTTCCATGTTGAGAGAACCTCGACCATGCCCAGCGCCAGTAATGTGGCGGCCGCGAGATACACGGCGAGATGCACCGTGAACGTCACACCGAGCGGACGCGTACGCCACCACACGCGCAAACGCTCGCGCTTGGGGAGCTGTTTCAGCGCCTCGCGCTCGCGGGCACGAGCCTCGCGACGCAAGGAACGACGATACCGACGGCCCTCTTTGCGCACGTCATGGCGAACACGGCGCTTTTTCCGGCGAGCTGCCGCGCGAGAACGGGGCCCGCTCGTGTTGTCGGCGTCGCATTGCGGGCCACGGCCGACCACGGGGCCAGCAACGGGCTGAGCGTCGTATTCCGCGTCGGGCGTGGTTCCGTTTTGTGCATCGCCCCTCACTTGGCCACCCACTTGTAGCCTACGCCCCACACCGTCTCGATGGGATCCTCGGCCACACCGGCGGCATCGAGCTTGTTGCGGATGCGGCGCACATGCTCGCGCACCTGCGACGGATCGCCCGCGGCGTCCCAACCCCACACGCGCTCGTAGATGGCATCGCGGTCGAACACCTGGCCTGGCCTCTTGCTGAGCAACGCGACGATGTCGAATTCAAGCTTGGTGAGGTCGACGTATACGCGAGAGGGCGCGTCTCCCCCAGCTGCCAGCGACCCGGCAGCGCGCTCCGCAGCCCCGTTCCCCGGCTCACCAGCACCGGGGCGCACCTCTACCGTGCGCTGCCCGTAATCGATAGTGAGCTCTTGGAAGAATCGGACAGCGTTCTCGCGCTCACGCACACGGCCCTCGCGTGCCATATGCGCGGCAACACGCCGGCCGAGCACCTCGAGCGAGAACGGCTTCATCACGTAGTCATCGGCGCCGGCGGCAAAGCCGTCGAGCTGGTCGACGTCCTCGATACGCGCGGTGAGGAAGATGATCGGGCAACTCAGGTGCTCGCGCACGCGGCGGCACACCTCGAAACCGTCCATGCCCGGCATGTTCACGTCGAGCAGCATGATATCGGGGGCGACACCCGCCGAAGCGGCAGCGAGCGCCTCGGCCCCGCTATTTGCGCACGCGACCTCGTAGCCCTCCATGCGGAAATACTCAGCGAGCATATTCGCGATATCGACCTCGTCGTCGACAACCAACATGCGCATAGTGCAGTCCCCCATTTTCGCCGAAATCTCAGCTCAAAGCATCATCCCGCCGTTTCCCTTTCGCTATTTTCCTCCATACCTGTCTATGATTTGTCGATATGGACAAAATGCCTCCCCTTGGGAGGATATGAACGATTGGAGGCTATGAACGATTGCGAAGATTGCATTCATTGGACTTGCAACGTTTTCCCAGGTAGAGAGCTGTACAAAAAAGGAGCTTATGAACGAACCGTTCATAAGCTCCTTTTTCTGCTGGCGAAATCGTTCACATCCTCAAAGAACGCGGCGGGCAGCCCGCCACTTCGCCAGGCGCCGCGGCCGCAACGCCATCAAACACTGGCGCCGCCTCAGGCAAGCCGTCGGGGATTCCCCTACTTCAGCTCCGGCCAATAGTCCTTGTTGGCCTCGATCATCTCGTCGAGAACCTCCTTGGCGACCGTCATCGACGGGACCGTCTTGTTGAGCGTGAACGCCTGGAGCGCCTTCTCGTACGACCCCTCGATGCACGCCTGGACCACGAGCTTCTCGGAATTGAGCTGCTGCATCATAAGGCCCTGCTGGAACAGCGGGATGTTGTCGCGGGAGATGACCTCGGGGCCGTTCTTGCCGATATACGCGGGAAGTTCGACCATCGCGTCATAAGGCATGTTCGGGATCGCGCCGCGGTTCTGGCAAATCACCAGGAAGCGCGCCTTCGTGTCGTTCTTGAGCGCGACGGCCAGATCGGCGATCCAGTCGCCGTGGCTGCCGGCGTAGAACGTGCTCTCGTCGATCTCGCCCGTGGCCTCATAGCGGTCAATGCCGGCGAACAGGTTGTGCTCGCGCGTCTCCTCCACCTCGTTAGCGCGCGTGCGCTCGGGGTTGGAATGCTCGACGAACTCCTTCTGCTGCAGGTAGTAATTGAGATACGTGTTGGGCAGGTACTCCGGGAAGAGCTCCATGATCTCGTAAACGCCCTTCCAGACGTAATACCAGCTGCCCTTCGTGTGGCGGTTCTGCTTGCTCTCGTCCTCGTTGTCGGTGTTGGACTTCATGAGGGAGCTCATGCCCTTGAGATAGCTGCTGGGGAGCAGGATCTCATGCTCCTTGATGTACTCGCGCAGCTGCGGCAGCACCTCCTCGCCCTTGTGGCGGATGCTGGTGAACCAGCCGAAGTGGTTGAGGCCGAAGTAATCGTACTCGACGTCCTTCTTGTCGATCTCGAGCGCGGCGCACACGAGGTCGATGATGGCGATGGGCATATCGCAGATGTTGATGATTCGGGCGTTCGGGCGCATCACGCGGCACGCCTCGGACACGATCGCAGCAGGGTTGGAGTAGTTGAGGATCCAATACGTGGGCTTGGCGTACTTCTCCACATCATCGATGAGCTCGACCATGGGGAAGATGGTGCGCATGCCGTAAGCGAGGCCGCCGCAACCGCAGGTCTCCTGACCGACGCAGCCATGGCGCAGCGGAATCTTCTCGTCCTGCTCGCGCATGGCGTAGCCGCCAACGCGCATCTGGGCGAAAACGAAGTCGGCGTCGGAGAAAGCGGTCTTCTTATCGGTGGTGACCGTCAACTTGATGTCCAGGCCGAGGTCCTCGTGCAGGATCCAGTCGACGAGCACGCCAACCTTGCGCTGGCGCTCCTCGTTGATGTCGTACAGGCGGATCTCCTCAACCTCGAGCTCCTCTTTGCGCAGCGCGATGGACTTGACGATACCGGGAGTGAAGGTGGAGCCGCCGCCGGCGAGGGTGATGATCATGGTGCATCCTTTCTCATGCGTGAAACGAAAAATGCGCTTGCCCATGTCTGAAACGGCGCGGAATCGCCGCGCGATACGCCGCGCGGGACCGTGCTGACGGGGGGCCGGACGGGCTTGCGCGCCCGGCCCCGGTACGAGGCCGACGTGAAGGGGCTCGGGACCGCCGTCGAACGCACCGCGCTCGACGCGCCATCCCAAGAGCCCCTCATTTGCGGGCCTACATGTTCTCGAGGGCCTCCTCAACCTGGCCGCGGACCTTTGCGACCTCCATGCCGAAGATAATCTGGATGTCGTTGCCGTTGCGGACGATGCCGCTGTTCTTCATGTGATTGATGAGGTCCTCATCGATGAGGGACTCGTCGGCGACGTTCACGCGCAGGCGGGTGAAGCAGTTCTCGGTGGACTGGATGTTCGCCTTGCCACCCAGGCCTGCGATCAGATCGAGCACAGGGTCGCCGGCGGCGGGAGCGGCAGCAACCTTGTCAGCAGACGCAGCTGCCTCGTCAGCGGGAGCGGCGGTCTCCAACGCAGT
>ENA-OQEY01001430-OQEY01001430.1-human-gut-metagenome-genome-assembly--contig:-NODE-1430-length-10034-cov-2.728533_pt1 | contig 10034 bp, 9 predicted proteins | sample MGYA00242801_ERZ504647 | MGnify/ENA primary metagenome ERZ504647 (study PRJEB26092, sample SAMD00036204) | human gut metagenome | host: Homo sapiens | study: EMG produced TPA metagenomics assembly of... | reverse complement strand
GTGACCGAATTTCAGGATGAGAATCTGAAACAAGCCATTGCCAATACGAAGCTGAAGAAATTTCATGCCTCGCACTATTCCTTATATATCTATGGTGTATGCAGCAAGTGTACTTGGGCCAAGCGTAGGAAGAAAAAAGATAAGTAACATAAAACGAAGAAACATGAAAGTAGATGTCTTGTTAGGTTTGCAATGGGGTGATGAAGGCAAAGGAAAGGTTGTCGATGTTCTGACTCCCCGTTATGATGTAGTAGCTCGTTTCCAGGGAGGTCCGAATGCAGGCCATACACTGGAATTCGAAGGCCAGAAATATGTGCTCCGTTCCATTCCTTCATTTGCCATATAATTATAAAGCGTATCAATGTCAAAATGACCTTTAATGGAATAGATAGTATCGAGTATAGCATATCGTTCAGGTGTCTTCCGATGCCCGTTAACCTGCAGATATTCTGTCAAGATCTGCTTTACCTTATCTTTCACATTCTCTTCCATCACAGATTTCAGTTCCGCCGTCAAAGTTAAGCCTTTTTATGATAACATGAAAGTTTAATGCCAATATTCTGTTTCTAATTTTATTTCTCCAGCCAAAGAAGCTATTTCTACCTTATCTGATTTGGCTAATGGAGCCAACAATCGGTTCACCTTTTTGCCATTTTCTTTGCTTTGAACGGCAAACTTCTTCAAAGCAGTAGCAGCTGCTTTGCGGGGCAACACTCCCTCGCTTTGTAAAGTGGCCATTGCCTGATCCAAAAATTCAGCTTCCGAACGCTCAGTCAGCTGATTACCCTTCATCAATAGTCTTGCCATCAGCATAAAGCCGCATAACTGAAAATATTCACGATCATCGGCCATCCATTCGAAAGCCTTCTCCGAAGCATAAGGCAAATATTGGAACAAACTCATGCAAGTCAGTTCCGCTATTTCCGGATAGCGCATATCTTCTACCCATATATCAGCTATTTCCGGATAAAATGTTTCTACCGGCTGTAACATCCCCGCCAGAATTTTACATTCACGGATATTTTCTTTCCATAAAGCCTGCGCCACTTCATGATTTTTTTCATAACGAGCAGCTATTTCTTTCAAACGCGGAAGTTCGATGCCAAAATTCAGTTTATAGTCTAATCCCTTCTCGCGCATACTTTGGGAAGCCACCCCATTCATAAACAAACGGAATTGCCCCTTTATGTCTTTTATTGTTTCATGTACATCCATATTTTTTCTTATTCATTTCTATAAGGAAGATTCGCAAATTCTTTGCTATAACGTAACATCTGCTCCGCGTAACCTTCATTATAAGATACTTTTACATCTATAATATTTCCATCTTTATCTGTCACAGCCTCATATACAGGATTTACAAAACCTTTGTAAGGAGCCAAATGAAGTTTTTCATAACGTGCCAATATCTCGGCGTGCAAAACCGGATCTATTTTCACCGCATACTTTTCGACCAATTTACGGGCAGCCTCAAAATCGCCTTCACTTTTAATGCGTTGTATCTCAGCCAGCAACTGTCCGAACAGAGTGCGCAATTTTTGATAATCGTTTATCTTCACATACGTTTTTCCATCCTTCTTAACCATTTCAACCACCTCATCTGCAGCACCTTTCTCAAATGTCCACCGCGCAATGAGCTGGCGGTTACGCATGTGTGCTTCCTCTACCATATTACCTAACTCGATGCGGACTAACTGGGTCATCAGACCATTCATCATATAAGTATAATATTCTGCTTTAAAGGCATCTCCATCCGGTGTAAGCCCCAATTCTATCATTTTGTCATCCGGCAGATAGTACAAACCGAATAAATCGGCACGTGCCTCTTCTATCGTAGATCCATACGCTTTCAAAGCATCCTGATCTACTCCCGGTAACAACTGCCCAGAACCGTGTCCCAAACATTCATGCAAATCAGTATGTAAATCCCCTGTAAGATCTGCATATTTCTTTATCCATTCTTTCTCTTCGGCACCGCAAACAAATTCATCTGCAAATCCATTACCATGAGCCGCTTTATTATAGGCATCTGTCAGATTTCCGATGGTTACAGACTTAGAACCATGCACACTACGAATCCAGTTGGAATTAGGGAGATTAATCCCAATCGCCGTAGCAGGATACAAATCCCCCCCCAGCATAGCGGCTGTAATCACCTTGGCCGACACACCTTTCACTTCCTTTTTTTTAAACCGATGATCTACAGGTGAGTGATCTTCAAACCATTGGGCATTAGCGCTGATGATTTCCGTGCGCTTGGTTGCTTCCAGATCTTTAAAATTTACAATGGACTCCCAACTAGCTTTCAATCCTAACGGATCTCCATAACTTTCAATAAAGCCGTTAACAAAATCCACGCGTGAATCCAAATCCTTCACCCACGCAATAGAATATTCATCAAAATCCTTCAAGTCCCCGTTCTTATAAAATCGAATTAATTTTTCGATAACTATTTTTTGTTGTGCATCTTCTGCCACACCAAGAGCCTTATCCAACCAATAAATGATCTTATCAATGGCTTGCCCATACAATCCGCCAGATCTCCAGACCTTTTCTTGTACTTTTCCGTCCTCTTTCACTAAACGGCTGTTCATACCAAACATTACCGGCATCATATCATCCGGATTCTTCAAATTATGATAAAAATCTTCCGCTTCTTTCTGGGTTACCCCTTCGTAATAATTTGCAGCCGAAGTCAGGACCAAATCTTCCCCGTCTGCCTGATTCACACGTTTAGGCATCATTTCAGGATCAAAAATCACCGGAAAGACTTCTTCACAAAGTTCTTCCACTGTTTCCCCTTTACCCAAAGGCAACTTCAATGCATCCACACTATTCAATGCGTCTCTAAGAAATTCCGGAGTGAAACCTGGTACGAACTTATCCGAAGCATAATGATGATGAATTCCGTTAGAAAACCATATACGTTTCAGATAAGTTTCCAAATTGACGAAATTCACATCTGTACGATCTCCCTGATACTCTGTATATACGGTTTCCAACATTTTACGAATAAGCAAATTGTATTTGCCATTCTGATCAAACAAAATATCACGACCTTGCAAAGCAGCTTGTGACAAATAGTAAATCAACTCTTTTTGTTTCAAACTCAGTTCTTCAAATCCATACACTTTATATCGAAGTAACTGTAAGTCGGCAAATTGTTCAACCGTGTAATTAAATTCCTCCATTTTATTCATGCTCTTGTCTACTTCATTGCAACCAGCCTGTTTCATTTCTACAATCAACTTTTTTTCATAGATACATAATTCATGAGCCGAAATAAAAAAAGGAAAACAATTGTTTTCCTTTTTCTAAATTATAATGTAGCAAATTATGCTCTTACTTCTTTTCTTGATTTCTCTTACGATAGCCATTAGGAGTCTCACCCACATTCTTATAAAATGCAGCATAAAAAGATTGGCGATTAGCAAAACCTACCATTGCACTAATCTCTTCCACATTCTTATCCATATAGCGTTTATCAACTAAAAGATGCAAAGCATCTTTAATACGATATTCATTCAGCAAACAAGAATAATTCATTCCGAAGCGGGAATTCACTACAGCTGACAAATAACGAGTATTTGTCTTTAATTCTTTCGCCAAGTCTTTTGCTGAATAATTAGGATCTTTGTACTTTTTCTGAACAACTACAATGTTCAAAATCTTATCATACAATTCATCGGCAAGTTCTGCTCTAATCAGAGATCTGTAAGCAGCCTTTTTCTCTTTCTTTTCTCTCAGGTTATACGGCTTTTTCTTAGGAGCCGCTTCCTGGGTTTCTGATTTTTTTTCCACGTCGCTCATCAGTTAATTTTTCTTTTAATTTTTCGTTGTTTGGTTAGTTATATAAATGCAAACATCTAATTTTGGACAAATGTGGGAAAAGTTTTTTTCATATGCAACTTTTTTTGCCTAATTTATTTCTTAAATAATCACAACACTTTGTTTTTTAAGTGGCAAAAAAGTTTATTTGTCCGATCTACAATAACTGGCTTCTCTTTCAAGTAGTAATTTCCAACCAAATGAGTTACGAATAAAAGTATATCTTATTTATTATTATCAGGCAGAGATCCCGACCAAATCTAAAGATTTTACTACCTTTGTAGCCGATTACGTTTTAAAATAATAAACAGATATGTTCCAAACTCTAAAAAATTACTTCGGATACGATAGTTTCCGTCCTTTACAGCAAGATATTATTCAAAATATATTAGCTCAAAAGGATACTTTGGTATTAATGCCTACAGGAGGAGGGAAATCCATCTGTTATCAATTACCGGCTTTACTGATGGAAGGTACGGCCATTGTCGTTTCACCTCTTATTTCTTTAATGAAAGACCAGGTGGAAAGTTTACAAGCAAACGGAATTGCAGCACGGGCACTGAACAGCAGCAATAATGAAACAGAAAATATAAACCTACGTCGCGAATGTCTTCAAGGAAAAATCAAATTGCTTTATATTTCACCTGAACGATTACTTATAGAAACAAATTTCCTGTTGAAAGATATCCAAATATCTTTATTTGCCATTGATGAAGCTCATTGCATCTCACAATGGGGACATGATTTCCGGCCTGAATATACCCAATTAAAGGTACTACGTAATCAGTTTCCCAAAGTACCGATCGTAGCATTAACTGCTACAGCTGACAAAATAACCCGAAAAGACATTGCACAACAATTGGCCTTGAAAGATCCTAAAATATTCATATCTTCCTTTGATCGTCCCAATCTGAGTTTGGAAGTAAAAAGAGGCTACCAACAAAAGGATAAGGCACGGACTATCCTTGAATTTATAGAAAAACACAAAAATGAATGTGGTATCATTTATTGCATGAGCCGCAGCAAAACAGAAAGTGTGGCCGCAATGCTGATGAAACAAGGTATCCGTGCAACCGTTTATCATGCAGGATTAAGCAGTGATATGCGTGATAAAGCACAAAATGATTTCATAAACGATCGTGTACAGGTAGTGTGTGCCACTATTGCTTTCGGGATGGGAATTGATAAATCCAATGTACGCTGGGTTATTCATTATAACCTTCCTAAAAGCATAGAAAGTTTCTATCAAGAAATAGGACGTGCCGGACGTGATGGTATGGAAAGTGATACTTTGCTGTTCTATTCACTGGGAGACTTGGTTATGCTTTCCAAATTCGCTACAGAAAGCAGCCAGCAGGAAATTAACTTAGAGAAATTACACCGAATGCAACAATATGCTGAATCGGATATCTGTCGGAGGCGTATTCTGCTGAACTATTTTGGTGAGACAATGGACCATGATTGCGGCAACTGTGATGTGTGCCGTAATCCCCCCGAGCGCTTTGACGGAACAATCATTGTACAAAAAGCTTTAAGTGCAATAGCCCGAACTAACCAACAAATAGGCACCCACATGTTAATAGACATATTGAAAGGGTCAGCGAACCAAGAACTGATAGACAAAGGTTATGACAAACTGAAAACATATGCTGCAGGAAGAGATATTCCTGCACGCGACTGGCAAGATTATCTGCTGCAAATGCTGAATCTAGGCTATTTCGAAATAGCCTATAATGAAAACAATCACCTCAAAATAACTGAAAGCGGGCAAAAAGTATTGTTCGGCAAAGAACCCGCCATGCTGGTAGTCATCAAACGGGAAGAATTCATACCTGCTAAGGAAAAACGTAAAAAGAAAGCCAAGGAAGAGGTACTCTTTCCCACTCCGGTTACTTTTGGTAATGAAAACAAGGACTTGTTCGAGGAGTTACGTGTACTGCGTAAAAAACTGGCAGACCAGCAAGCTATACCTGCCTATATTGTTCTATCCGACAAGACTTTGCACCTGATCGCCACCCAACAACCTACAACTATAGAAGCATTCGGCAACATCAATGGTATCGGCGAATATAAGAAAGAAAAATACGGAAAAGATTTTATAGAGTTGATAAAAAAGGTATTGCAGGAATGAAAATACCTTTTTTAAAAGCTATTTCCCTCATATACCAACAATAGGAACAGATAAATTCTGTTCCTATTGTAAAAGCACGATGATTGTCTGACAATAATCCTGTTCGCATTTTTACTTACTCGCTTTCAGCTTATCCTGCAACTCCGGTCGGGGCACTCCCAACTCTATTGCTTTTTCAAAAGCAACATACGCTTCTCTTTTCTTTTTCTGACTTAAATAAATCTCACCACACATCACATAAATTTCCGCATCGTCCGGTGCCAGTTTGGCGGCCTCCTCCAAATCCAATAAAGCCAGATCAGGCGTATTCATTTCTACAGCCAATGTAGCACGAGCTTTCAAATAAGAGACATCTCTGGGATTATCGGAAACCAATCTGTTGAAATCTTCTAAAGATTCACGATACTTCAACTCCTTCTGATTTAAAAGTGCCCTGCCCAAACGTGCAGTATTATTTCCCGGTTCCTCCTGTAATAAAGTGTTATAATCTATTCTCGCTCCTTTATAATCCCTACGTTGCATATAAATATAAGCCCGGAAAAGTAATGCTTCCTTATTTTTCTTGTCTATATCGATCACATTACAATAATCCACATAAGCCCTGTCAAACAAATTTTTCTCCAAATAGAGTGAAGCACGATTGAGCAATGTAACAACAGAATATGGAGTAATATTCAAGGATAACGTGTACGAGTCAATAGCATCATCTATTTTCCCCAATCTCCGCTGGACCGTTCCTAGATTAGTAAACAATAAAGCATTACGCATATTGGCAGGATCCATCTTCAATGCCTGTCTGAACAAAATTTCTGATTTTGTCAAACTGTCTTTTTTTGCCGCATCCAACGCACTGGTTATCAGTTCATCGTAAGTTTGCGCCTGCAACTGCATACATGCACATAGCAACATAAGATAACATACGATCTGTTTCATCCGATTTTCTATATTAATTAATTCCGGTTGCAAAGGTAGAGGAATCTTTAACGATATTCCTTTAGTTTAATTAAAAAAAGCATAAGGTAGGTTTCTCGTTTTAAAGGGTATTCCGTATATTTGGCATACAATTTTAAAAGAATAAAGAACATGAAAGTAGAAAAAGCGATATTCGCCGCCGGATGCTTCTGGGGCGTACAACATCAGTTTGAACGTATTCCGGGTGTACTAAACACTACAGTCGGTTATACAGGTGGTCCGGAAGCCAACCCCGCATATACTCAGGTAAAAGCCCACATGACACACCATGTAGAAGCTATTTTTGTAGATTATGACGCCGACATGGTTTCTTATGTGGATTTGTGCAAACTTTTTTTTGAAATACATGATCCCTCACAAACCGATGGAATAGGTCCCGACCTCGGGCCGCAATATCGGAGTATGATTTTCTACATGGATGAAAAACAAAAATCCGAAGCTGAAGAGGTCATCGAACTGCTTCGCTCGAAAGGTCATAGAGTCAATACCAGATTACGCCCTGCCGAGAAATTTTGGGAAGCAGAAGGCTATCATCAGCACTATTACGATAAAATGGGAGGAGAACCTTACTGTCATATACGCGTAAAAAAATTCTAAATTAAACAACAGAGATGTGTTCAAATAATGGCACACCTCTGTTATTCATAATTATCCGAAACCTTTCATCATTTCATCAATGCGTCCAGATACATATAAAATTCGGGGTCCTCGCCAACTACCTGTTTAGCAATTTTCCCTTCAGGATCAATCACATATTTAGTGGGATAACCACTTACTCCATACATCACCGCCACATCCGGTTCACCTATATTGCGTACATTAATCCACGGCAATTGATGCTCAGCTACTGCTTTTTTCCATTTATCCTCTGTATCATTGCAGTCAATCCCTACAAATTCTATTTTTCCCTTGTATTTTTCATATGCCTTTTTCATTTCGGGAATTCCTTTTATGCACCATCCACACCAGCTTCCCCAGAAATCAAGCACTACATATTTACCTCTCAGAGAAGATAAGTCAAAATTCTTTCCATCCAAATCCTTCAAAGTAAATTCTGGAGCGAGATTACCTGGTTTCATTGCTTCTTTTGCTTTATCGCGAGCCAGTTCTTTCTCATATCCTTCTCTCATTCTCTGATATAAAGGAGCCATCATTCCTTCCTTTACCCGATCAGTCAAAACATTAAAAGCATCCCCCAACTGATCCCTTGACAACTGTGACATTACATATACTGATACATCTTTATCCGGATTCTGCCTAACATAGTCACTTTTTATTTTTAAAATATTTCCATACCATTCTTTTGCTGGAGCATAAACTTTACGGATAGAATCTCCGGGTATTCCTTTTTTCTCCATATCCATACAGACTACGTTCAATGAATCTATTTTATGACTATATGTTTTACAGTCCTCCACCACTTCATTATAATCGTCATAAAAGGAACCTCCCTCCAATTTATATTCATCCAATGAACCTGAAATTTTTATAGGCTGGCCAGGCAACAGCAAAAAACTTACAGCTTTCATCGATATGGCAGGTATACTGCCATCCTCATTGGGTTTCACTGACGGTTTACCATAAATATAAACCTGTTTCAATACACTATTACCTAAATTAAAGGCAAAACTTCCATTTTGCATGGCAACCGTATCTGTCCTACGACTATCACGATCATTTACAGGAAAAGATTGTACCAATAATGTATCACTCTCGATACCAGTCAGCGTACCGCTGATTTCCGGTCGGCTCAAAGGCTGGCAGGCAATCATAAAACCAGCTCCTACCAAAGCATAAACTAAATTCTTCATTTAAATGTCTTTCAATTATTATCTTTGTTTTATTTGCAGCATCAAATATACTTTTTCTTATCCAATAAAAATAAAGAATCAGAAGTAAAATGCCATTCACTTCTGATTCCCCGTAAAAGACCTATAAATTTCTATGCTTTCTTGATATAATCCACAATCCAAGCACCCACTTCCCTGGTACCATACTTGGCCCCACCTTCAACCTGAATTTCCGGAGTACGCACATTTTCATCCAAAGAAGCATCTACAGCCTTACGAATCAAGGCGCCTTCCTCCTTAAGGTCAAAATACTCAAACAGCATGGCTACCGATAGGATTTGAGCCAATGGATTGGCTATATTCAATCCTTTAGCCTGTGGCCATGAACCGTGAATAGGTTCGAATACCGGAGTGCTTTCACCCGTAGAAGCAGAAGGAAGCAATCCCATAGAGCCGCTGATAACAGAGCCTTCATCTGTCAGAATATCACCAAATGTATTCTCAGTCACCATCACATCAAAGAAACAAGGATCCTGAAGCATCTTCATGGCAGCATTATCCACAAACATATAGTCTGTAGTCACTTCCGGATACTGAGGAGCCATCTCTTGTGCAATCTGTCTCCACAGACGTGAAGATGCCAACACATTGGCTTTATCAACTACAGTAAGATGCTTACGGCGCTTCATAGCATATTCAAAAGCCACTTTTAAGATACGCTCAATCTCCGGACGAGTGTACATATTGGTATCGTATGCCTTATCATTATCCTGATATTTTTCTCCGAAATACATACCTCCGGTCAATTCACGGATACAGATAAAATCTGCATTTTCCACCAGTTCAGCCCGTAACGGAGATTTATGAACCAGACATTTAAAAGTCTGCACAGGACGAATATTAGCAAACAAACCCAATTTTTTACGCATAGCAAGCAAACCTTGTTCCGGACGAACTTTTGCTGTGGGATCATTATCAAATTTAGGATCACCTACAGCAGAAAACAACACTGCATCCGCATTCTTACAAGCCTGAAAAGTCATTTCAGGAAACGGATCACCTACTTTATCGATCGCATCCGCACCACAGATCGCATATTCATAACTTACTTTATGACCAAATTTCTCGCAAACAGCATTCATCACATCAACGCCTTGCACTGAAATCTCCGGTCCGATACCGTCACCGGCTAAAACTGCAATTTTAAAATCCATTTTTTTAGTGATTAATGGTTAGCGGTCAGTGATTAATAGTTGGCGGTTAATGAAATCTGACAACACTGTTCATTAACCACTAACCATTAATCACTAACC
>ENA-OQEY01001429-OQEY01001429.1-human-gut-metagenome-genome-assembly--contig:-NODE-1429-length-10040-cov-3.382415_pt1 | contig 10040 bp, 9 predicted proteins | sample MGYA00242801_ERZ504647 | MGnify/ENA primary metagenome ERZ504647 (study PRJEB26092, sample SAMD00036204) | human gut metagenome | host: Homo sapiens | study: EMG produced TPA metagenomics assembly of... | reverse complement strand
TTTCATTTATTGTGGTGAGATTTTCTCATGATTGTCTGTCGGGAAATAGACAGTTCTAAGAGAGGGAGGGTGTGACTCATATAAACACAATTAACAAAATGAAATCAAAAATGTAGTGGGATTTGAGGAATCAAAACGACTTCCAGATGGATCGTTCTTGATTCCTTTTTCTTTACAAATCGGTTACGTTCGCAGTACTGAAATTAGTGTATAATTGTAATAGTAAAAATCACGCACAATAAAGAAATAATCGGGTTTGTGTAAAATGAAAGGAACATTATTATGAAAGCAAGAATACTGGTGATAGAAGATGAAATGGCAATCAATGATCTGCTTTGTATGAATCTGGAAGCTGCTGGTTATGAAACAGTAGGTTATCTGGATGGAAATGATGCAAGTGAAGGAGTCGCACAGGATCATGAATTTCAGTGCGCACTTGTGGATATTATGCTTCCGGGAAAGGATGGTTATACCCTTTTACCGGAATTAAAAAAGTTTGGTATTCCGGTTATATTTCTTACGGCAAAGGCTGATGTTACAAGTAAAGTAAAAGGGTTAAAAGACGGAGCCGAGGACTATATAGTAAAGCCTTTTGAAATGCTGGAGGTAATGGTGCGTTTGGAAAAAGTGTTAGATCGTTATGGAACGGCACCGAAACAGATTCAGATAGACGATGTCATAATTAATACCGTAAGTCACATAGTTACGAAAAATGGAGAAGAAATATATTTAAAACCTATGGAATATAACTGCCTTATGGTGTTCGTAAAAAACCCAAATAAAGCACTTACCAGAAGCCAGATCTTGCAGGAACTGTGGAAGGAGGAATTCTGCGGAGAAACAAGAACTGTGGATGCACACGTTGGACGCATCAGAAAAAAACTAAGCTGGCAGGATAAAATCAAAACCATTCCTAGAATTGGTTATCGACTTGAGGTGGATTTATGAAGCTATTTACAAAAATTTTTTTACAGGTAATCTGCGTGGTGCTTCTGCTGTCATCTGGAATTTTTTTCTATACAACTTACAGGTGGAAAAATCAGAGCATACAGAATATCAACAGTTATGAAAATAGCAGGTTTCAAACAAATATTTCTAAGTTTGAAAACATGCTAATGCGGATTAAAAGTAAAACACAGGACACTGATGATAAAATCCGGGAAAAAATGATTATTTATGCTTTTCGTCAGGTATTCCACGACAGCGCCGTTTTATATCAGGATGGAAAAGAACAATATAATGGGACAAAATATGAGTTTGATCTGCAAAATATCAGAAACCTAACAAAAAACAAACATGATGGATTCGAAAATGACATCTATTGTGATAAACCACTGATCAGCAAAACAAATGGCAACGTATTTTTGCTCTTTTATTCTTCCAGCTACAGTTCTACAGACATGAACTATCAGATTGTCACCTACAAAGATATTACCAGTGTACAAAAACAGAGTCAGACACTGTTTTATCAGGCAGGAGGGTTTACCCTGTTTCTGGTTCTGTTTGTTGGCTTTTTCCTGTTTTTGACTTTGCGGAAAATTATGGAACCGCTCACAAGGCTAAAAGAAGCGGCTGTTTCTGTGGCAAATGGAAATTATGAGATAAAAGTGCCATCAGAGGGAAAGACGGAACTGGCACAGGTTGGGAAAAGCTTTAATCTTATGACAGGTAAAGTGAGGGAGCAGATTGAAAAGCTTTCTTCCGTAAACCAGGCACAGAGACAGCTGCTTGGAAGTTTGGCCCATGAATTAAAGACACCGATGACTGCAATCATAGGATATGCAGATACACTTCTAACGGTACGCCTATCTCCCAAGAGGCAGGAGATAGCGCTTGATTATATTAGAAATGAATGCCGAAGGCTTTCCAGGCTTTCAGTGAAAATGCTGGAACTTACCGGATTATATGAAACAGGTGAAGCAGAATTTGTTCCAGTGGAAGTTCAGATGAATCAATTTCTGGAAGATGTAAAAAAACTTGTTACTTACAGGCTTCAGGAGAAAAAAATTTGTCTTGAAATACATTGTAATCCAGAGGAGCTTAGAAAAACTTTTGATCCGGACCTTATGATGAGTGCAGTGACAAATTTTATTGATAATGCAGTCAAGGCTTCCGATGAGAATTCAAAAATCGTACTGGAGGCAACCCAAAATCATTTATCCGTTCAGGATTATGGGAAGGGAATTCCAGAGGAGGATCTGAAAAGAGTAACAGAAGCTTTTTATATGGTCGATAAATCTCGTTCCAGAGTAAAGGGAAGTGTTGGGCTTGGTCTTGCGCTATGCCAGAAAATTGCAGATATACATGGATTCCAGCTGGAAATTACAAGTCATCTGGGAAAAGGAACGATCATATCTGTTTTATGGTAAATAATTTGAATTTACAGAACAGTTACAACTTGCGGAAGATTTGGTGTAATGAAAGATGCTATACTTGTGGACATAAACAGGAAGGAGAATTTATTCAACATGAGAAAAAACATAAATAAAATTGTAGGATTAACACTTTGTATAGGAATGCTCACAGGATGTGCCCAGACCCCGGAATCTTCCCTTGTAAAACCAAAAGGGAGCAAGGTAGAAAATGCTTATACAGAAACTGAAGGCGTAGATATGGTGAACGAGGACTCTTCTGAAAATACAAAGGATAAGAACACAGCGGTAAGAACAACTATTCGAGACCTGCTCAATGCTCCGGAAACCTATAAAAGTCAGACTACAGATGACAGTGCAAAACTTGTAGTGAACACGGATGCCACTGTAGAAATACCGGATGTAGAAAAGATATCCGCAATTTCTGTCACGCCTGCAGAAGTTACACAGGATCTTCTTGACCGTATTACAGATGCCTTTTTCTCAGAGGCAAAGCTGTATACATCGGATAGCTATTATACCCAGACAAAGGATGAAATCAAAAAAACGTTGGATGAACTAAAAGAAGATGTAGCAAACGGAAATCTGGATCCCTATAATTGGGGTACGGATGAAGATGGTAACCTTTACTATAATATTTATGATGATATTGAATACTGGGAAGAGCAGTATCAATCAGCCCCGGAGACGAAGACCCTGGCAGAAGGAAGACCTGTTGCAGGCTCCCATGAGACAGAAAATGGTACTGCGGAAAATGAATTCTCCGGTGTTGCACAGATGCCGGATGGATCGGAATATTTTTACAAGACATCTTCCTACGGATCCGATACCTTATCTGTCAAAATCCGAAAAACGGCAAAATCTGGCGGGGAAAAGCTGCCTGCGGACACGACCTGGTCTGAGTATACTTCTTTCAGTGAAGGAGAAAAACCTACTGAGGAGTCCATTGGGATTTCATTAGATGAAGCAAAAAAAATGGTACAGGAAAAAGTAGATAAAATGGGGATTACAGATCTGCAGTTTTCAGACTGGAGTTATGCATTGTGCAATAGTCTTGAAGAGGATAATAGTTTAAGTAATCTTGGAAGCGGATATGCGATTTATTACACACGTACTATAAACGGTATTCCGATTACTCAGACAATGGCAGATGGCGGTGCTTTGGAAGATATGGACAGCACTATGGAGACCTGGTCTTATGAAAGTCTTTATTTCTTTGTCGATAAAGATGGAATTGAAAGCATGTCTTATTCAAACCCTTATACCATAGGAGAGACAAAAACAGAAAATTTAAACCTTCTTCCATTTTCTGAGATTATGAAAACATATGAAAAAATGATGGTAGTAACCAATGCAGATAATATGGAATATGAAAAATCAAGAGTTTATGACATTGACCGGATTGTTCTGGGCTATGCCAGAATTTATGAACCATCTACAGATCCGCATACAGGTCTTCTGGTTCCCGTTTGGGATTTCTTTGGAAGCAGAAAAGTGGAAGGTGACTATGATGGGAATAGTTACTCGGACATCACAGACTATCCAAGCTGGAGCTTCCTTACCATTAACGCCGTGGATGGCAGTATTATAGACAGGGATCTGGGCTACTGATATGAAGCAGGTACTTGGAATTGTACATTACAATTTCTTTGGCTATTTTCGAAATCCAAAAGTCATTTTTACCTTCCTTCTGGAATTTGTACTTAGCTTTCTTCTCACTGGAAGAATCATGGTTGTTATGGAAAACTATGATACACCGGTACAGGCTGTAGAGCCATTTCTTTGGACCTTTGGGGATGGAACAGCAGTACTGCTCAGTTCTCTTCTGTTGCTTCTGTTGTTCTCAGACCTGCCAAAGATGACACCAGTTACTCCATATCAGTTAATTCGAACAACAAAGAAAAAATGGCTTTTGGGACAGTTTATTTATATTATTCTTGTGACTGCTCTTTATACAGTATTGATGCTGCTATTTACATCTGTACTGTGTATGAAGGACAGTTATCCGGGCAACCTGTGGAGCGAGACTGCTGCCATGCTCGGATATTCTGAACTGGGGAAAAACTTGCAGGTCCCCTCTACAGTAAGAGTCATGGAGAGTATCTCTCCGTATGGCTGTATGCTGCAGGTTTTTCTCCTGTTATTCTGCTATTCCCTGACACTTGGTTTTGTGATCCTTGTTGGAAATCTTTATAAAGGAAAAACAAAAGGCATGGTGTTTGGACTTCTTTATAGTGTATTTGGATTTTTACTGGAACCCAGTGTGGTAGCCGCAATTTTGCATAAGGAAAAATATGAAATGTATCAGGTGAATGTACTGATCTGCTGGATCAGTCCTTTGAACCAGGCTGTATATGGAAAACATAACTTTGGCTATGATCCATTACTTCCGACCATCTGGCAGTCCTGTATGTTCTTCGCAGGTATTTTATTTGTTCTTATGGTTCTGGCACTTCGCAGGATGAAAAAATATCCCTTTGAATTTCTGGGAGAAAAAACATAATCAGAAAGGGAAATATCTATGCGGGTAGAAACAAAACGTATGCTTTTTGGCAGGAGTTTCCTGGCGGCATGGCTGATTGCCTGCTTTTCTATTGCAGCAGGTCAGACTTATCCAAGTTTGAAAAAAGCATTAACATGTGGAACTTTTATCAGCCTGCTGGATGGTTCATTGAAAAGTCAGATGGTATCTTTTGCCATCCCTGTAGCTGCGGTACTGCCGTGGAGTGATTCTTTTTTACAGGAGTATAAAAGTGGATTTTTAAAAGCTGCATTTCCCAGGACAAACCGCAGGCTATATGTGGAAGGAAAAGTCTTTTCTGTTATGACATCTGGATTTTTAGTCTGGATATTTGCTATAAGCACCATACTTCTTGTTAATTTTGTTATATTTTATCCTATGGAAATAAAAGGCAGCTTTCCAAAGGAACAGTTTCTGGAGCTGCTTATGAAAGCTCTTAGGATGGGACTGATCGGAAGTATTCTAAGCACTTTTGGTGGAATCTGTGGTACCTTATGGAATTCAGCTTATATGGCATATGGGATTCCTTTTGTCAGCTATTATTTTGGAATTATACTTCATGACCGCTATTTCAAAGACCAGATCTGGTTTTACCCAGTGGAATGGATTCTGGCAGATGGAAACTGGGGAACGGATAAAGCGGGATTGTGGTTATTTCTGCTATTATTTTTATTGGTGTTAATGGGAATTTTTGGAGGTGTTTTAAATAGAAAAGTGGAAGAAATCTGAATTTCAAAATACCTGTGTGAAAATAGAACACGTAACCAAAAGGTTCGGGGAAGATCTGGTATTAAAAGAAGTAAATCTTACCTTAAAGGTGGGACAGGTTTACGGCGTTGTAGGAAATAATGGCTCTGGCAAAACTGTACTTATGAAATGTATCTGCGGATTCCTTCCTGTTACCACAGGCACCATCCGTGTTTTCGGAAAAGAAATTGGTCGTGATGTAGATTTTCCAGAAAGCCTTGGTGTCATCATTGAGACGCCTGGCTTTCTTACCCAGTATACCGGTGTAAAGAACCTGGAAATACTGGCAGATATGAAAAGAATGATTTCAAAGGCAGATATCCGCCTGATCCTAAAAAAAGTAGGACTGGATCCGGATATGAAAAAGCCGGTTGGAAAGTACTCTCTTGGAATGCGGCAACGCCTTGGGATTGCACAGGCTATTATGGAAGATCCTCGCTTCCTGATTCTGGATGAACCATTTAACGGTCTGGATAAACACGGCGTGGCAGAGATCAGGGAACTTTTGCTTGATTTAAAGGCAGCTGGAAAAACCATTTTATTGGCAAGCCATAATGATGAGGATATCCGGATTTTATGTGATCACGTATATGAGATGGATGGCGGAGTTTTAAGAGAAAGGACAGCCTGAAAATGGGAAAAAGATTTGTGAAGACCACATTCGCAATATTAAGTTTCATGATGCTTCTGCCGACATCTGTTTTTGCAGAAGATGCAGGAAATATGGAAGCTGCTTTTGTGGGAGAGTCCGGCCTGGAAGCAGATCAGTCAGCTTCTTATAGTGATGCAGACAGTACATTGCCTTTTGAAGAGGAAAAAAACAATCCTACAGATGAGAAGATTCCGGAAACTGAGGAACAGACTCCTGAATAATCGGATTCGGAAAATCAAAATTCTGACCGGGATGGATTTATATCAGGAGACGCTTCTGCTGAGGACGAAAAGAAGACAATCCATGTCATAATAGAAAATGGAAATACTGATACAGATAATGGAACACAGATTACAGATCCTGTTATAGATAGTGGGGATTATTCTGCTGGAGAGTATAGTGGAGGCGGTTCTTCTGCCAGCTCGTCTGGTGAGAAAATACTGCATAAACCGCAGGTTCTTTTAGAGGATAACAATCTTTCCGGACAAAATCTAAAAGCAGGCTCTGTCACAGAAATGTCACTGACATTCCGGAATAAAAGCCGTAGCCAGAATGTATTTGGTCTAAAGATTTCTATTTCTGCGGATACAAAGGGAATTGAATTTGAGAGAAACTCTTTTTATGTTCAGAGACTGACTCCAGGAGAAGCAATTACCCTGAAGCAAAAGGTCACTATAGCAGAGGACTGTACTCCAGGTCAGGCAACAGTTTCTTTTTCTCTGGATTACGAAGATTCAAAAGCGACGGGAGCGACAGGTACAGAAACGCTGTCCTTTCAGATCATTCAGCCGGCGCGTGCAAAACTGGAAGCTTCTGATATTCCTTCCGTTTTATATACCATGGATACGGTAGAAATTCCGGTGAAAGCAATGAATCTTGGAAGGGATAAGATATATAATGCAAGTGTCCGGCTGGAAGCAGACGGATTGAACCAAAAAGAGTCCGCTTTTTTAGGAACATTAGAAGCTGGAACCGCAGTACAGGAAAGTCTCCGTGTGTATGTAAAAGGAAAATCAGAAGAAGATGACGGTTCTTTTCCTGGCAGGATTACCGGAAAACTGATTCTTACTTATGAGGATGCAGCCGGCAATTCCTATGAGGAAAGTACAGAGTTTGAGTCTGAGATTAAAGAAGCTAAAATCCAGTCTTTAAAAATAGAGGATGACCAGGAAGAAACAAACAGCTGGTGGTATTCCGTTATTGCAGTTATTGCAGTACTGCTTGTTTCTGTGATTCTACTTCTTTTGGGTAAGCTTCATAAGAAAAACATACTTCTGGAAGAAACCAGAAAGGTGGATGTCCATTGAAAAAGAAAAGAATAGACAGTTTTACCTGTTTTGTAGGTTTTCTTCTGATATTGGCATTATTTTTCTCTATAAAGCTTTTTGCAGGAATACAGGATGGGAAAAAACAATACTTGGCACTGGTTTCCCTTGGAGACCTTACTTATGATGATGATTTTTTGAAAAAGGCAAAAAAAATAGAAGGGATAAAAGAGATATGGCCCGTTGTGGAAATTCCAGTAACCATCAAGATTGAAGATTATACGGAAACAGCCACCTTTTTAGGAATAGATCTGAATGCGTTTGGAGAAAATCCAGAGCAGAATGATTTAGGAAATACACCGGTGTTGTTGCTTGGAAGTAAAGCATTGCAAAACATGAAAGACTCAAATAATCATTCCATTTCAAAAAAACAACAGGAAAAATTCCTGCAAATGGGAGAAAATCTAACCATTTCTTATGCACTTGCTGGAAATACAAAAGAGCTTTCTGGCGCGGCAGATCATCTGGTATCCTTGACTGGGCACGAAGAAAATGAACAGCAAACTGTTTATCTTCCATGTAAAGTAACTGCCGTAACGGAAAATGAAGATATCTATATTCCTTTATCACAGGCGCAGGAGCTTTGCAGTGAGATGGGTGAGCCGCTTAAAATTACAAAAATTTATTTGAAAGTGAATGGAAAAATGAATCTGGAGAAGGCAAAAAAATTATTTGAATAAGGTATTCTTGCAAAATTAATTTGTATCAATCTCTGGTATTCATTTGACTAACTATTGTATTTTGTGCATGTTTTATGTAATTTTATCCATGTACTTATTTAAAAGAAAAGTATATACTTTATTCTTGTAAATAAAAGTATTTTATTCCCCTAAGGCTTGCTCCATTGTCTGCATGACAGGCAATGGAGGCCTTCTTCCAACGTATTAATCATAATAAATTGGTATTTTTGTAAATTGTACCATATAATGGAAAACTGTTAGATTGTGATCTTTTAGATACAATTTAGCAGTTTTTTATATGATGGAAATCCAATACAAAAAACCACTTTTTCATGCTATACTTCATTTATGAATTATAGCAAGATCAACACCAATAAAAAGGTCTGGGCAGTCTTGCTTAATTTGATATTGTAGGGAAGTCAAATGCAATGCGGTACTTCCGTATTTGCCACTCTGAAAACCTTTGAGCCCTCGCTCCGTCATATAATTAAACAATTCGCCTTGCTGTATTTTCTGCAAAGTTCGTTGTAGGTAATGCGATTTTTTTATTCAAAAACAATACCCACTCTTGTTTCCGTTTTGGGAAAGAATGTAATTTATAGTAAATGAGTAGAAATTGCGATTGTTTTTTGGTACAATATATTGATTAGTAGTGAAATAGCTGGCGGGATTTATGCGTAAGAGTGAAACTTTTATCCTGCCTTAGCCGAAGATATCCCAGACTTTGTTCGGGAAAAGAGTGTGAATATATGGTAAAAATTATTTCAGACAGTACCTGCGACCTTTCACAGGAATTATTGCGAAAATATGAGATTAACATTCTTCCGCTTCATATTCTTCTGGGTGATAAAGAATATGAAGATGGAAAAAACATTACTCCGGATCAGATCTATGCCTGGTCTGATGCAAACAAGACAACACCTAAAACTTCTGCACCTGCCCTGGCAGATGCCATGGAGCTTTTTCGCCCCTATGCAGAGGCTGGAAGGGAAATTGTCTGCTTTTCTATTTCAGCAGGTATGTCCACTTCTGGAAATGTGATGCGCCTTGCTGCCGAAGAACTGGGAGCTTCCGGGCAGATCACGGTGATTGATTCTGCAAATCTTTCTACAGGAATCGGGCTTCTTGTAGTGGAAGCTGCCATTATGGCAAAAAAGAACCGGACTGCTTCCGAAATCGTCTCTGAGATCGAAAAATTAAAGCCAAATGTGCGAGCAAGTTTTGTAGTGGATACACTTACTTATTTATATCGTGGAGGACGCTGTAATGCGGTAGCAGCCATGGCTGGAGGTGTTTTGAAGCTACATCCTAAAATTGTAGTGGAAGATGGGGCTATGAATGCTTCTAAAAAGTACCGGGGAAAAATTGCCTCTGTGATACTGTCCTATGTAAAAGATATGGAAAAGGATCTAAAAAATGCAAGACAGGAGCGCGTATTTATCACGCATTCAGGCTGTGACCGGGAAATCGTTGAGACTGTCCGGACTTATCTAAAAAATCTTGGCATCTTTGAGGAAATATTAGAAACCCGGGCAGGCGGCGTTGTATCAAGCCATTGTGGTCCGGGTACGCTTGGTGTTTTGTATATTTCCAAATAGAATGCGTGACACTATGAATTCCAGGGAAAATTGCAGTTAAAAAAATGGGAAAGTCAGAGAAAATGCAGGTATGTGTGGAAGATTCTATATAGATGAGGAAACCTATTTGGATATCCGGAACGTGGTATCAGAAGTGGATGCCTCT
>ENA-OQEY01001423-OQEY01001423.1-human-gut-metagenome-genome-assembly--contig:-NODE-1423-length-10068-cov-5.114803_pt1 | contig 10068 bp, 9 predicted proteins | sample MGYA00242801_ERZ504647 | MGnify/ENA primary metagenome ERZ504647 (study PRJEB26092, sample SAMD00036204) | human gut metagenome | host: Homo sapiens | study: EMG produced TPA metagenomics assembly of... | reverse complement strand
TTATGCCTAAAGATACAAAATCTTCAGGTTATAACAAAGCCCCAGCTTGTGAAAGTCGGGGCTTTGGGCATAAAAAAAGAAGGTGAGAATTTTGACACACCTTCTTTCCAAACGCAACGAATAAATTATTAATTACTTACACTCTTATTATTTCTTACAGTCGCAAGAAGAGTAAGCCACTAACATCCAAACCAATTTTTCCTGTTCCTTCAGGTAATCGCTCATCAATGCTACTGTCGCCTCGTCTCCGGATTCGGAAGCCAAAGAAAGTAATTTACGTTCTTCGGCAATAAACTGGCCGTAAGTGTCCAGAACGTTTTCCAACGCTTCGTCTGCACAAGATACGCCCGACACCTCCTTTACTTTGGCAACTTTCAGATATTCACTGAATTTGTTAACCGGAACACCACCTAACATCAGGATACGCTCAGCCAGTTCATCTACCTTTTCAGCGGCATCGTTATACATATCTTCGAACTTGCTGTGGAGAACAAAGAAACCGTGTCCCTTAATGTTCCAATGGAAACCGCGAAGGTTTGTATAGAATACCTGATAATCGGCTAATAACTGTTGTAATGCTTCAACTACTTTACCTGCAGCAACTGCATCCAAATGGATATAATCTAATGTCTTCATAATACTTTACTTTTTAATTGTTATACTTTTCGTTTTTCTTGTACTGCAAAGATACATCAGATATAAGTACCTGTCAAACAGATAATTTTTATACACAAATAGATATACTCTATCACACTTCCGGCAGAACGGATTACCAGTCCGATACCGAAGACGCAGCATTCGTCGGAATGATACTTTTACACAAATATTCCATACCTGCCTGCTCTTGCTTTCAAAACATATATGCTTTGAACACGAAACATATATGTTTTGAAATCGAATCATATATGTTTCGCATTGCATTTCATGATTTTTTCCTACCTTCGTAAAAATTATCAATACAGAGTCCGTAACAACAAACAAAGAATATTATGAATATACAACAACTCGAATACATCCTGGCTGTAGACACATACCGCCATTTTGCCAAAGCTGCAGAACATTGCCGCGTAACTCAACCGACATTAAGCATGATGATCCAGAAACTGGAAGATGAACTGGGCGTGAAACTTTTCGACCGCAATATCCAGCCGGTCTGCCCTACCCCTGCCGGCCGTAAGGTGATCGATCAGGCACGTGTAGTCCTCTACCAGACTTCTCTGATTAAAGATATCGTAAACGAAGAAGAGCAATCTTTGAAAGGTACGTTCCGTCTCGCCGTGTTACCGACGATTGCTCCTTATCTGCTTCCCCGCTTTTTCCAGCAAGTATCGGAGAAGCATCCTGATCTGGATATCCGCATTCTGGAAATGCAAACGGCTCCTACAACGAAAGCCCTCCTAAACGGCGAAATAGATGCTGCCATCATCGCAAACCAACCGACGGAGGTGCAGCTACAGGGAGACATCCTATATTACGAACAGTTTTATGCTTACGTAGCCCGTAACGAAAGCGTGTTCAAGAAAGAGATGGTCCGCTCCGCCGATATCAGCGACGAACGTCTTTGGTTGCTGGATGAAGGACATTGTTTCCGCGATCAGCTGATGCGTTTTTGCCAAATGGAAAAGGTCAAACTCCGTCAGGCAGCCTACCGTCTGGGAAGTCTGGAGACTTTTATGCGTATGGTTGAAAGCGGCAACGGCGTCACTTTTATTCCGGAACTGGCTACCTATCAGTTAAGCGAACAGCAAAAAGAACTGGTACGCCCGTTTGCCATCCCCAAACCGGCACGTGAAATCGTCTGGGTAACCCGCAAAGATTTTATCCGGCATTCGGTCGCCGGTATTCTGATCGAAAGCATCCGAAAATCTGTTCCAAAAGAAATGCGTACGCTGCAAGCGGGGTTGCGAGTGGTCTGAAACGGAATTGTCTTTCATAGGACAGTAAAATTTGGAAAGCCGGCAATTTAAACACATGACCGATTCATGTCTATCTGGCTAAAAAACACCCCTGACGAAATAAATATTTCGGATGCGATGAAAAAAAATATCACTTTATGCTTGTAGTTTCCAAAAAAGCGTTACTTTTGCTGCGTATTTAAAAACAAAGAGACAAAATGAATCGATTTAGCTTTACATATTACTTTTATTACTTTTACTTTAGCAGAGTGAAGGCAGGAGTTTGTATGTAAAGCATTGATGAATGAATGTATATATCAATAACAAAATATGAAGTCCTGCCGGTTTCGGTGGGACTTTTTTGTTATTGAAAATTGAGAATTGAAAAATAATAGATAAAGAGAAGATGAAAAAGAAAGTAGCAATCCAGGGAATAGCCGGTTCGTATCACGATATAGCCGCCCGTAATTATTTCGAAGGTGAAGAGATTGAAATTATCGGTTGCAACACATTCAGAGATGTTATTTCGACCATCAAGAAAGATCCTTCCATTCTGGGAATGATGGCGATCGAAAATACGATTGCAGGCAGCTTGTTGCAGAACCATGAGTTGATCCGCGAAAGCGGTTTGCAAGTTATCGGCGAATACAAACTGCGCATATCCCACTCGTTGGTTGCACTTCCAGGGACCAATATCCACGATGTCAAAGAAGTCAACTCTCACCCGATCGCCCTAATGCAATGTACCGATTTCCTCGATACGCTACCTAACGCAAAAGTGGTCGAGAAGGAAGATACCGCCATGAGCGCCCGGTGGATTTCGGAAAACCAACTGAAGGGACACGCCGCCATCTGTGGGAAACTGGCCGCCCAGATCTACAACATGGAAGTCCTTGCCGAAGGGATCGAGACAAACAAACGAAACTTCACCCGCTTTTTGGCAATAGCCGACCGATGGACGGCAGACGAGATGCTCAAAGGTGAAGACAAAAACAAAGCGTCGGTCGTTTTCGCTCTCCCCCACACAGCCGGCAGCCTCTCCAAAGTTCTCTCCGTCCTTTCCTTCTACGACATGAATCTTTCTAAAATACAATCCTTGCCAATCATCGGCCGCGAATGGGAATATCTGTTCTATATCAATCTGACATTTACGGACTACCTGCGTTACAAACAGGCATTGGATGCTATCAGACCATTGACAAAAGACTTAAAAATATTAGGTGAATATGCAGAAGGAAAACAAAGTGTATAACATTACCCCCGCTAATCGCGTAGGTAGCGTACAGGAATACTACTTTTCCAGGAAACTGAAAGAAGTAGCCGAAATGAACGCCGCTGGTAAAAATGTGATCAACCTCGGCATTGGCAGTCCCGATCTTCCCCCTTCGGAACAGACAATCGAGACATTGTGTGAACATGCTCGTAAGCCGAACGAACATGGTTATCAGCCGTATGTAGGTATTCCTGAACTGCGTAAAGGATTCGCCGATTGGTATAAGAAATGGTATGACGTGGATCTTGATCCGAAAACAGAGATCCAACCGCTGATCGGTTCCAAAGAGGGAATCCTGCACATATCGCTGGCATTCTTGAATCCGGGCGATGGCGTGCTGGTTCCCAACCCCGGCTATCCGACCTATAGTTCGGTTAGCAAACTGGTTGAAGCCAATCTGATCCCTTACAAACTGAAAGAAGAATTAGGCTGGCAACCGGACTTCGAAGAACTGGAAAAAATGGATCTCTCGAACGTCAAACTGATGTGGACCAACTACCCCAATATGCCGACAGGAGCTAATGCCAGCATGGAACTGTACGAAAAACTGGTCGCTTTCGGAAAGAAGCACGGAATCATCATTTGCAACGACAACCCGTATAGTTTCATTCTGAACGAACATCCGCTAAGCATCCTGGCCGTACCGGGAGCCAAAGACATCTGTATAGAAATGAACTCCATGAGTAAAGCGCACAATATGCCAGGCTGGCGTATGGCAATGCTCGCTTCCAATGCCCAATTCGTACAGTGGGTCCTGAAAGTAAAAAGCAATATCGATTCCGGACAGTTCAAGCCGATGCAATATGCGGCCGTCGAAGCATTGAGCGCACCGAAGGAATGGTATGACAATATGAACCGTGTATACCGCAGTCGCCGTGATCTCGCCGGACAGATCATGCACACGTTGGGATGCGAATACGACGAAAAGCAGGTAGGTATGTTCCTTTGGGGGAAAATCCCAGCCGGAGCAGAAGGCAGCGAAGCAATAGCCGACAGAGTCCTGTACGAAGCCAACGTATTTCTAACGCCGGGATTTATCTTTGGCAACCTGGGCGAACGTTACATCCGTATCTCGCTCTGCTGTAAAAACGAGACATTGGAAGAAGCTTTGAAGAGAATAAAAAAGATTTATGATTTATAGTTTATGATTTATGTATCACCATCCAATCATATTCTCAAATCATAAATCATAAACTATAAATCATAAATTACAAATCATCATACAGTCATGGAAATGGAATTAGAATCAATCATGTTACCCGGTATAGACCCGCAACGTCCTATTGTAATCGCCGGTCCGTGTAGCGCTGAGACAGAAGAGCAAGTAATGGAAACGGCCAGAGGAATCGCAGACAAAGGCATCAAGTTGTTCCGCGCAGGAATCTGGAAACCTCGTACCAAACCGGGTGGATTCGAAGGAATTGGTGCAGAAGGCTTGCAATGGTTGAAACGGGTAAAAAAGGAAACAGGTATGTATGTGGCTACCGAAGTGGCAACGAAAGACCATGTTTTCGAAGCATTGAAAGCAGGGATCGACGTGTTGTGGATCGGAGCCCGTACAACGGTTAATCCGTTCGCCGTACAGGAGATCGCCGATGCACTGAAAGGAGTAGATGTTCCTGTCTTGATCAAGAACCCGGTCAATCCGGATTTGGAACTGTGGATCGGAGCTTTCCAGCGTCTCTATGGTGCCGGTATCCGTCGTCTGGGAGCCATCCATCGCGGTTTCAGCTCTTATGATAAGAAGATGTACCGCAACCTCCCGCTCTGGCATATCCCCATCGAACTTCGTCGCCGCATGCCGAACCTGCCTATTTTCTGTGATCCGAGCCATATCGGAGGCAAACGCGAACTGATCGCTCCTCTCTGCCAGCAGGCTATGGACTTGAGTTTCGATGGTTTGATCATCGAATCGCATTGCAACCCCGATTGCGCTTGGAGCGACGCTTCACAGCAGATCACACCGGATGTATTGGATTACGTTCTGAATTTATTGGTTATCCGCGACTCCAACCAGACAACGGAAAACTTGGCTGAACTCCGCCGCCAGATCGATGGTATCGACGAACAACTACTGGAACTGCTGGCTAAACGTATGCGTATCTCCCGCGAGATCGGCGTGTACAAAAAAGAGCACAATATGCCAATCCTGCAATCACCGCGCTACAGCGAAATTCTGGAAAAGCGTTCCAATATGGGTGAACAGATGGATTTGAGTACGGACTTTGTAAAAGAAATCTTGAAAGAAATCCATGAAGAATCCGTCCGCCAGCAGATGATCATCATGAATGAACAATAATAATAATGTGCCAATGAGCTAATATGCCAATGGGACATTCTCTTTAATTGGTACATTGGCACATTATTATGGACACATTAATACATTAAACAATTACTGATAATGAAAATATTGATATTGGGTGCAGGGAAGATGGGATCTTTCTTCACCGATTTACTTAGTTTTGAACATGAAGTAGCCGTACTTGAGAGCGATCCGAAACGGATGCGTTTCATATACAACGCCCTTCGCCTACAGAAGCCGGAAGAAGTTGCCGAATTCAAACCCGAATTAGTCATCAATTGCGTGACACTAAGCTATACGATCGAAGCATTCAAGAGTGTCATGCCTTACCTGCAGCCATACTGTATCATCTCGGATATCGCATCGGTCAAGACACACCTGAAAGAATTTTACGAAACATGTGGCTTCCCGTATGTTTCTACCCACCCGATGTTTGGTCCGACATTCGCCAATTTGGGACAACTGGAGAAAGAAAATACGATCATTATCTCCGAAGGGGATCATCTGGGAAAAATATTCTTCAAAGATATCTATTCCAGCCTGCGCCTACATATCTGCGAATATACTTTCGAAGAACATGACAAAGTCGTGGCTTATTCGCTCGGTATTCCGTTTGCATCCACAATGGTATTCGCTGCCACGATGAAACACCAGGATGCTCCGGGTACAACTTTCAAACGTCACATGAAGATAGCCAGAGGCCTGCTTTCCGAAGACGACTATCTATTGACGGAAATCCTTTTCAACCCGCGCACACCTCATCAGATCGCACGCATTCAAGAGGAACTGGATATCTTGCAGGAAATTATCAAAAACAAAGATTCGGAAAGAATGAAAGAATACCTGACCAAGATCAGGAAGAATATCGAATAATACAGTTCAATACACCGCTTTCCAAGATACAATCTGGTAACAACAAATCGTTCCACAGCTGTGAGTCGTCCAGCTCACACTTGTGGAACAACTTATTTAATGACTTCATACCATAAAACAAACGATCATGAACAACATCATCCACTTTATGGCAAGACTATCATTGCTATATTCCCTGTTATGGAGCATTTCCATTCACGCTTATGCACACAGCCGAGATACCGACCCAAACTCCACATATCCGACACCGGACCGTCTTTTCCACATTGCACGTAGCTTGAACCGCAACCTCGTCTGTTATGATGCCAACCAAACCAATGGCAAACTAGACACCAAAGAACCCATAAAAGTTTACTGGCTGAATCGAGAAATGGAACCGGGAAAAACTAACGGACTAAGTTTCATACAAAAAAAGATGGCCTACGGCTACAAAGTGGTTTCAATAACAGAACATACTTGCACGATTACCCTAACGGCTTATCCGGAAAAGAAACTGACGATCTGTAGGGAGGGAGATCACTTCGTCTGCCATGTCAAGATAGACAATCGGCAGGCTATCCTACAATCTTTGTATGTCAAGGCCAGCCCCAACAATCCGCTAAATGTGGAATACGTGGAACTGCAAGGCATAACAACCGATACTGGCGTCCCTGTTACGGAAAAGGTCAGCAAATAAAAAAGAAATACGGTTGCTATCAACGACACAGGTCTTTGAACTTTTTTGCAACTATTTTGCAACTAAAAAATGTAAAAACCGCTTGAAAAGCGTATTTTTGTCCTTGTATTTCAAAAAAGAGTGTTTTACGGATGAAGGTATGTATAGCTGAAAAGCCCAGTGTAGCACGCGAAATTGCAGAAGTTCTCGGGGCAACCAAAAAGATGAACGGGTATATTGAAGGAAACGGGTATCAGGTAACCTGGACTTTCGGACATCTGTGCACTCTCAAAGAGCCCAATGATTATTCAGAGAACTGGAAACGATGGAGTCTAGCTTCCCTCCCAATGATCCCGCCTCGATTCGGGATCAAGTTGATCAGCAACCCGACATACGAACAGCAATTCAAAACAATCGAAGAACTGATGCAGAATGCCGAAATGGTTATCAACTGCGGAGATGCCGGCCAGGAAGGAGAACTGATCCAGCGTTGGGTGATGCAAAAGGCTGGCTGTAAATGCCCGGTCTACCGCCTATGGATATCTTCGTTGACAGAAGAAGCGATCCGCGAAGGTTTTCAACATTTGAAAGAACAGTCCGACTTCACCAAGTTATACGAAGCCGGTCTTTCCCGCGCCATCGGTGACTGGCTGTTAGGAATGAACGCAACGCGCCTTTATACGCTCCGCTACGGACAAAATCGGCAAGTGCTTTCCATCGGACGAGTACAGACACCTACCCTTGCACTCATCGTAAACCGACAAGCCGAAATAGACAACTTTAAGCCGGAACCTTATTGGGAACTGAAAACAGTTTACCGAAACACTACTTTCTCGGTTACCAAAGGCAAATTCACGAAGAAAGAGGAAGGGGAAGCTTTCCTGGAAATAGTCCGGCAAAAAGAATTCACCGTCACCGACATATCAGAAAAGAAAGGGAAGGAATATGCTCCCCGCCTTTTCGACCTGACTTCGTTGCAGGTGGAATGTAATAAAAAATTTGCTTTCACGGCTGACGATACATTGAAGCTGATCCAGTCGCTATACGAAAAGAAAGTGACAACCTACCCGCGTGTCGACACCACTTTTCTAAGTGACGATATCTATCCTAAAGTTCCCAACACACTTAACGGCCTGGTTGACTATATCGACCTGACGGCCTCGCTGTTGAAAGCGAAAATACGGAAAGACAAACGTGTATTCGACAACTCGAAGGTGACAGACCACCATGCCATCATCCCGACCGGTGTACCAGCACGTAACCTGACGGACAACGAACGGAAGGTGTACGACCTGGTGGTCCGCCGTTTCATCGCAGCTTTTTACCCAGACTGCGAAATCTCGACTACTACGGTATTGGGTAAAGTCGACAAAGTAGATTTCAAGGTAACAGGCAAACAGATACTGAAACCGGGATGGCGCGTTGTGTTCGGAGCAGAGCAGAAAGACTCGGACGCCGAACCGTCAGATGAAGAAGGCGTACTGCCGGATTTCGTAAAAGGAGAAAGTGGCCCCCACAAACCGACATTAGGCGAAAAATGGACACAGCCGCCCAAACCCTACACCGAAGCGACATTGCTCCGCGCCATGGAAACAGCCGGTAAACTTGTGGACAATGACGAATTGAGAGACGCATTGAAGGAAAACGGTATAGGCCGTCCTTCCACCCGCGCCGCCATCATCGAGACTTTATTCAAACGCAATTATATCCGCAAGGAACGCAAGAACCTGTTTCCTACAGCTACCGGTGTGGAACTCATCGACACGATACAGGAAGAGCTGCTGAAAAGCGCCGAACTGACCGGTCTTTGGGAAAAGAAACTACGACAAATCGAACGGGGCACCTACGAAGCCCGTACTTTTTTGGAAGAGCTTAAGCTGATGGTCCATCAAGTAGTGATCAACGTCCTCTCCGACCAGACCGGACGCACCATCACAATCGAGCAGGCTGCTCCGGAGAAGCCCCAAGCCGAAAAGGAGCCGAAAGGGAAAAAAACGCGCAAACCGCGTGCCAAGAAGGAAAAGACTGCCGGTCAACCGGAATCAACAACCGTTCCTGCAAAGCCGGTAGGCCCGATTTGTAAGAAAGGAAGCATCCTGCGTGGGAAAACGGCTTACGGCTGTTCCGAATATAAAGATGGTTGTACTTTCCGCATGGATTACGCCACCTACGGCGAAGGATTGTCGGATGAGGAATTAGTGAAGGTGATCAGTGGAATCAGAAAGGATTAAACCGACAAATTGGTTTACACTTTCTTTACGACAAATCAAATATGAAAACATAATTAATAAAGAACTACAAAGTATTTTAAAACAAAATGGGATTTAATAATTAATCTAAAATCAATGAAAGAAGAATGGTTCCCTTTGGTTGATGAAAAGGGAGAGACAATAGGAAAAGCTACCCGTAAGGAGTGCCATAACGGATCGAAAATGTTACATCCGGTAGTGCACCTGCATATTTTCAATAAAGCAGGTGACCTCTACCTACAAAAGCGTTCGATAAACAAAGATATCCAACCCGGTAAATGGGATACAGCAGTAGGGGGGCATATTGACTACGGAGAGACGGTCGAAGATGCCCTTCACCGGGAAGTACGGGAAGAATTAGGGATAACAGATTTCATCCCGCAATTCATCACCCGTTATGTATTCGAATCGGCTATAGAAAAAGAGTTAGTCAACACCTACCGTACCATTTACGACGGTCCGGTCATCCCTGACCCTTCCGAACTGGACGGTGGACGTTTCTGGTCTCCTTCCGAAATCCTCGAAAATATGGGAAAAGGAATTTTCACACCCAACTTCGAAAGGGAATATAAACGGTTATTCATGTAAACTACAAAAACACTAAAACAATGGCAAAAGAATTAGAACTCAAGTACGGCTGTAACCCCAACCAGAAGCCATCGCGCATTTTCATGCAGCAAGGGGAGCTGCCCATAGAAGTCTTGAACGGACGTCCCGGATATATCAACTTCCTGGATGCTTTCAACAGCTGGCAATTAGTAAAAGAACTGAAAGAAGCACCCGGACTGCCCGCCGCCGCTTCCTTCAAGCACGTAAGTCCG
>ENA-OQEY01001422-OQEY01001422.1-human-gut-metagenome-genome-assembly--contig:-NODE-1422-length-10070-cov-3.382668_pt1 | contig 10070 bp, 12 predicted proteins | sample MGYA00242801_ERZ504647 | MGnify/ENA primary metagenome ERZ504647 (study PRJEB26092, sample SAMD00036204) | human gut metagenome | host: Homo sapiens | study: EMG produced TPA metagenomics assembly of... | reverse complement strand
AATGCAATAGCCATACCTCACATACAAGAACCAAATTCAATATGAACGTTAAAGAATTCCATTTCGCGTTCCATAACTTCTTTACGTTTGGCTGCCCCATCAGGGTCATCTTTATATAAATAATTGATGACCGGTACAAATGTATGTCCACAGGCCATACCCATCATACGTTCATAGTTATAACAACACTGTACCCAGGTTTCCCAGTTGAAAGCTGCATGATATAAGGCTTTCTTAGGAATGACATGTTTAATTTTATTTTGTTCTGCCATGTTAGAAATCCTCCTCTAATTCAGCTTCCTGTGCAATAGAGCTTTTATCGCTTCCATGTTTGTAAGCTAATTGAACATAAATCAAAGCAATTAATAAAGCAATAACACCTAAAGGTAATAATCCTAATCCAGAGTAAACTGCAACGACAAATCCGAAGAACAGGAATACACGACTTTCCCCTTTAAAAATGTATTGTAGAGTAATCGCAATACCTAGTGCCGGCATTAAACCACCGATAATCTGGAATATTTTTAATGGTGTTCCAGAAAGCATTGTTACAAAATCCTGAATATAAGCAGCTCCGAAATATGCAGCTAATGAACAAGGGATAATACAGATTACAGCAGCCATGATCTGCGGCAATAATACATTGGAAATCCAAAGTCGATTATATTGTTCTTTTTCTACAAATTTATCTCCGACATGTACAAAGATTGAATCCAATGTCATACGAGCATACCAAACTAATGTTCCTAAGATACCAATTGGAACTGCTAATGCCAAGGCTGTATCAGCATCCAGTCCACCAGTAATGGCGTAAGTAGCACCCAAAGTACCAGCTAAAGCCATATCAGCAGGCATGGATCCACCAGCTGAAATGAATCCCAGGTAAACCAAGTTGATAGAAGCACCGACCATAGCTCCTGTCAGTGGATCACCTAAAATAATCCCGGCAATCCAACCACAAACCAATGGTCGCTGAATAGTCCACAAACCAACAAATGGAAGGTTTGCTTCACCGATCCAATACAAGATTCCCAGAAGGACAGCTTGTAAAACCGAAATTGACATAAATCTTTCTCCTCTCTTCCTATTATGTTTATGTCTGCAGATTCTGTCGCTATAACAAATTTGAAATATCGACAACCTTCTGCTCAGGTACTAATTGATAATAAACATTCACACCTTTTTGTCGCATACGACGGATTGAATCAACTTCTTCTGGGCTGGCAGACACATTATTTACAAATGGTTTTCTATCTCCTCGAATACCCATTCCTCCAAGACAAACAGCTTTAATGTCTACACCTCCATCAATGAGTTGTTCAAATACAATAGGTGTTTTTGTTAACACGATAACTCTTTCTCCACCTGGATCAGGTTTTTGTAATGCTTTTGTAGCCCCTTCAACTGTCAATACAGCTACTTTAGTTCCCTGTGGAGCTAATGCCATCAATACACGTTTATTAAACTTATCAGCAGCTACCTGATCATCTACGATGACAATTCGATTTGCACTTAAACTAGGTGTCCATGCGGTAACAACTTCGCCATGTATTAAACGGTCATCAACTCTAGCTAAAACGATGTTTCGCATTCTTCATCCTCCTCTTCCATTTTCATCATATCCGCAAGATATTTACGGACATCTTGTACTGTGCTTCCGGCGAGTTTCATTGCTTCTTCACAAATTTCCTCTGCATTTTTACCGTTACTTCTCATAATCAAAATCTCCATTAATAATGGAACGTTTATCCCTGTTAAATGATAGACATCGTATTTGTTCATGAGTTGCACAACGGCATTAAATGGACTTCCGTAAAAAAGATCTGTTAAGACCAAAATTTCTTCATTTTCTTTAGCCTCTTTAAATTCTTTCTCAATGTTTTCTTTTAAGATGTCTACCCCCTGTTCAGGATATAAGCCAACATAGGCTAAATTCTCCTGCGGGCCAAGGACCATTTCCATTGTTTGATACAGTCCTTTCGAAAAAGAACCATGAGATACTAAAATAATTCTCATATTATCCTTCCTTCATTAAGTACGGCTCCGAAACATTAAGCTGAAAGCGTTTACATCTTATGGCTTAATTGTAAACAAAACCTTGTTATTTTTATCACAATGAAATTCATATTAATTACGCAATTTCTTTCAATGCTTTATAAATCTTCTTATATTTTCGGTATCCCTCTTTATACCTATCTACAAGTTTTATATCTGGATAAAAACTCCCCTGCGATTCTTCGTGTGAACACTTCAAATCCATTTTTGCTTGCAAAGCCAGAAGACATATCCCAAAACAGGGAGACGCTTTCCCACTTACCACTTCCAACTGAACATTCAATATAGAAGCAAGAATTTGCATCCAAATTTTGCTTTGAGTGCCACCACCATTAATACGAACTTTCTGTGGCCAGAATTTTAATCCCATATTCTCCATTACTTCTTTGAGTGCATATCCTACACCCTCCATGACTGCCTGCGTCATATCTTTTCTTTGCGATGATGCACTCAAGCCAATAAAAGCGCCACGAATATCCAAATCTTGATAAATTAATTTATCTCCCGTTATATGCGGAAAGAAAAATACACTATTATTTCCTAAGTCTTCTTCTAAAATATTATTTTGATCTACTCCAAAATCTGCAGTCCGAATAACATTTTCAACCCACCATCTTTGCGCACCACCAGCAGAACGAACGGTCCCTTGAACGATATTGACAATATGCTTTCCATCTTTACTAAAAAGAACATTTTTCCCTTTTCCTTCAAAATCCCCATCTTCTTTTGCGATCAATACCACGCCGGATGTTCCTAAAGAAATAACAGGGTCTTTGTGTTCTATTAGTTGTAAAGAAACAGCATTCGCTGGATTATCCCCGGTGCCTACAATGACTTCCGGAACCGTCTCAAGACTTAACTTTTCACAAATTTCTGGTAAAACTTTACCGACTATTTGACAACTAGGTAGCACTCTACCCAAAATATCCTTTGTAACCCCACATTTACGCATCATGATAGTAGACCACGATTTCGTTTGAATATCGTACATTGAACTTGTAGATGCATCACAATAATCCTGACTATACTTTCCTGTTAAAAAATGAACAATATAGTCATATGGTGTTAAAATATGACAGACTCTTTTAAAGAGTTGTGGATATTCATGGTTAAGCCACATTGTGTTGACCGCTGGAGAGCCTGGTGAAATAATTCGAGAAATATATTTTGTTTCTCGATAAGTTGAAAGTTCCTTCTTCAATTTTGGTACCCTATGAGCAGTTCGTAAATCATTCCATAATATAGCTGGATAAACAGGAATTCCCCTTTCATCCAAAAACACGGTTGTGTGCATCTGACCGGTTACACCAATCACAACTTTTTCTTTATGATCGATTACATCTATTGCCGCTTTGAACCCTGTCATTACTGTATCCGACCATACCAAAGGATCCATCTGTCGAATACCTTCCGAAGGTTCCTGATATTGGTATGGAAAGCTTTTTTCAAACAAAATTTGTTGTTTATCATTCAATACCAACGTTTTTAAAGAAGATGTGCCAATATCAAATCCAATTGCAATCATAATATTCCTACTTTATATCATTAATGATCAAAGCTAAATCACTTGCCGTCTTAGCCACATTTTCTACAGCTTTTTTGCACAAGCCAAATAAATTAGCTTCTTTATGATTCTTTTCATATGCCTCCCCAAAAGTCTTGATATATGCCGACCTTAAATCGGAGCCATAATTGATCTTCAACATTTTATATTGTTTCATTGCCTTAACTTGTTCAAACGGTATCCCGGAACCTCCGTGAAGAACTAAAGGCACTGGAGACACTTCTGCTATTTCCTTCAACAGATTAAGGTCAACTTTTGGTTCTACATCAAATCCGTGTACATTCCCAATAGATACCGCGAGCAAATCACAACCAGATCTTTCAACAAATTCTCTTACCAGCGCCGGATCTGTATGACAGTCTGCTTCACTGACATGATCATCCTCTTTCCCCATAATGGCACCTAGTTCAGCTTCTACTGGAATATTATAAAAATGACAATATTCTACCGTTCTTTTTACTTCCGCAATATTCCCTTCAAAATCTTGATCTGATGCATCAACCATAATGGAAGTAAAACCTGCATCTACACACGCTTTTACATCTTCAAAACTTTTTCCATGATCTAAATGCAAACCAATAGGCGTATCCGTTCCTCTTAAGAATTTATTGGTTAAATAAGCAATCGTTTCCGGATCCGAAAGATGAAGATTATTTGATGAAATCTGAATCATCCCCGGCATATGTACTGAGTTCAATCCTTGAATGATGGCTTTGGTCATTTCCAAATTTGTAGTATTAAAAGCTGGCAACATAACATTACGTTTTTGAGCATAATCCATTAAATCAAATCCATTGACTATTTTCATGATTGTCCCTCCTAGTCTGAGAATTTAAGCATGACTTTATATGTATCTGGTCTAGCAGCATATTCCATAGCTTCTGTCACATCTTTATAATCAAATACTTTGTCAATTAAAGGTTTGACATCAATGATTCCTTTTTCTATGCAATCTACAGCCTGTGCAAAAGAGCATTCCGTTGGGCTAACTGTCCCAGTAACCTTAATTTCTTGTGAATGAAATCTTCCTGCATCTACTAAAATTGGATCATTCGGATGCATAGAACTAAACATATTTACCGTTCCGCTTTTTGCAACCATCTCAATGGCCTGACTTGCAACAGCTGGGATCGCTGTTGTATTGTATACAACCTGTGCTCCTCTTTGTCCCGTTAGCTTTTTCACTTCTTCGACAGGATTTGCATGAATAGGATCAATAACTTTATCAGCTCTCATTTTTAATGCGATTTCTCTTCTCTTCGCATCCGTTTCACTCACTATGACATAAGCACCTTGTTTTTTAGCACACAATACATGAAGCAATCCCATAACACCGCCACCAATAATTACGACATCATCCCCCATACGGATATTCGTTTTATTGATACTGTTAATGACACATGCCAAAGGTTCAGTAAATGCGATTTCTTCATTTGAAACAGAATCACTGTAGTGATACAGATGTCTGGCTTTTACGCAAACATACTCGGCATAACCCATATATCCAGAAATGCCATTTTCGTTATAAAATACTTTTCCAGATTCCGCAGCATCGCATAAATTTTCTGCATTATGTTTACAGCTATAGCACATCCCACATTCTTCAATGATATAATTGACTACTTTCTGCCCAGGTTTAAAAACCGAAGCATCTACATCATCCCCTAATTTTTCAACTACACCTGCATATTCATGCCCACCAATACGAGGATACGTATATTTAGATCCTTTATAATCTCTAACATCGTTCGTACAAATCCCCGCTGTAGTCACTCGCAGCAGCACCTCATCCGGTTTTGGTTGAGGAATTGGTAAATCTTCAATTTTGTAATATAATGGTTTTTCAATTACACATGCCTTCATATAATCCTCCTTTTATTTATGTCTTTCTAAGGGCATTATAAAAAAGAAAAGATTGCGTTTTTTTTAATCATTTTCAGATTAATTACGCAATCTTTATTAAATTTTTATTGCATATTAATTACGCAAAATGCAATATTTTCCACATTTATACTTCCGCTATTATTGTTATGGAACGATATAAGTTTATTGTACCTATTATGCAAATAGAAAGGAGCCAATCAAATGTTGACGAAACGACAGGCAAGTATTTTCTTGGAACTTACAAATAAAGTAGGATATTGGTTCAAAGCGAACTACTTTTCCAATAAATACAATGTAAGTCTTCGCACAATTCAAAATGATATTAAAGCAATTAAAGATTTTTCTTCTGCTAACGAAAATGCTTTTATAATTGAATCTAAAGTTCCTTTCGGTACTCGCATTAAAATTGTTGATAATGAACAATTCACTAAGAAACTTAATGAGATACGTATGCAGTCGGATGAACTATCTTTAAATTATAAAGATGATCGTGTATTTAAACTTCTACATTTTCTTTTAAACCAAAGACAAAGTATTTCATTAACAAAATGTGCAGATTATATCTATGTTTCAAAATCAACCTTGACCACTGATTTAAAAGAGTTAGAAAAAGTCTTGAATAAATTTTCTTTACGTCTGATTCAGACCAAAGGATTAGTATATATCGATGGATTAGAACGTGATAAAAGAATATGCTTAATGGAAAACGACTATAGTTATTTCCAAATGATTCCTAGTAATCTAATATCTCCAAATGAATCTGCTCAATTTGAATTTATACGGCAGATTTTAATGGAAGAACTATTAGATAAACGATATCCTATATCCGATGTTGAATTTCAAAATATTATTATATGGATCAATATTTCCATTAAACGTATCAGTAACTTCTTCTATCTGAATGAAGAAGATATTAACGATGGACAAAATTACGATATAGAAATCGAAATTGCGAAAACAATATTTGATCGTATTGAAAAACATTATTTAATTCGTGTCCCCCAAACAGAGATAAATTTCTTAGGACTTTATATCAACAATCACAGTAATTTTAGCAACACCGATTATATATCTGAAGATTTAAACGCTTTTATTTTAGAAGCTCTTCAAAAAATATACGAAGTCTATCCCACCGACTTTCGCCACGATGTCAATCTTCGCATGGAACTTGCCCTGCATTGTGTGCCTATGATCTCTAGAGCACGAAATAATGTCCAGATAAAAAACGAAATGCTCGATTATATTAAACAAAGTTTTCCTTATGCTTTTGACATAGCTACTTATTTTTCATATCTATTATCACAAAAATATAAGATCAAAATAAAGGAAAGTGAAACTGCCTTTTTGGCCATTTATTTTAATAAAAGTATTCAAGAATTATCGGCGTTAAGAGGAAACAAGAAAATATGTATCATTACAAATTTAAAGCGTTCTGAGTATTTTCTATTAGAACAATACCTGTATGATAAATTTCAAAAATACATTACTTCTATCACTTTTGTTACCACAAAAGATTTAGAAACCCTCGATTTAGAACAATATGATTTATTTTTCTCAACAGAAGACAATCGTGCCACTGAATCTGGACTTGCAACAAAAATAAACTTTTTTCCAGATTCAAATGAGTTAGAAAAAATAAAAGTGCGAATCGAAGGATTTAAAAATGTAGAAGATATCATGAAACTTTTTGATCCAAATCTCTTTTTTATCAAAGACTTTACAAGAAAAGAAGAAATTCAAGAATGTTTAGTATCTACTGCAATGAAACTTCATGATTGTAAAAACTTAAGAGAAGAAATTGAACTTCGTGAAGAGTTTGGAAGTACTTATTTTGGAAATTCGATTGCGATTCTTCACCCTATGCATTCAACAACCAACGCTTCTTTCATTGGAGAAATTATATTAGAGAAACCTGCCCAATGGGATATTGAAGGAAACTATGTAAATCTTATATTTCTAGTGTGCATTCAAAACAATAACTTAGAAGCTTTTAGAGCATGGGAATATTTATCTCCGTTACTTTTTAACAATCAATTCAAGCAGGAGATCTTAACTGTAAATTCCTTTGATGAATTCAAAAAAGTTTGCGAAGAAAATTTAAAAATGAGCATATATTAGGAGGAATTATCTTGACTGGTTTATTCATTATTTTAATTATTGCGATTGGAATTTTATGGATTTTTCCTAAATTCATGAAACAAAGAATTTATAAAAAAATGACCGATGCTCTTTCTCACAAAGAATATGCTGAATTGGATCAAATTTTAGATAGTTTTTGGTGCACATTTTCTTATAAACCTTACAACCGTGAATTTATGAGATTGACTTCCTATACTATGCAAGGTGACAGGAAGAAAATAGAAGAACAGTATGAATCTATGTTTCAAAAGCTTAGAATGAGTAGAAAACAAAAAGTACCTTTAGCTAAACGTGCCTTTTATTTCTACTTAGAAACAAGCCAATTTGGAAAAGCTCAAGAAATGTTATCTATTTGTAAAGAAGATCCAAATCAAAATGAATATCACGTGATGCAGATGATGTACGATATACTGGCCGAAAAGAAAAGTAACCATATTCAAGAAATTAAAAAGAATCTTGATCAACTAAAAACACAGAAAGATGCTTTCACAAAAGAAGCAAATCGTGTTCGAATCGGTGTATATGAATTCTTGATTGGTCTTCAATACCATTATCTGCATAATACAAAAACAAGTTATTCTTATTTAGAATCTGCTTTAAAACATTGTCATCATACACCATATGAGCCTATGATTCAGGAGATGTTACGACAATGATGCATTTAAAGAAATATAAGATCAATGCCTCACTGACATGTATTGATTTAAGTAATATTAATAAGGCAATGAAAGAAATCGATAATTCAGATATATATAGCCTACATTATGACGTGGTGGATGGAAAATTTAATACCTGTTTTATGTTTGGTGATCGAATGATATCCGTATTTAAGAATTTGAGCAAGAAACCAATCATGGTTCATTTAGCTTGCGAAGATCCTACACTATATATCCCCACTTTTATAAGGAATAAAGCGGATGGGATCATAATTCATTATGAATCCAATTGTGATGTATTAAAGAATCTGAAAATCATCAAACAAGCTGGTTTAAAAGCCATACTAGGGTTTTGTTGTGACACAAGTGTTCCTGATGATTTCTTAATTTATGCTAAAGAAGCTGATTCTATATTAAAGCTAACTGTATATCCAGGTTTTTCCGGCCAAAAATTTTATAAACCAGCTTTAAAACATATAAAAGAAATGAAAACCATCATGGATAAAGAAAAAATAGTTATTCCCATTGAAGTAGATGGTAATATAAACCAAGATACTATTGTACCCTGTGCATTAGCCGGAGCGACCTTATTTACCGGTGGCTCTTCCGGACTGTTTAATACGGAACACACACTGCAAGAAAACATTTCAACTTTATATCAAACATTGGAAAGTCGAGTGACAAGCAATGCCAATCACAATGAATGAAAAAAGCATGATGGAAGAATTGCTTCCATTACTTACAGATGGTGAAAAGTATATATCCATGAGTTGGGCCACGCTTTCTAGGAAAACACCAAAATTGAATACATTCCTTATGGAAGGTATTTCTTCAAAACCAGGAAGTTCCAGTAGTTATTGTTATATAGGAATAACTAAATCATTTCTAAATATAGTATGCTTGAATCCTTTAGATGTTACACGGGTAACTGGAAAATATCATATTCCTTGGTCACAAATAAAAAAAGTTTCGATTAAAAATAACCTTTTACGTTGTACCATCATATTCTTTTTTGAAAATGAAGACTTTTCAATAAATTGGCTCAATAGCTCCGGTGGAACCGGTATAAAAACGCAAAGAAAGCTGGTTCAACGTATGATCAATTTTTTATCAAAAATCTATTCTATCCAATAGATTTCTCTCCTTATTAAAATGACCAGGGATGATTATCCTTGGTCATTTTATGTAGATTTCAAATATAAAGAGTATATAAAAAAACAAACTGGCTAACACTTTTTAATTCGAAAGCAAAGATTCATAGTTGTATGTACAATAACGCGACTACAAAAGCCAGTAATTTGGAAGAATCTTTGCATAAATTTCACAAATTTTTTTATAATCTTACTTTCATTGTCATTTAAACTTTTCATTTCTTCCTTTATATTTATAATTTTTATTGAAATCATATATTTTTCCTTTTATTATGTAGAAGTATAACTTGTTAAGGAGAAAATTATGGATCTTTCTTTAATTTTGAAGTTACTTGGGGGTCTTGCCCTGTTTTTGTATGGGATGCAGATGATGTCCGATGGTCTGGAAAAAGCAGCTGGTGACCGGTTGAAGACTATCCTGGAAAAGCTGACATCCAATCGTATTCTTGGCGTTATCGTAGGAGCCTTAATTACGGCAGCTATTCAATCCAGCAGTGCTACAACCGTTATGGTCATCGGATTTGTCAACGCCCGTTTAATGAGTCTGCAGCAGGCTGTATGGATCATCATGGGTGCCAATATCGGTACGACCATCACCGGACAGCTGGTGGCCCTTAATGT
>ENA-OQEY01001414-OQEY01001414.1-human-gut-metagenome-genome-assembly--contig:-NODE-1414-length-10111-cov-3.587204_pt1 | contig 10111 bp, 9 predicted proteins | sample MGYA00242801_ERZ504647 | MGnify/ENA primary metagenome ERZ504647 (study PRJEB26092, sample SAMD00036204) | human gut metagenome | host: Homo sapiens | study: EMG produced TPA metagenomics assembly of... | reverse complement strand
TTTTTTTTTTTAATGATACGGCGACCACCGAGATCTACACTCTTTTCCTACACGACGCTCTTCCGATCTGCCGAACGGAATCACCATTGAGCAGGTACTAAATGAAAACCTGTCAAAGCTGCTGGGGGAAGAAATCACAGTGACCGGTGCAAGCCGGACGGACTCCGGGGTGCATTCCATGGGAAATGTAGCTATTTTCGATACGGAGACAAGAATGCCGGCAGATAAAATTTCATTTGCATTAAATCAGAGGCTGCCGGAGGATATTGTCGTGCAGGATTCGTGCGAAGTTCCGTCCGACTGGCATCCGAGATATCAGGTCAGCCGGAAAACATACGAGTACCGCATTTTAAACCGTACTTTCCGTATGCCGAACCGCAGACTGGACACTTATTTTTATCATCACAAACTGGATGTGGACAAAATGAAGCAGGCGGCATCGTATCTTGTGGGAGAGCATGATTTCAAGAGCTTTTGTGCAGTTGGGGCACAGGTCAAAACAACGACGCGCACGATTTATTCCTGTGAGGTGGAGAAAGACGGGAATGACATTATTACCATCCGAGTGACCGGAAACGGATTTTTATATAATATGGTGCGTATTATCGCAGGAACGCTGATACGTGTCGGCGGCGGCGAGATGGCGCCGGATGAGATACCACAGATCCTTGGGAAGAAAGACCGCACAGCTGCCGGACCAACGGCTCCGGCGCATGGACTTACGATGATGGGGATTGAGTATGGAGAGTGAAAAATACGCTTTACAGGAACAGACGTAAAGTTTGTATATGATCTAAAATCTGTGCAGGAGAGAAAATGTTGACAGGACGGAAAGAATGGTCAGATTCTGTGGATAACTTAAAAAATCGCCCGGAAAAATAGAAATATTTTCTTGACACGCAAGGATTCGTGTAATATAATACATAAGTCTGTGATAGTGAATTAATGTCGAACCAAAAGCCCCGGTGAGACATTTAAACTATAAACAATTTATTTAATGAAGAAGCGATGTGTCCTGGACATTCACATGGTGGAAGCATTTCATAACATTATTTCTAGGAGGAAAATCAATGAAAACTTTTATGGCTAGCCCAGCTACCATTGATAGAAAATGGTACGTAGTTGACGCTGAAGGTATGACATTAGGACGTTTAGCATCTGAAGTTGCTAAAGTATTAAGAGGAAAAAATAAACCAATCTTTACACCACACATCGATACAGGTGATTATGTGATCGTTGTCAATGCAGAGAAAGTTAAAGTTACAGGTAAGAAATTACTTCAGAAAGTATATTACAACCACTCCGATTATGTAGGTGGAATGAAAGAGACTACATTAAAAGAAATGTTAGCAAAACATCCTGAAAGAGTTATCGAGTACGCTGTAAAAGGCATGCTTCCAAAAGGACCTTTAGGAAGACAGATGTACACAAAATTATTTGTATACGCTGGACCTGATCACAAACATGCTGCTCAGAAACCAGAAGTTTTAACATTCTAATTAGGAGGTAAAGGACATTGGCTAATACAAAGAATTACGGAACCGGAAGAAGAAAATCATCTGTTGCCAGAGTATATTTAGTACCAGGTACAGGTAAAATCACAATCAATAAAAGAGATATCGACGAATATTTCGGATTAGATACATTAAAAGTTATCGTTCGTCAGCCATTAGTAGCTACAGAGACATCTGATAAATTTGATGTTTTAGTAAACGTTAAAGGTGGCGGATACACAGGTCAGGCAGGAGCAATCAGACATGGTATCTCCCGTGCATTACTTACAGTAGACGGTGATTACAGACCAGTTCTTAAGAAAGCTGGATTCTTAACACGTGATCCACGAATGAAAGAGCGTAAGAAATACGGTCTCAAAGCAGCGAGACGTGCTCCACAGTTCTCAAAGAGATAATTCAAGAGAATTTACAGACCCCGGAAATGCTTATTTTCCGGGGTTTTTTCAATAGTTCAATTCCCCTACCTGCCCTTGCATATCGGTGTCTATAACACTTATATGACACATATATGACACAATATGGTGTTTTGCACAAAGCTGTGTCTTCCGTAACACATTTCAAACAGGCTGAAAAGCTGATAAAATCAGGGGTTTCAGCGTTACGGAAGATATAAAAAAGGAAGGTGTTTCAACCTTCCTTTGATAATTTCCACATATACCTTAATTCATTCACAGAATTGAATTTCCAAACCTTGCCATCCTTAAAGGTGATACTGTGTCTTTCAACCACTGCAATATCTTTGAAGTAGCATTTGGGGACTTGCCATCTTAACAGCTGTTCATAAGTCTTGGAATCTAAAATCTTATTGTGTCACATAAATATGATATCATTATTTTAGGGGCTGTTCAAGAACATATTTCTTGATATAATATAAAGAAATGTGTATCAAAATTTAATTTTTATATATTTGATGGGGTGTGTATTATGGAAATAAAAGGATTAGATTTATCACCTACAGTTTCAATGCTAGATGGAATTCAGGAATCTTTGCAAGCAAATCAAAATGCAATGATTGCAAGTATGCGGTTGGCAAATCAGGCAAAGGAAGAGGAAAGGCAAGCTAATATAGAAACAGCAAGAAACACTGCTGAAATGAAGGATGATTTGAAAACTGTTATACATAATCAGAATGATTACATTGCTATGCTGAAAGAACAGAATGAATATATTAAGCAGGTGCTGAACAATATGTTTGGTTCAGCAGAAGATTCTATTATTGTTCAGAAGGAAATATTGAAGATAATGCAGGAATCAAAGCCGACTGATGGGATGGCAGCTGACAAGGGGCTTGATGTGATAATTCAGTTGGTGTTCAATGCAATTCAGATATATTTGAAATCTAAGGGTATAATGCTTTGAATAAATAATATAGGATAACTTTATAGCGTTGAACATTACACTTACATGACACAAAAGGTCATAAAAGCCTTATTTATCAATACTGTAAATTATCAAAGAGATAATATTTACAATCCAAAGCGTCTTATGGCGTTTCAGAAAAGTATGTTACACCTCGGAATTTCGGTTCCGAGGTGTTTTTTTAATAAATTATGATAGAATATATAAAAATAGTTAAGTATTAAGTAGAATTGAAAAGATATTTTTGTATTAATTAGAATGGAGAGATGATTATATGACAACGGTAAGCACAAAGAGTGGTAGAATTATAAAAGTTGTATCCAGAGAAGAAGAGAAAAGTACATTGGCAGAATCAGATACTGAAATGGACGAAAGAGCGGTTGAAGCTGTTAAGGCAGCGATAAAAAAGGCTAAGATTTGTAAGAAACCTATTGCGGGTTATGATAAAGAAAAAAGCGAGCTTATGTAGAGTATGCAAATGGGGAAAGAAAGTATGCAGAATAGAAAACCAATGATTCTTGTATTAGCTGGACCAAATGGATCGGGAAAAAGTACAATAACAACTTTTTTTGATAAAGTTGGTAAATATACTAATTAATATTGCCAGAATAGAATCTCGTGTGGCAGCAGGTGGACATAATGTTGTTGGCAAAAACATTAGGGCATTGAGTAGTTCGTATCCCCACTTTGAAAGCCCCACATATTAGAATGGATAGGTTTGAAAACCGTGTATTGAGAAGAAATATCATTATAGCAAAACAAAATTGACGAATACCCCACATGGGTATATATTGAAGATGTTTTCAGAAATCCATTTTTATTAAAGTATGTTTCCACAATGGATTTCGTAATTGCAAATCAGGAAAAGGTGAATGCTATGATAAAAACAACATTAAAAATCGACGGCATGATGTGCGGTATGTGTGAGTCCCATATGAATGATCTGATCCGCAAAAATTTTCAGGTAAAAAAGGTAACATCCTCTGCGAAAGACGGAGAAACAGTGATTATCAGTGATAATGAGATCGACATTCCTTGGGCAAAAAAAGAGATCAAAGAGATTGGTTACGAACTCGTTTCCTACAAGAGTGAACCTTATGAGAAAAAAGGATTTTTCCATTTTGGAAAATAATAAGAATATATGGAAGAATCAGGAAAAATGCGCAGGTGTTGTCAGGACATCTGCGCATTGTGACATTACGAAAGTTATGCTACAATGAGCGGGGAACAATAAAAAAAGGAAAGAGAAATTTATGATAAAAGCAGAAAAATTATCGTATTCCTTCCCGCAGAAGGACTTATATAACAAAATATCATTTACGTTGGAAGATGATGTGCACTGCGCATTTATCGGAACAAACGGAACCGGAAAAAGTACGTTGGTGGACATGATCCTGCACCCGGACAATTACTTATACGATGGCAGACTGATCGTGGATGTTCCGGGCAGAATCGGTTATGTCAGTCAGTTTTATTCGCTGGATGAGGAAAAAGAAGTCACCGTTTTTGACTATCTGAGTGAGGAGTTTGTGCGCCTGCAAAATGAGATCAACACAATCTGTGATGAGATGGCAACGGCAGATGAGCTGGACGAGCTGATGGAGCGTTATCAGAATGTCATGGATCAGTTTCAGGCGATCGACGGGGATTTTTATGAGAGCAATATTCGTAAACAGTTAAAAATTGCAAATCTGAAAGACTATGAAAATCATCTTTTGACAAACCTCAGCGGAGGAGAATTTAAGTTGATCCAGGTGATCCGTGAGATGATGATCAGTCCGAAATTTATCATCATGGACGAGCCGGATGTGTTCCTTGATTTTGAACATTTGAATGCACTGAAAAACCTGATCAATTCCCACAAGGGAACTCTGCTAGTCATCACACATAACCGGTATCTTTTGAATCACTGTTTCAACAAAATTCTTCATTTGGAGAATGCAGAGCTTCAGGAGTTTGACGGCACATATGTGGATTACAATTTTGCATTGTTGGAGATGAAGATCGAGCAGCAGGAACTTGCGGCAGCAGATATGGAAGAGATTGAGCGCAATCGCAAAATTGTGGAACGTCTGCGGAATGAGGCGACAAAGGTGGACAGTGCGACAAAGGGAAGAAGTCTAAAAGCGAGAGTTTCTCTGTTGGAGCGTCTCGAAGCGCGGAAAACAAAATCTCCGTTTGTGGATATCAAACAGCCTCAGATTGAACTGCACACCAGTGCAAAATCATCGGATGATGTGCAGGGAGACGTTTCAGGACAGACAGATGCGGATGAGACCACCAGTGAAGAAAGAACGGAACAGAATCATGAAAAAGTGATTCTGGAAGTGGAAAATTACAGTGTCGCATTCGACCGGCAGATCATGGAGGAAGTGACCTTCTCCATGGAGGCTGGTGAGAAAGTGGCAATTGTCGGACCAAACGGAACCGGAAAGACAACCATTTTGCGTGATATTTATAAAAACAACAATCCAGCCATTAAGCTTGATCCAGACCTTAAAGCTGCCTATCTTTCCCAGATGCATGGGGAGGTTTTTGATGAGAGAGAGACAGTTTTGAAAAACTTTGCGGATGCAGGATTTGAGACAGACGCTGAGATTGTCCGTTATTTAGAAACCTACGGATTTGAGGAAGAGTTAGTCTATAATAAAGTAGAGAACTTATCCGGCGGAGAAAAAAATCTGCTTCAGCTTGCAAAAATCTCCCGGATGAATGCAGACCTTCTTCTTTTGGATGAGCCTACAAGCCACCTTGACACTTATTCCCAGCTTGCATTGGAACAGGCAATTGAAAAATACGAGGGTGCGGTTCTGATGGTATCGCATGATTTCTATACAGTTGCAAACTGTATGGATTATGTACTTTTTGTAGAAGAGAAGAAACTCCGCAAAATGAGTATCCGTAAATTCCGCAAAATGATCTATGCCGACCATTTTGATAAAAATTATCTGGAACTTGAGCAGAAGAAAAAAGAAGTGGAGAACCGGATTTCATTTGCACTGCAGGCAGGAAAATTTGAGGAAGCTAAAAAATACTGTGATGATCTCGAGCAGATCATCAATCAGATGTAAAACCAGAGTTTAACTTGTGAACTGCCGCTTGCAGGTGGTGTTACGGATTTCCTGAGGTTATGTCGTATTGCATGCCAACAAAGTGTATAGAAATATAAAAAATAGAACTGTTTGTTTTCAGGAACGCTTCCGCTTGTTGTCGCTGGCAACGGTACTAAGAAAGTATCCATCGTGATTTCAAAATCCAATTACATTGTCTTTTGAAATCGCAATGTCTACTTTCTAAGGACCGGCCGCTCCCAAAATCCTGAAAACAAATCAGTTCTATTTTTTATTCATCCAAAGCTGTGTAGCATGCAATATCCAAGTTGTGAAAATCTGTCAATTCAGGTTGCAAACGGCAGAGATCAAAGATGAAACTCCGGGATGGATGACTGGAAGGTCACTTAGTAATATAGGTTTTCGTAAGATAACAACGGATGAAGAATCTGAATGAAATATGTCAGTTCTGAAGTTACAGAGTTAGCATTCAGCATTTCAATACCCTTAGACTCCCCATTCTATAACCAGAGTTCCATAACGTAAATTGCAGATCCTGTGGTGCGTTTCATAGCGTAAATTGGGCATGTATAAGCGTCCTCTCACAAGTCATTCATAACGTAAATGAAAGAAAAACGGTACAGACAAATATGATTTCCTTCGTGAGCCATGGAGCTGGGATTCTAACAATCATGGAAGCTTCAGCTGAACATGATTGTTAGAATCCCAGCGGAATGCCCGGCGAACAGGAATATCATATTTCGTCTGTACCGTTTTTCTTTTCATAAACCTATAAAATCAAGACTTGTGAAAGGACGCTTATATCTGCCCTTCACAACGTATAAAAGCACTACAGAATCTGTGACACTACGTCAATTAAACTCCGGCTATAGGATTCACCTATAGCTGATTCTAGATAAAATGAATTATGTTAAAAAGCAAAATTCTGCTATGATGTATATATCCAATAAGACCTACAGAAACAGTGGGAAATTATAATAACCAATCACAGAAGACAGAAATATATTACAAGTAGAAGAAACCAGAGGTGCGACATGGCAGAAAGAAATCTTGACTTTGACAAAATTACAGACAGAAGAAATACAAACTGCTTAAAATACGATTTTGCAGTGAAAAGAGGTATGCCGGAAGATGTGCTGCCACTCTGGGTTGCGGATATGGATTTTCAGACTTCTTCTTATGTACAGGATGCACTGATCAAACAGGTGCAGCATGGGATTTTTGGATACAGTGATGGACAGGAATCTTATTTTGAAGCTGTGAAAGGATGGCTGAAGAAACATCATGACTGGGAAGTACAGGAAAAATGGCTGGTCAAAACACCAGGAATCGTGATGGCTCTGGCATTGTCCGTAAAAGCATATACAGATCCGGGAGATGCAGTATTGATTCAGTCACCGGTATATTATCCTTTCTCAGAGGTGATTTCAGATAATGGAAGAAAAATCGTAAGCAGTGACCTTTTCCTGGGAGAGGATAACCGCTATCATATTGATTTTGCAGACTTTGAGAAAAAAATCGTGGAGGAACAGGTAAAACTCTTTTTCCTTTGCAATCCGCATAATCCGGTTGGAAGAGTGTGGACAAAGGAGGAGTTGGAGACAATTGGAGATATCTGCTACAGACATCACGTGATCGTTGTGAGCGATGAGATTCATGCAGATTTTGCTTTTCAGGGAAAACATCAGGTTTTTGCAAATCTGAAAAAGGAATATGAGGAGATGACAATTGCCTGCACTTCACCGGGCAAAACGTTTAACCTAGCTGGTCTGCAGACTTCTAATATATTTATCCCGAACCAGAAACTGAAAAATGCATTCAAAAAACAGTTGGCTGCAGCCGGATACAGTCAGCTCAATGCAGCCGGACTTGTGGCATGTGAGGCGGCTTACCGGGACGGGGAAGAGTGGTATCAGGCGATGAAAAAATATGTGGCTGGCAATATCGCTTTTACAAAAGAATTTGTGGAAAAAAATCTTCCGGGCGTGAACATGGTGGAACATGAGGGAACGTATCTGATCTGGCTTGATTTTAACGGACTTGGATTGTGCGCACAGGAGTTGGAAGATTTGATCGTTCACAAGGCAAAGCTCTGGCTTGACAGTGGAAGAATTTTTGGAAAATGTGGAAGAGGATTCCAGCGGATCAATGTGGCTTGTCCGAGAAGTACGCTAAAAGAGGCACTGGAACGCATCGCAAAAGTACTTCCGGCAGATACTGTAAAATTTGCAAGCTAAACCAGATATAGCAGCAGCCAGGCATCGTTATTGTAACGCAATGCAAGTGAACAGGAAAATGTATCATAACGAAAAGAATTGCAAAAATTTATGAAAAAATAGTTGACAGTAAAGATGTTAATCGTTATAATTCAAATATAAACACATATTCCTATATGATTAGTAGGAAATGAGAGAGGAGACAATGATATGAAATACACAGGATTAAGCACACAGAAAAATCATATGATGTGTTGTTGCTGTTGTCAGGCTGTATGTATGAGTACGGTTTATTTTTCATATGCATTGTGTACCCGCTAAAAATTTGTAACTCAGGCAGGTGTCGTGCATAGGATACCTGCCATTTTTATTTTGGAAGATAAAGCTTCTTCTCACTAAGAACACTATTTTAATTTTGCAAAAACAAGGAGGCTAAATCCTCTGCTCTTGTAGGAACAGTCGCATTTTGCTTCGCAAAACAAGGAGGATTAACATGAGTGATATCAAATCAAGCACATTAGAGTTAGTAGGAAAAACACCAATCGTAAACGCAAGCAGATATGCTGCAAAAGCAGGCGTGACAGATGCAGCTATTTTAGTAAAGCTTGAGGCATTTAACCCGGCCGGTTCTGTAAAGGACAGAATTGCATTGGCAATGATCGAGGATGCAGAGAAAAAAGGTATTTTAAAAGAGGGCGCAACCATTATTGAACCAACCAGCGGTAACACAGGTATCGGTCTTGCAGCAGTTGCAGCGGTCAAAGGATACAGAGCAATCTTAACACTGCCGGATACCATGAGTGTTGAGCGTAGAAATCTTTTGAAAGCATACGGCGCAGAGCTTGTTTTGACAGAGGGCGCTAAGGGAATGAAAGGTGCGATCGCAAAAGCGGATGAACTTGCAAAAGAGATTCCGGGAGCCGTTATTTTAGGCCAGTTCGTAAATCCTGCAAACCCGGCAGCACACAAGGCAACAACCGGACCGGAAATCTGGGAGCAGACAGGCGGAAAAGTAGATATTTTTGTAGCCGGCGTTGGTACAGGCGGAACCATAACAGGTGTTGTTGAGTACTTAAAAGAGCAGAATCCAAATGTCAAAGTTGTAGCAGTTGAGCCTGCAACAAGTGCAGTTCTTTCTACAGGAAAAGCAGGCGCACACAAGATTCAGGGAATCGGTGCAGGATTCGTTCCAGATGTACTGAATACAAAAGTATATGATGAGATAATTACAGTTGAGAATGACGATGCATTTACTACAGGAAAACTTCTTGCAAAACACGAAGGAGTTCTGGTAGGTATTTCATCAGGAGCAGCTCTCTGGGCAGCAATTGATTATGCAAAACGTCCGGAAAATAAAGGTAAAACTATTGTAGCATTACTTCCGGATAACGGAGACAGATATTATTCAACCCCTCTGTTCGCTGAGTAAGATTAAAAAAGAGAGTGAATAGATATTGACGTAGGACAGCAGGCAAAAGCCGGCTGTCTGATACGTTAAACTAGAGGAGAGAAGATTATGAAACTTTCGATGAAGAGCAGATATGGCCTGCGGGCATTAATTGATCTTTCGGTAAATTCTAAAAATGAGCAGGTAGCATTGGGGGGCATCGCAGAGAGAAATAATATCTCTCCACAGTATCTGGAACAGGTATTTGCGAGCCTTAGAAAAGCAGGAATTGTCAAGAGTATAAAAGGATCTCAGGGTGGATATTTTTTAAATAAACCCGCAGAACAGATTACAATTTCAGAGGTGATTGAAGCCCTGGAAGGTGATTATAGAATCGAGGCTGAAGATGTGCCGGAAGACTGTGACTATAAAGCAGCACCGGAGGCAATACAAAAACTGGTCATAGACAAGGTGAATTACGAACTTGAGAAGATATTGACAGGTATTACACTTTATGATCTGGAAAAAGAGTACCAGACATATGTAGACTATGGACAGGATATG
>ENA-OQEY01001411-OQEY01001411.1-human-gut-metagenome-genome-assembly--contig:-NODE-1411-length-10142-cov-3.014009_pt1 | contig 10142 bp, 7 predicted proteins | sample MGYA00242801_ERZ504647 | MGnify/ENA primary metagenome ERZ504647 (study PRJEB26092, sample SAMD00036204) | human gut metagenome | host: Homo sapiens | study: EMG produced TPA metagenomics assembly of... | reverse complement strand
GGATGCCGGTAACAGTGATCGTTCAGGAAAAGGGCTGCGATACAAAGGAAAACATACACAGAAACTTCGGTATGCCTATGCCGGAGGGGTATCGGAAGGCGCTGCGGCTGATGAAGCAGGCGGAAAAATTTCGCCGACCGGTGATCTGCTTTGTAGACACTCCGGGAGCTTTCTGTGGTATTGAGGCAGAAGAGAGAGGACAGGGAGCAGCCATTGCAGACAGCCTGATGGAACTGGCCGGCCTGACGGTTCCGGTACTTACCATAATTACAGGTGAGGGAGGAAGCGGAGGGGCGCTTGCTCTGGCAGCAGGAGATCAGGTATGGATGCTTGAGAATGCAGTCTATTCCATTCTTTCCCCGGAAGGATTTTCCAGTATTTTATGGAAGGACAGCACAAAGGCAAAAGAGGCGGCAGAGGTAATGAGGCTCACTGCGGCTGATCTTTATTCTCAGGGAATTATTGAGAAAATGATCTGTGAACCAGAGGGATACAGTGAACAGACACTTTATCAGGTGACAGATATTCTGGACAAGGAAATAACAGATTTTCTGGAAGAATACAGAAATTATTCTGAAGAAGTACTTCTGGAAAAGCGATATGAGAGATTCAGGAAGTTCTGAGATCTCTGCCGGGGGAGAACCGGGGAAGCTCCGGCGATATGAAAAGCCGGATGCTATAGAAATACACAGGATAAGCCGAAACGAAAAGCGGTTTTATAACAGATGATACAGAGGTCTGCTATAAAGCTGCTTTTTATTTGCTGTTAAAGCAGGGTATTTTGTAACAATCTTTCCGGGAAATAAAATTGGTCTGCCAGGTTGTGACCGGATCCATGTGAAATAGTTAAGAAAAGTTAAGAACCTGTTAAGACATACTGTAAGAAATATATGTTATCTTATAACCATCTTATAAGTTAAAGGGGTACTTTATGAGAATAAAATCAATCGTCCATGTTGTGGCTGCATGGATCATGCTGGTTCTGACATCGGAATTCAGCCTTACAGTAGCTTACGACATATGTGATACAAATCCCTGGGCACGTATTTTGTATGTGGCATTGAATATTTCCGGTCTGTTGGCTGCTTTTTATTTATATACCAGATATATTATGAAGATAAAAATGCAGGATCTTCGATTGGGGAAACCTTTCCCGGAAAGACAATGGTGCGTTACAGCAGTTATTATGCCATTGGCAATATGCTGCTTTTATTTTCTTTTTGTAAAGGGAACATTTGCTTCACAAAATCTTACAATGAAAGAAATGATAAATGCTCTGACTCTTTCTGTTTTATCTCTTGGTATTTTGCCTGCAGTTACAGAGGAAATGGTTTTCAGGGGAATGATCTTGAGTACCTTGCAAAGTGCTTTTGGAAAGAAAACAGCAGTGTTTATTTCAAGTATTTTATTTGCTTTGTATTATTTGGAGTACATTGACAGCTCGGACTGGAAAAAGGTTGTTTTACTGATTGTGTCTGTTGGAATTATTGGCTGGGCTCTTTCGCTTGTTACAATCCAATCCCGTTCCATATGGTCTGCGGTTGTTATACATGGAATGTATAATATCCTGTCAGGAGAAAGCCAGATCCTGCATATTGATATGGAGCAAAATTTTCCATCCATATGGACCTATACGGTAAATACAGAAAATCCATTACTGACCGGAATTAACGGAGCGGTTGGCTTTACCGCGGCGCTTCCTGCAGTAGTTGGCTTTATCGTGATTATAATAATGGTAAAATATTATGAGAAAAAGGAAAAGAAAGCAGCAGAAAAAGAATAGAAGGAAGAATATCATCTGGTATTCCGTTTTTCTGATCGTTGTTCTGACAGGGATATTTATAATTTCAGGAAGAGATGACAGCCTGGTATTGACAGAAACAAAAAGGAACCAGATAATAAACAGTAATGAGTGGAAAGAAATATTTGAACATTCAGAGGATTATCCCCCTGTTCTTCTGGAGGATCTGAAACGAAATCCGGAAATGCTGGATTTTGTGAAAAAATATCCGGGAGAGCAGTCTGTACAGGATGCAGGGCTCACATTCAGAGAAAAACTGCAGAAATACCCGTTGTTTATTCAATGGGACGAAAGATGGGGATATCAGTCATATGGACAGAGTAATATCGGGATATCCGGATGCGGTCCTACCTGCATGGCAATGGTCATATACAGTCTGACGAGAAATTCTGATGCATTGCCGGGTATTCTGGCACAAGAGGCAATGACAGGCGGATATTACATAATGGGAACTGGAACAGCCTGGTCTTTTATGAATGAGTGCGCATCTGCGTATGGGGTAATTGCCTCTCAGTTTGCTTCTCTGGAACAGTGGGAACTGGAAGACCGGCTTGAGGATGGAAATATGATTATCTGTGCTATGGGACCTGGAGATTTTTCTGCACAGGGACATTTTATTGTAATCTATGATTATACATCGGATGGATTTTGTGTAAATGACCCTTTCAGTTATACGAACAGTTCAAAAAAATGGGATTATGCAACACTTTCTTCTCAATGGCAGCAAATATGGGTGTATGCAGTGTAAAACGCAGGATAAGAGGATACAATGAAAAATCATATTTTAATTGTGGAAGATGATGAAGCGATCCGGGAGGGCGTAAGAATTCTGCTGGAGGGAGAAGGTTATACAGTGCAGGAGGCAGAGGATGGATTCCAGTGTCTGAAAAAGCTTTCAGCAGAAACAGATCTGATTATACTGGATATTATGATGCCTGGAATCTCCGGTATAAAGACATGTGAAGAAATTCGAAAAACTTCTCATGTTCCGGTATTGTTTCTGACTGCTAAAGGGCAGGAATCAGACAAACTGATCGGTTTGATGGCCGGAGGGGACGACTATCTGGTAAAACCGTTTTCTTACGCGGAGCTTCTGGCAAGAGTGAAAGCTCTTCTTCGCAGATATTGTGTTTACAGTCAGCCGCTGAAGACAGAGAAAAAAACAAAACAGTGGCTGGAATATGGCAAGCTTAAGGTAAATACACAGTATAATGAGGTTTACCGTGAGGGAGAGGAAATTCATCTCAGAGAAATGGAATACAGACTGCTTTTGCTGATGATGGAAAATCCACAGAAGATTTTTTCTGTAAAAAATCTGTATGAGAGTTTATGGGAGGAGCCTTTTCTGTATTCTTCCGGGAATACGGTTATGGTTCATATCAGGAGATTGAGGACCAAAATAGAAGAAGATCCTCAGAAGCCTGAAATGATACAGACTGTGTGGGGAAAGGGGTATCGTTTTGGGTAGAATCTATAAAGACAGTCTGACTGGAAAAATGGTCCGGCGTTTAGTCAGAGGACTGCTGGCAGGTCTGTTCGTTATGGGACTTTTGTATTTTGGAGGAAAGGGCTGCCTGCAGCAGTTCTTTTTTAATACAGGCTATATTTATAAAAGGGAGAGCCAGAGAGCAGAGGAACTTCAGAATTATGTGGATAAAAAGTGTTTAAAAGCTACAGATTATAAACAGTTGAAACAATGGGCGGTTCAGAGAAATATTCGTGAATTTACAGTTTCCAGAGATAAGTGGCTGTTGTTTGATGTTTCATATGATGGTATTCTCACTCCGGGAAGCAGAGAAATCACTGATTTTTCCTGGAAAATATTTCACAAAATAAAATTCGCGGATGGGAATGCAGATGTTTATCTTTATGAGGGATTTGCAGGTAAATATTATGATATTCTGGCAGGAATTTCTGTAATTGTGGGTTTTGTTGTGTGTACAGGTATATTTTCATATGAAATGCAGGAGGATTTAAAATACATTCAGTGTCTGAAAGAAGAAGTAGATGTTATCAGTAAGGGAAATCTGCAGGAACATGTTACAGTAACAGGCAATGATGAGCTGGCTCAGCTGGCAGGAGGACTGGAAAGAATGAGGCAGACTCTGATACAAAAAGAGCAGTCAGAACAGGAACTGCGGGCGGCACAGGAAAAACTTGTTCTGGGAATGTCTCATGACCTTCGTACACCTTTAACAGGACTGATGACCTATCTGGAAATTCTTAAAAAACAGCAGAAAAACAGAATTGTTACAGATGAATATATTCAAAAGTCTCTGGATAAGGTGATTCAGATAAGGAATTTGTCAGACCAGATGTTTGAATATTTTTTTGTTAATTCACAGCATAAGGTTGAATTGGAAGAACCTGAAGACATATTCAGTGCATTTGGAGATTATCTTTCTGAATTATGTGTTTTGCTGGAAGATGAAGGATTTACAGTAGATACGGAAATGCTTGAATGGAATCCTGCTGCTGTGCGAATAAATACAGATTTATTTGGAAGAATCATGAATAATATTATTTCCAATATTGAAAAGTATGCCAGCAGAAATAATCCCATCCAGGTACAGATTCTTTATGAAGAAAATTACACTGGTATTTTGATCAGAAATACAGTTGCTCAGACAGAGCAGACAGCCCATAAAACAGGTATCGGGTTACAGAATATATCTGTTATGATGGAACATATGCAGGGATATTTGGAAGTCTTACAGAAGGACAGGAAATATTGCATGATTTTGCATTTTCCGTATTCTGCTATACAGAAGCATGGAAACGACAAAGGACTGACTGAATGATAAATGCTCATTTGACAAATTTATTTTTTCTAAGGCTTATTTAAACTTCTTCTTATAAACTGTCCCCATCGAAACAAAAACAACATTCAAAAACAGAAAGGATTTTTTATATGAAGAGAAAATATGCAGCAATCGTACTTGGTCTTACCATGACTTTAACCACAGCAAACATCAGCGCAGTAAACATTATGGCTGCCACTGCCAGTACCGCGGAAGAGAAACAAACAAAATCAGAGGATTCAGACAGCAGCCAGTCAGAAAAAGAGAATAAATCCGATTCTGATAATCAGGAAGATGGAAATGAAAAACAATCAGAAGGAGAAGCCGCTGACGGAGAGAAACCGGAGGGAGAAGCCCCTGACGGAGAGAAACCGGATGGTGAACCGCCTGAAAAGCCGGAAGGGCAGGAGCCGAATGGCGGACAGGGAGCTCCGGGAGAGCAGAGCAATGGTGTGGAAAGCTATGAGGCGGTAAATGATTATACAGAGGATGTTACCGTGGAAAATGAAACCGTTTCTTCCACAGGAACAGATGAAAATGCCATTCATGTATCCCAGGGAGCCAGCGCCATACTTAAAGGCATTTCAGTAGACCGTGAATCGGAGGACAGCAAGGGCGGCGATACATCCAGTTTTTATGGAGTAGGAGCGGCAATTCTGGCAACAGAGGGAAACGCTTATGTAGGAAAAAGTTCCATTACTACGGATGCGGCAGGTGCAGCAGGAATCTTTGCCTACGGGGAAGGAACTGTGTATACGGCAGACACAACCATTATCACGCAGAAAGATACCGCAGGTGGCATCCATGCGGCAGGAGGCGGAACTCTTTATGCCTGGGATATGAATGTGGAGATAAACGGAGAGTCCTCGGCAGCTATCCGAAGCGACAGAGGAGGCGGAAAGATGGTAGTGGACGGCGGAAGCCTTACTGCAAAAAACGGCGGTATGTTTTATACCACAAATACAGAGTCCACCATTACTCTTTCTGATGTAGATATAACAAATGCAGAGGACAGCGAATTTTTCCTGAAATGTACAGGAAACGCCAATGAGAGAGGATGGGGTACAGCGGGGGATAACGGTGCAGATTGCCTCTTCACAGCTGTTCAGCAGGAAATGGAAGGAGATGTGGTCTGGGATTCTATCAGTCAGCTTGATTTTTATATAACAGATGGAAGTACACTGACAGGAGCAGTGACAGATGATGAAACAAATGCCGGTGATGGCGGAGAAAGATACTGCAATGTGTACGTAGGAGAGGACTGTACCTGGACTGTCACAGGAGACAGCGTCCTTACCGGTCTTTCCAACAGCGGAACTATTGTGGATGAAGATGGAAATACAGTTACTGTAAAAGGCAGCGACGGAACGGTTTACGTGGAGGGTACAGGAAGTTATACTGTAACTGTAGAGTCTTACTCGGACAGTGCAGATCTTTCCGGTTCATCGGAGGTGACACAGTGGTCTGATTATCAGGTGGAAAAACCGGAAGCGCTTGCCTGAATTCTGTAATTAAAAATACTTTACACCAGAAAATTGCAGAGAATATAACAGGAAGGAAAAGAGGAAAATATGAGGATTTTACTTGCCGAGGATGAACGGGAGCTGTCAGATGCTCTGGTGGCGATCCTGAAACACAACAACTATTCCGTGGATGCAGTCTATAATGGAGAGGATGCTCTTGCCTATCTGCAGGCAGATAATTATGATGGTGCGGTTCTGGATATCATGATGCCTAAGATGGACGGAATCACAGTGCTGAAAAAGATACGTGCTGAGGGAAATAAGGTTCCTGTTTTGATTCTCACAGCAAAATCGGATGTGGATGACCGGGTGCTGGGCCTGGACAGTGGTGCAGATGATTATCTCGGCAAGCCTTTTTCGGCAAAAGAGCTTCTGGCGCGCATACGCTCTGTCACAAGGAGAAATACAGAGGCAGTCAGTTCGGTTCTGAGTTTTGGCAATCTTTCCCTGGACGGTACAAGCGCTCTGCTTTCCGGTCCTTCCGGTTCCTGCCGTCTGCCAAATAAGGAGTTTCAGATGATGGAGCTTTTGATTACAAATCCCCGGCAGATTATTTCCACGGAACGTTTTATGGAAAAAATATGGGGTTATGACAGCGAGGCGGAGATCGGAGTTGTATGGGTATATATTTCGTATCTCAGAAAGCGGCTCATCTCTCTGAATACAAACGTTAAAATTAAGGCTGCCAGAGGGCAGGGCTATTATCTGGAGGAAGAAATATGATCAGGGAGCTCCGTAAAAAATTTATTCTGATCGCCATGCTGTCTACCTTTATTGTTCTGTCAGCGATTATGGGAACAGTGAACATTTCCGGTTATTTGAAAATGGCAGCCAGAGCAGATGATATGACTTCTGTTCTGGGCATAAATGATGGGAAATTTCCGGGAAACGGAAAAGAAGAAATGGAAGCTGCAGGCAATGAGAATCCTCCTGATGTTGCAGTGGGAAAAAGGGAAGATATATTTGAAACAGAAGCCTCAAGAAATTTTTCTCCGGAGGCACCTTATGAAACCAGATATTTTACAGTGATCTTGGATGATGGGGGCGAGATCAGTTCCTGTGATCTGAATCACATAGCAGCGGTGGACGAAGACATGGCTCTGGAGTATGGAAAAACAGTCAGCGGAAAGAAAAGTGAGACTGGTTTCTGTGGAATTTACCGTTACAGAGTTATAAAGGATGATGGACAGACAAAGTGTATTTTTCTGGACTGTGCAAGGGAGATTTCAGGATTTCGTGTTACTGCAGTAAGCAGTATTGTTATGTCTTTTCTCGGTCTGGCTGCGGTTTTGGTACTGGTTATATTTTTTTCTCAGATTGTATTCCTTCCGGTGGAGGAAAGCATCCGTAAGCAGAAACAGTTTATTACGGATGCCAGCCATGAGCTGAAAACGCCTTTGACGATTATTGATGCCAATACAGAGGTGATTGAAATGGAAACCGGGGAAAACCAGTGGACAAAAAGTACCAGAAAGCAGATCCAGCGGCTTTCCGGTATGGTACAGCAGCTGGTTGCTCTCAGCCGTTTGGATGAAAACAGGGATATAGGTGAAAAAACAGAATTTTCTGCTTCTGATGCGGTATTGGAAACGGTGCAGCCTTATGAGGCTCCTGTCCGGACGGGAGGAAAAGAAATGGAACAGTTGGTAGATGAGGGAATTCTTTTTACAGGAAATGAGAGGGATTTTCGCCAGCTTGTGGGGATTCTTGTGGATAACGCTGTAAAATATACGCCTGAAGGTGGAAAAATAAGAATTGCTTTGAAGAAAAAAGGAAAGAAATGCCAGCTGGAAATTTTTAATGATGCGGAGGAACTTCCCGTGGGAAAACTGGATGTTCTGTTTGAGAGGTTTTACAGACTGGACAGTTCCAGAAATTCCTCTACAGGAGGTTCAGGAATCGGGCTTTCTGTAGCAAAAGCGATTGTTCGGGCACATAAAGGAAAAATTACCGCAGAAAGTCCGGATGGAAAAATCATGAAGATCACAGTGATCATATAAAGATAAAGCAGGCGGCACAGACTGATGAACAGTTTGCGCCGCCTGCTTAATTCAGAGAATACCTTATTTTACAGGATATCGTCTCTTCGGATATATCCCGGATGCCCGGCTTCTGCCACGATTTCTCTTTCACGGGTAATCTGAGCCCATTTGTCAATTACCTGATTTTCCACATGGACATCTTCACCGATAATACTGTTTGCCAGGATCACACAGTTTTTGACAACTGCGCCCTTTTTGATCTGACATCCACGGCCGATAACGGAATTTTCTACAGTTCCCTCAATCAGACAGCCATTGGATACAACGGAATTTTTCACGTCAGCATTGTCAAAATACTGTGTGGGGCAGGAATCGTTTGTCCTGGTGTAGATCGGCCATTCCGGATTGAAAAGATTTAGTGAATTTTTCAGATCGATCAGGGACATATTGGCATCAAAATAGCTCTTGAAATCTGTGATACTTGCAAAGTAGCCTCTGTGTGCCACTCCGCGGATATCAAGCTCACTGCAGGATGCGTTTACGATCTGCGGAAGAGTGATCATGGAGGACATTTTTTTAGCCTTATGAATCAGTTCTACAAAAAGATCTTTTTTCATAATATAGGTGTCCATAAAGATATTGCGGTTTTTGGCGCTGCCGCGGTTCTTTTCAATAGATTCCACACCTTTCTGCTTGTTCAGGTTCAGAATATCACAGTTGAGAAAAGCTTCCTTGGCGTTATCAACAGAGTGATATAAAAGAGTGATATCTGCTCCGGAATCAATATGAGTCTGGAGAAGAGTATCGTAATTTGCTGCATAAACCATGTAGCTTGGAGCAATGATCACATATGGCTGATGCACACGTTCGATCATTTCGATGTTTTCCAGATAGCCTGCGATATCTGTGTTATAAACATCATTTTCAGAGCTGTTCTGTGCAAAAAGAATCTGCAGTCTGCCTTTTTTGGAGTTGATGTTATAATGACGGCCGGTTCCCAGATGTTCTACCTCTGAAGCTGTTGAAATAACATTGACCATGCTGCGGCCTTCTACCGCCACCTTTCTGCCAAAGCGGTACGCAGTATTGATAATCTGCTGAACACGGTCTACGTTTGAGGCAAAGGTTGCAATAATGATCCTGCTGGAATGAAATTCATTAAACAGGTTGTCAAAAACTTTGCCCACAGTACGCTCGGACATGGTAAAGCCCGGACGTTCTGCATTTGTACTGTCGCACATCAGAGCAAGCACGCCTTTTCTTCCGATTTCCGCAAAACGCTGAAGATCAATGGCATCGCCGAATACCGGCGTATAATCTACTTTAAAGTCTCCCGTATGCACAACTACTCCTACGGGCGTAGTTATTGCTAAAGCAACCGCGTCTGCGATTGAATGGTTTGTGTGGATAAATTCCACCTGAAAACGTCCAAGCTTGACCTTTTCTCCCGGAACAACCGTGTGGAGCGTTACAAGCTTATTTAATCCGTGTTCCTTAAGTTTGTTTTCAAGCAGCCCCAATGTAAGAAGCGTGCCGAAAACAGGTACGTTCAGCTGTTTAAGGACATAGGGCAAAGCGCCTATATGGTCCTCATGTCCGTGGGTGATCACAAATCCCTTTACCTTTGAGATATTGTCCTTCAGATAAGTTACATCCGGGATCACAAGATCAATTCCCAGCATATCATCTTCCGGGAAAGACAGACCACAGTCTACTACTACTATACTGTCTCCGTACTCGAAAGCTGTAATATTCATTCCAATCTGTTCCAGTCCGCCAAGAGGAATGATCTTCAGGCGCTCGCTGCTTCTCCGTCCTCTGCGTCCCTGTTTCTGAAAGTTTCTTCCTGTATTTTTATTCATGGAATTTCTGGAAGAATTTTTTAATACAGGCTTCTGCTGCCTGTCCTGATTCTTTTCGGGATATCTTTCCGCAGATTTTTCCTGATATCTGCTGTTCTGTTTTGCCTGAGGCCTGTATTTATTATTTTTTGATCTGTTTACCTGTTTTCTTGTATTATAACCGGCATTTCTTC
>ENA-OQEY01001401-OQEY01001401.1-human-gut-metagenome-genome-assembly--contig:-NODE-1401-length-10200-cov-2.510224_pt1 | contig 10200 bp, 6 predicted proteins | sample MGYA00242801_ERZ504647 | MGnify/ENA primary metagenome ERZ504647 (study PRJEB26092, sample SAMD00036204) | human gut metagenome | host: Homo sapiens | study: EMG produced TPA metagenomics assembly of... | reverse complement strand
CGTGAAGAAGGGCAAGAAGAACCGTTCCCCGGCCCCGCCGTTCATCACCTCCACCCTGCAGCAAGAGGCCAGCCGCAAGCTGGGCTTCCAGGCCCGGCGCACCATGAAGGCCGCCCAGGAGCTGTATGAGGGCGTAGAGATTGAGGGGATGGGCTCCATCGGCTTGATTACCTACATGAGGACGGACTCCCTGCGCATTTCTGAGGACGCCATCAAGGACGCCGCCTCTTATATTGAAGAGCGCTGGGGCAGCAAGTACCTGCCCAGTAAGCCCCGGCATTTCAAGTCCCGTGCCAATGCTCAAGACGGCCACGAGGCCATCCGCCCCTCTACCATCAGCTTGACCCCCGACCAGGTGAAGAGCTCTTTGACCTCGGACCAATACAAGCTCTACAAGCTCATCTGGGAGCGCTTCATCGCCTGCCAGATGGCCAACTGCGTGATGAACACCACCCAGGCCACCATCAACGCCGGGCGCTACATCTTCAAGGCCTCCGGCTTCAACGTGGCTTTCGAGGGCTTTACCACCCTGTATGAGGAGAGCAAGGACGAGGAGGAGAAGGCCGGCAAGGACCTGCCCCCCCTGGAAGAGGGCATGAAGCTGAAGGTGAAGGACCTGAAGGGCAACCAGCACTTCACCCAGCCGCCGCCCCGCTACACCGAAGCTTCCCTCATCAAGACACTGGAGGAAAACGGCATTGGCCGGCCTTCCACCTATGCGGCCACCATCTCCACCATCACCACCCGGGAGTACGTCACCCGGGAGGGAAAAGCCTTCAAGCCCACAGAGCTGGGAGAGGTTATCACCAAACTGATGAAGGAGCGCTTCCCCAAAATTGTCAACGTGAAGTTCACCGCCCAGGTGGAGGACGAGCTGGACGCTGTCCAGCGGGGGGACGAGGATTGGGTGGAGACCCTGCGGAAATTCTATGAGGATTTCGACAAGACTGTGCAGAAGGCCAAAAAGGAGATGGACGGGGTCAAGATCAAGCTGAAAGAGGACGAGACCGACGTCATCTGCGAGAAGTGCGGCCGCCGCATGGTGGTGAAGGTGGGCCGGTACGGCAAGTTCTTGGCCTGCCCTGGCTACCCTGAGTGCAAGAACGTGAAGAAGATTGTCAACGACACCGGCGCCGAGTGCCCCAAGTGCGGCGGCAAGATCATCCAGCGCAAGTCCAAAAAGGGCCGGGTGTTCTATGGCTGCAGCGAGTACCCCAAGTGTGACTTTGTCTCTTGGGACCCGCCCAGCAAGGAAAAGTGCCCTGTCTGCGGCAAAACGCTGATGCAGAAGAAGAGCAAGGATAAAACCCTGTACTGCGTCACCCCCGGCTGCACTTTCCCTGGAAAGCGCCCTGCTGAAGAGGACGAGGGCTGATATGGAACATCAGAGCGTGACCGTCCTGGGGGCGGGCCTGGCAGGCTGTGAGGCCGCCTGGCAGCTGGCCCGCCGGGGTTTCCCCGTGACCCTCTATGAAATGAAGCCCCAGAAATTTTCCCCGGCCCATCAAAGCGGGAATTTCGCGGAGCTGATCTGCTCCAACTCCCTCAAGGCCAGCCGCATCGACAGCGCCGCCGGCCTTTTAAAGGAGGAGATGCGCCGGTTCGGCTCTCTGCTGATGGCCTGCGCGGAGAAGTCCGCGGTGCCTGCCGGGGGCGCCCTGGCCGTGGACCGGGGGGAGTTCTCCCGCTTGGCCACCCAGGCCATCGAGGGGGAGCCCCTCATCACCGTGGTGCGGGAGGAGGTTACGGAGATCCCGGAGGGCCCTGCCATCGTGGCCACCGGCCCCCTGACCAGCCAGCACCTCTCCGAGAAGATCCAGGCCCTGTGCGGGGGCGGCCTCAGCTTTTTCGACGCGGCGGCCCCCATCGTCACCCGGGAGAGCCTGGACATGGGCCACTGCTTCGCCGCCTCCCGCTACGGCCGGGGGGACCAGGACGGGGAAGAGGGGGACTACCTCAACTGCCCCATGAACAAGGAGGAGTACGACGCTTTCGCGGAGGAGCTGGTAAAAGCGGAGCGGGCCCCGGTCCACAGCTTTGACGCCCGGGACCCCAAGGTCTACGAGGGCTGCATGCCCATCGAGGTGCTGGCCTCCCGGGGGCACGACGCCATCCGCTTCGGCCCCATGAAGCCGGTGGGTCTGCGGGACCCCCGGACGGGCCACCGGCCCTGGGCGGTGCTGCAGCTGCGCACGGAGAACCGGGAGCGCACCCTGTTCAACCTGGTGGGGTTTCAGACCAACTTAAAGTTTGGGGAGCAGCGCCGGGTGTTTGGCATGATCCCCGCCCTGCGGAACGCGGAGTTCGTCCGCTACGGCGTCATGCACCGGAACACCTTCCTGAACTCCCCCGGCCTGCTGGCGGGCGACTATTCCCTCTGCCAGCGGCCCACACTGTTCTTCGCCGGGCAGATCACCGGGGTGGAGGGCTACATGGAGTCCGCCTCCTCCGGCATCCTGGCGGGAATCAACATGGCGCGGCGGCTGTGTGGAAAACCCACCCTGCTGTTGCCGGAAACCACTATGATGGGGGCCCTTTCCCGGTATGTCTCTGGCTATGAGGGCAAGGACTTCCAGCCCATGGGGGCCAACTTTGGGGTGCTGCCGCCCCTTTCCGAGAAGATCCGGGACAAGCGGCAGCGGTATGGAACCCTTTCCCGGCGGGGCCTGCGGGACCTGGGGGCCTATTGCCGGGAGATGGACGAGCCCCTGCGAGAAAGCGCTGTGAGCGCGCAAGAGGAGGAGAACGTATGAAGATCATTGTAGACGCCTTTGGCGGGGATAACGCCCCCCAGGAGATTTTGCTGGGCTGCGCCCAGGCCCGGGCCGATCTGGGGGTGGATATCCTTCTCACTGGGGACAAGGCCCGCCTGGAGGCCTGCGCCAAGGAACTGGGCCTCTCTCAGGACCTGGCGAAAATGGAGATCCTCCCCTGCGGGGAAATCTTGACCATGGAGGACGAGCCCACCAGCGTCATCCGGGAGAAAACAGACAGCTCTATGGCGGTGGGCCTGCGGGCCCTGGCCCAGGGCCAGGGCGACGCCTTTGCCAGCGCCGGGAACAGCGGCGCCCTGGTGGTGGGGGCCACCACCATCGTCAAGCGGGTGCGGGGCGTCAAGCGGGTGGCCTTTGCCCCGGTAATGCCGGGCAGCAACGGCTTTTTCATGCTCATCGACGGGGGCGCCAACGTGGACTGCCGCCCGGAGATGCTGCTGCAGTTCGGCCTGATGGGCTCGGCCTATATGAAGAGCGTCATGGGCATTGAGAACCCCCGGGTGGCCCTGGCCAACGTGGGGGCGGAGGAGCACAAGGGGGACCAGCTCCGGCAGGAGGCCCTGGCCTTGCTGAAGGCCTGCCCGGACATCCGCTTTACCGGCAATATCGAGGCCCGGGACATCCCCTACAACCAGGCGGACGTGGTGGTGGCCGACGGCTTTACCGGCAACATGATCTTAAAGCTGTACGAGGGCGTGGCCATGGCTCTGATGGACAAGATCAAGGGCGTGTTTATGGGCAGCCTGAAGGGCAAGCTGGCGGCGGCCATGGTCTACAACGACCTGAAGAAGATGAAAAAAGAGCTGGACTACAACGAGTACGGCGGCGCGCCCATCATGGGCTGCTCCAAGCCCGTGTTCAAGATCCACGGCAGCGCCAAGGCCTCCACGGTGAAGAGCGCCCTGGCCCTGAGCCGGGACTACACCCAGTCCGGCATCATCGAGCAGATCGGGCAAGCGGTCTCGAAAAAAGGGTAAGGAGGGGGACAGGCCATGCGGCCATTGGAAGATTATGAAAAGCTGATTGGCTACCGCTTTCAAAACAAACAGCTGCTGGAAACCGCCCTGACCCACTCCTCCTTCGCCAACGAGCACAAGTGCAAAAGCTATGAGCGGCTGGAGTTTCTGGGCGACTCGGTGCTGGGCTTCGTCACGGCGGAGTACCTGTTTGAGCACTTCCCCCAGCTGCCGGAGGGCCAGCTGACCAAAACCCGGGCCGGCCTTGTCTGCGAGCGCAGCCTGTGTGGGTTTTCCAAGGCGCTGCATGTGGGGGACTTCCTGCGCCTGAGCCACGGAGAGCGCCACTCCGGCGGCCGGGAGCGCCCCAGCATTTTGGCGGATGTGTTCGAGTCCACCACCGCCGCCATCTACCTGGACAGCGGCAGCCTGGAGGAGGCCAAGAAGTTCATCCTGCGGTTTATCGCCCCAGCGGCAAAAGCCCAGAGCGTGAAGCCCTTTAAGGACTACAAGACCACCCTGCAGGAGATTATCCAGCAGAACCCGGAGGAGAAGCTGGAGTATGTGGTCACCGGGGAGAGCGGCCCCGACCACGACAAGCACTTCACCGTGGAGGTGCACCTGAACTCCAACGTCATCGGCAAGGGCGGCGGCCGCTCCAAGAAGGAGGCGGAGCAGCAGGCCGCCCGGGAAGCCCTGGAGCTGATGGGCTACTGATGGGGAACGTGGCCATTTTCGTACCCCATGTGGGCTGCCCCCAGCAGTGCAGCTTCGGCGACCAGCGGGCCATTACCGGGGGGGCCCAGGCCCCCACGCCCCAGCAGGTGTGGGAGACCGCCCAGGCGGCCGCCGTTCACTTGGGGGAGCGGGTGCGAGAGACAGAGATCGCTTTTTTCGGGGGCAGCTTTACGGCCATCGGCAGGGAGTATATGCTCTCCCTGCTGGCCCCCGCCAAGGAGGCCGTGGAGCGCTTGGGCTTTCGGGGGCTGCGGTGCTCCACCCGGCCGGACGCCATCGACAGGGAGGTGCTCTCCCTGCTGAAGGCCCACCACATGGCAGCCGTGGAGCTGGGGGCCCAGTCCATGGACCGGGAGGTGCTGCGCCTCAACCGCCGGGGCCACACCCCGGAGGACACCGCCCGGGCGGCGGGGCTCATCCGCGCCGCGGGGCTGGAGCTGGGCTTGCAGATGATGACGGGCCTGTATGGTTCCACCCCGGAACAGGATGTGGAAACCGCCCGGGCCCTTATCGCCCTAAAGCCGGACACGGCCCGTATCTACCCCACGGTGGTGCTGAAGGGCACCCAGCTTGCCACCCTGTACCAGCAGGGCAGGTACAAGCCCCAAAGCCTGGAGGAGGCCGTGGAGCTCTGCGCCCGGCTGCTGCCCCTGTTTGAAGAGGCGGGGGTGCGGGTCATCCGGGTGGGGCTCCACGCCCAGGAAGCTGTGGAGAGCCGCCGGGTGGCGGGGGCCTACCACCCCGCTTTCCGGGAGCTGGTGGAGAGCCGCCGGTTCCTGTCCCGGCTGCTGCCGGAGCTGGGGCGGCGGGGGCCCGGCGCCTACCAGGTGTGGGTGTGCCCCCGGAAGCTGTCCGCCGCCACAGGGCAGAGGCGGGCAAATGTGGAGGCTTTGGCACAGCGGGGCTACCGGGTGCGCTTTGCGCCGGACCGGGAGCTGCCCTTTGGCGGCTTCCTTCTGGAACGGCAGGAAACAAGAAATGAGAAAGGGAAGCTGGCTCAATGATCTTAAAATCTTTGGAATTGCAGGGGTTCAAGACCTTTCCCGACAAGACCAGCCTACAGTTTGAAAGGGGCATCACCTCGGTGGTGGGGCCAAACGGCAGCGGGAAAAGCAATATCAGCGACGCCATGCGCTGGGTGCTGGGGGAGCAGAGCGTGCGCACGCTGCGCTGCTCGAAAATGGAGGACGTCATCTTCAACGGCACCCCCCAGCGGAAGGCCCTGGGCTTTGCCGAGGTCACCCTCACCATCGACAACGCCGACCGGCGCCTTCCCTTCGACAACGACACGGTGGCCGTCACCCGGCGGTATTACCGCTCGGGGGAGAGCGAGTACCTCATCAACAAGAACACCGTGCGCTTGAAGGACATCAACGAGCTCTTTATGGACACGGGCCTGGGAAGGGACGGCTATTCCATCATCGGCCAGGGCAAGATCGACAGCATCGTGGCCGCCCGTTCCGAGGACCGCCGGGAGATTTTTGAGGAGGCGGCGGGCATCTCCCGCTACCGCTACCGCAAAGAGGAGTCTGAGCGCCGCCTGAACAAGGCTGAGGAGAACCTGGTGCGCCTGCGGGACATCCTCTCTGAGCTGGAGGGCCGGGTGGAGCCCCTGCGCCTCCAGGCGGAAAAGGCGGAGCAGTTCATCGCCTTGGACAAGGAGAAGAAGGGCCTGGAGATCGGCATTTGGCTGGAGACCCTGGACCGCTCTGGCAGGGTGCTGCGAGAGCACGGGGAGAAAATCTCCCTGGCCCAGGCCCAGCACGGGGAGCTGGAGGAGGAGATCCAGTCCATTGCCCAGCGCACCGAGGAAAACCTCCGGGAGGTAAACCAGTGCACCGTGGGGATGGAGGAGGCCCGCGCCCAGGCGGCTGCCCTGGATGAACAGGCAGTTCGGGCAGAGGGAGAGGCGAGCCTTTTGGAAAATGACGCCGCCCACAACCGGGAGAACCTCCACCGGCTGGAGGGCCAGGTGGAAGAGGCCTCCCGTTCCGGCCAGGACGTGGACCAAGAGATTTCTGGCAAGCGGGAGGAGATGGCCCAGAAGGAGCGCCAGATTCAGGAGAGCCGTGACAGGCTTCTCGCCTTTACACAGCGGCTGGAGGAACTGCGCCAGGGAGCCGATGAGGCCACCCGGCAGATGGAGCAGGCCGCGGTGGAACTGGCGCAGTACAACGCCTCTCTGGCGGAGCAGCGCATTGCCCTGTCGTCTACCCAAACCTCTGTGGTGGAGATCCGCCACCGGGCCGGGGCTGTGGAGGAGAGCGTGCGCCAGGCCCAGGAACGCCTAGCCTCTGCCCAGCAGGAGGCCAGGGAACTGGAGGAGCTGCTCCAGGCGGCGGAGACGGCTGTCTCCGGCCGGGAGAACGCGGTCAAGGGCTACGAAATGCGTTTGGAGAGCCGCCGCAGGCGGGCCCAACAGGCCAAGGAGGCATGGGATAAGCTGGTTCTGGATGGGAACGAGCAGCTGCGCCGGGCCAAGCTGCTGACGGATCTGGAGCGGAACCTGGAGGGCTTTTCCCAAAGTGTGAAGCAGGTGATGAAAGAGGCCGGCCGGGGGATGCTCTCCGGGGTGTGCGGCCCGGTCACCCAGCTGCTGAAAACGCCCCGGGAGTACGCCGTGGCCCTGGAGACGGCCCTGGGGGCCTCGATGCAGCACATTGTGGTGGAGACGGAGCAGGACGCCAAAAACGCCATCCGGCTGCTGAAGCAGCGGGACTGGGGCCGGGCCACTTTCCTACCCCTGACCACCATTCGGGGCAGTGTGTACAGCCCCCGGGAGATTGAAGGGATGCCCGGCTTTGTGGGCATGGCCAACACCCTGTGCTCCTGCGAGGAGAAGTACGGCAGCATCCGGGACAGCCTGCTGGGCCGGGTGGCTGTAGCGGAGGATTTGGACAGCGCCGCGGCCATTGCCAAGCGGACGGGCTACCACCTGCGGGTGGTCAGTCTGGACGGCCAGGTGGTCAACGCCGGAGGCTCCTTGACTGGCGGCTCCAAGGGCCGCAGCCCTGGGCTGCTGGGCCGGGCCCCTGAAATTCAGCGCATCCGGGAAAAGGCAGCGGACCTGCAGCGGCGGGCGGAGGCCGCCCAGCAGGAGTACCGCCAGCGGCAAGGGGAGCTCTCCTCTTGCGAGGCGGAGCTGGATGCCGCCCGGGGCGAGCTTTCCTCCGCCCAGGAGGAGCGCATCCGCATCACTTCAGAGCGGGCCCGGGTCAGCCGGGAACTGGAACAGCTTGCGGAGACCGCCGCCGGCCTGGAGAAGGAACGGAACGATTCCGAAGGCCGGCTACAAGAGCTGGGAGAGCGGGAGAAGGCAGTGCGCGCCGCCATTTCCCGGCTGGAGGGCCAGGTGCGGCAGGCAGAGACGGAAAGCCAGCGCCTCTCGGGCATCCGGGAGGAGCAGATGTCCCATTGCGACGAGATCTCCCAGACCATTCAGGAAATCCGCTTGGGAGAGTTCTCTGCCCAGAAAGATTGGGACGCCTTGGCCGCCGCTGTGGCGGGTTTGGAAGAGCGTAAGAGGGATTCCGCCGGGGCTGTTTTACGGCTGCGGCAGGAAATGGACGCCCTGCGGGAAAAAAACACGCATCTGGAACAGCAGCGGCAGGCCGCGCTGGTTCGGGCACAGGAACAGAGAGGCCAGGCGGAGGCCAAGCGGCAAAGCCTGCAGTCCATCGCCCAACAGCGCTCTGGCCTGGAGCGGGAGGCCCAAAGCCTGCGGGAGCGGGAGCGAGAGGTGACCGCCCAGCGGGAGAATGTGGGGCGGGAGCTGGCCCGCCTGCAAGAGCGCTCTGAAAACCTGCAGAAGGAGTACGACGCCATCCTTTCCCGCATGTGGGAGGAGTATGAGCTCACCCGCCGGGAAGCGGAAGAGGTGGGAGAGCGGATCGAGGACCTTCCCACCGCCCAGCGCCGCCTGGCGGAGCTGAAAAACAAGATCAAGGCCCTGGGCGCCGTAAACGTGGGCGCCGTGGTGGAGTACCAAGAGGTGTCAGAGCGGTATGCGTTCTTAAAGGGCCAGGTGGATGACGTGGAGAAATCCAAGGCCGAGCTGCTGGAGCTGATCCAGGACCTGACCAAGCACATGCGCCAGCAGTTTACTGAGCGCTTTGCCCAGATCAACCAGAACTTCGGCCAGATCTTCCGGGAGCTGTTCGGCGGCGGGGCGGCGGAGCTTTCCTTCACCGACGACAGCGACGGGCTCACCTCCGGCATTGAGATCAAGGTCCACCCGCCGGGGAAGATCGTCACCCACATCGAGTCCCTCTCCGGCGGGGAGAAGGCCCTGGTGGCCATCCCCATCTACTTTGCCATCATGCGGGGCAACCCGCCGCCCTTTTGCGTGCTGGACGAGATTGAAGCCGCCCTGGACGACGTGAACGTGGCGCGGTTCGCCCAGTACCTGCGGCGCATGAGCCGCCAGTCCCAGTTCATCACCATCACCCACCGCCGGGGCACCATGGAGGGCAGCGACATGCTTTACGGCGTGACCATGCAGGACCAGGGCATCTCTAAGCTGCTGGCCCTGCGCACAGAGGAGGCTGCCGAGTTCGGCACATAAACGAGAACTGATCCCAACAAGAGAGGAAGGAATACATGGGCATCTTTGACAAGATCCGGGAAGGCCTGAAAAAGACCCGGGACAATATCAGCGGGCAGATCACGCAAATGGTGAACTCCTTCACCAAGATTGACGAGGAGCTTTTCGAGGAGCTGGAAGAGCTGCTGGTCATGGGGGACGTGGGCATGAATACCGCCCAGTACATCTGCGACCAGCTGCGGAAGAAGATCAAGGAAAAGGGCATCACCGACCCCAGCCTCATCATGGGGGAGCTGAAGGCCATTGTTTCGGAAATGCTCCAGGGGGACAATGAACTCCACGCCGGCACCAAGCCCTCCATCATCCTGGTCATCGGCGTCAATGGGGTGGGCAAGACCACCACCATCGGCAAGCTGGCCTCCCGCTTGAAGGGAGAGGGCAAGTCCGTCATCCTGGGGGCGGCGGATACCTTCCGGGCCGCTGCCATCGAGCAGCTGGAGGTCTGGGCGGACCGGGCCGGGGTGGAGATCGTCAAGCAGCACGAGGGGGCCGACCCCGGCGCAGTGCTGTTTGACGCTCTCCAGGCCGCCAAGGCCCGTGGCGTGGATGTGGTGCTGTGCGACACCGCCGGCCGCCTCCACAACAAGGCCAATCTGATGGCGGAGCTGAGTAAGCTCTCCAAGATCATCGACCGGGAGTGCCCCGGCGCCGCCCGGGAGACGCTGCTGGTGCTGGATGCCACCACCGGACAGAACGGCCTGATCCAGGCCAAGCAGTTCAAGGAGGCCGCGGGCATCACCGGCATCGTCCTGACCAAGCTGGACGGCACCGCCAAGGGGGGCATCGCCATCGCCATCGCCCGGGAGCTGGGCGTGCCTGTGAAGTACGCCGGGGTAGGCGAGGGGATCGACGACCTCAGACCCTTTGACGCGCTGGAGTTTGCGCAGGCGCTCATTTGAGTTAGGGATTAGGAATTGGGAGCCGGCCGTCCTGGCGCTCGCCGTTGTAACACCATGTCACCGGCGGGGCAGCTGCCGCCTCAGAGTTAAGAAAAATTAAGAGTCATATTCATATCTATTTCAACATTTTTCCTCAGCGATATGGTAAAATAAAATGACGTCTCCCGGAACGGGAGGGGAATACGGAGGGAGGGCCTGCCGTGAAGCGTATCGGGAAGATATTTCTGGGC
>ENA-OQEY01001396-OQEY01001396.1-human-gut-metagenome-genome-assembly--contig:-NODE-1396-length-10219-cov-3.691580_pt1 | contig 10219 bp, 8 predicted proteins | sample MGYA00242801_ERZ504647 | MGnify/ENA primary metagenome ERZ504647 (study PRJEB26092, sample SAMD00036204) | human gut metagenome | host: Homo sapiens | study: EMG produced TPA metagenomics assembly of... | reverse complement strand
CCCCCGCTACAACAGGACCTGCCAGCGGGCCTCTTCCAACTTCATCAATTCCGCACACATAGCCCAAATCTTCGTATTTGCGCTCAAATTCCTTCATCTTTTCTGTGCGCAGAAGTTCCTTCTGGTAAGCCTCTTCTTTCTTATGAAGCTGCTCCAGAAGCTTCCTGACTCCACTTCTTGTATCCTCTTTGTATTTTTCAAAAAGAGTGGCATATTCTCCCGGTTCAGCAGCCTGGATTTCACACTTTATTTCTCCGATTTTCTGCATATTATTTACCTTCTTCCGGCACCCACTCCAAAGTAATTTTTCCAATCTTTCCAGAGCGGAAGTCATCGAACAGAATCAGAGAGGCCTTGGCATAGTCCAGCTCCTCCCCCTTCTTCAGACATCCTCTGGAACGCGCGATTGCTTCTAATATCTGCACAGCTGTGCCTTCCTCCTGGATCTGATAGCGTTTCTCCAATGCACCAGAATATTTTTCCCGAAGGAAATCAATAAGCGTAAGGGAAAGCTCCTCCATATTCAGTATATCGTCCTTGATAGAACCAATATAGGCAAGGCACATTCCCACTGCCTCATCTTCAAACTTGGGCCAGAGAATCCCAGGAGTATCCAGAAGCTCCACATTCTTATTCAGGCGGATCCACTGTTTGCCCTTGGTTACACCTGGCTTGTTTCCCGTCTTGGCGCATGATCTTCCAGCAAAAGTATTGATAAAAGTAGACTTACCAACGTTAGGAATTCCTACTACCATAGCACGGATCGGGCGGTTTTTGATTCCTCTTCTTCTGTCCCTCTCCGTTTTCTCCTTGCAGGCTTCCTGAATAGCCGCCTGAATTGCTTTCATACCAGAGCCGCTACGGGAATCTACTTTTACCACATAGAACCCATTCTCCTGAAAATAAGCTTTCCATGCTTCATTCTGGCGTTCATCTCCAAGGTCTGATTTATTCAAAAGAATCAGCCTTGCTTTATTTTTCCCAAGCTCGTCAATATCCGGATTCCGGCTTGCAAGGGGAACTCTGGAGTCCACAAGCTCAATGATCAGGTCGATCAGCTTAATGTCCTCCTGCATCTGTCTTTTCGCTTTGGTCATATGACCAGGATACCATTGTACGTTCATATTTACCTCATTCTTACAGCTGTTCAGCAGATACCGTTCCACAAAGCGTGTAACCGCGAACGTGCTGAACAATCACATATTTTTTATAAAAGTCTCACAGTTTAATTATTCAACGGCCCTATGTCTTTCTTCGGGGATATCTGGAACCAGAGCTTACCAGTTATATATTTCTTATTCACTCGTCCGATATCGCCATAACGGCTGTCTTCGCTGTTATTACGGTTATCGCCCAGGACAAAGTACTCTCCCGCTTCCAGTGTAATGGCATTGGCTGCCATTCCCGGATTGTTGATCGTGGGAAAATCTTTGCCTTCTTTATATGTCTCTCCATTGATCAAAATTCTTCCATTCACGATCTGAATCGTCTCACCTGGAAGTCCGATCACACGGCGGATATGAAGAGCCGCATCATCACTTGCATTTGTGCGGAATACAATAAGGTCGCCGCGTTTCGGCGAGGACGCTTTATAAGCAAGCTTGTTTACAAAATACCGGCTTCCAACTGCCAGAGTAGGCTCCATGGAGCTCTCCTGCATCGTCACAGACTGAAATAGCATCATGGAGGTCAGCACTGCAAAGATCAGTGTAACTGCGATCTCGAATACCCAGATCAAAACTTTTTTCAGTTTACTGTCTTCCAATTTCTCCATGGCACCAGAAAAAGATTTTTTCTCCAGTTTTGCAATTTCCGGCATGTTGAACAACTGCTCTTTTTCTCTTTTATTTCTTCTGTCGCTCATATCTACTCCATTCGTGTCATAATTGCATGTCCTGCGTCTGGTTCCAAAACACTTTTTTTCATCTCAGGCCAGATACTTTATTATCTTATCACATATCCCGAAAAAGAAAAAGAAAAAATAATCAAAAAAATGCTGCCCAGACAGTCATCACGGCCATCTGCGCAGCAAAAGTCACTGTTCGTATTCACTTCGTTCACGAAAGCACTTCGCGGAACACCACCAGTGAACAGCAACCAGCAATTTTCGATTGAAATTATTTAACAAGCTCTTTAACCTTAGCAGCTTTACCTACACGGTCTCTTAAGTAGTTCAGTTTCGCACGGCGAACTTTACCACGACGGATAACTTCTACTTCTTTTACGTGTGGGGAATGAAGCGGCCATGTTTTCTCAACGCCAACGCCGTTGGAAGCTTTTCTTACTGTGAAAGTAGCTCTGGTGCTTCCGCCCTGTTTCTTTAATACAGTTCCTTCAAAGATCTGGATACGCTCACGGTTACCCTCTTTGATCAGTGCGTGTACTCTTACGGTATCACCTACGTTAAACTGTGGAACGTCTTTTTTCAGCTGTTCTGCTTCGATGTTTTTAATAATTTCGTTCATTTTATTCTCTCCTTATTCTCTGGATGTTCTTAATACCCATCACGGTAACAGCGGACCATCTTTTTTCACAACATAAGTGATTATACTATAATTATTTTCTGTTTGCAACCATTATTTTTATAAAAAGCCCATAAAACAAGTCACAAATTTTTTTCAAAGACAACCTTCCAAAACCATTACCAACAGATAACCTCGCAGCCATCCTCTGTTACCAGTACGGTTACTTCCCACTGGGCTGAAGGCATACCGTCCTCAGTGCGTACTGTCCAGTCATCTTCCTCATCTGTATATACTTCATCGCTTCCCATATTTACCATAGGCTCAATGGTAAACATCATTCCCGGCTCCATAATCACGCCGCTGTTCTCTTCGGAAGTATAGCTTACCCAGGGATCCTCATGGAATTCCAGGCCAACACCATGTCCGCCGATTTCTTTTACAATTGTGTAGCCATTTTCAAGTGCATGCATATGAACAGCGTGACCCATATTTCCAATAGGTTCCCATGGTTTTACCTTGGAAATACCGATTTCCACGCATTCTTTGGTTACGCGGACCAGTTTTTCTTTCTCAGGACTTACATTTCCAATACAAAACATACGGGATGAGTCAGAAAAATAGCCATTGTAAATTGTAGAAACATCTACGTTCACTATATCACCGTCCTTCAGGATCTCATCCTCAGATGGAATTCCGTGGCATACCACCTCATTCACAGAAGTACACACGCTCTTTGGAAACCCTTCATAATTCAACGGTGCCGGGATTCCTCCATGACGCACAGTTTCCTCATGTACCCAATGATTGATTTCTTCTGTTGATACACCAGCTTTAATATGCTCTGCCACATAATCAAGTACTGCAACATTGATTCGACAGCTCTCTTTAATCTTCTCAATCTGCTCTGGAGTCTTGATCAGTTTATGATCCAGAACCGGATATCCTTTCTGACGCAGGATTTCTACTTTCGCATCAAAAGCCTCATGGCATTTTTTATATTTCTTTCCACTGCCGCACCAGCATGGATCATTACGTCCGATTTTTGTTGACATTTCACTCTCTCCTTTTATCTGTGACTGCTGCGAATGCTACAGCAGTACTTTTTTTTTGTAAAACATGATATAAACTCACTCTGTTTCTCATTTTATACTTGAAACAGATAAATTGCAACTAATTTTCTATAGAAGGCTCTACCTCCTGCAATTCATGTGTTACTGTTCACTCCGTGACCAGTAACGCGCTTCGCGATGCACAGAAATCATGCATTCGCATGATTTCGCGCCGCAATTCTCGGGTTTTCTGTGAACTTTGTTCACAAAAAACACCTCGCGGAACGTTACCAGCGAACAGTAATTGTTCATATTTTTTCAACTGTTTTCATTTTCCCACGCAAACAGTTAAAAAAGTTTCAAACGCAAAAAGAGTATTTCATTTTCTCTGATCTAAGAATTTGAAATACTCTTTTGCTTTTGAAAATTATATGCAACTAATTAGCTGCTGCATCTGCGCCTGCCTCTGTGGCAGTATCTGCTGCACTCTCTTCACTTCCCGCCATGATCTTACTCAGTTCTTCGATCATCTCGTCATCCTTCAGTCTGAATTTGACCTCAACACGGCGGGAAGCCTCTTTATCTACATTTCCATCTGCATCCAGAATCGGATTCGCCATGGAATGTCCGTTTACAGTCAGGTAATCCTGCAGATTCAGGCTCTGGTCCTCAGTCAGAAACTCCCCCTGAATATCAAGAAGATACTGCGCCACTGCAAGTGAACGCTGCTGGGAAAGCTCCAGGTTATACGCATAATCACCATCTGTATCTGTATAACCGTCAATAATGATCTCAGCAAGATAATTCTTATAAGTATCCTCCATCAACACCTTACAGTAAATCGGAAGTACGTTTCGGAGTGCTTCCTTACCAGCATCTGTAAGCTCCGACTCATCAACATCAAACAATACACTGGCATCCAGTGTCAATGCACCAGTCTGGGAATCCAGATTTACATTGATATTATTTTTCTGGAATTCTTTTTGAAGTGCTTCCACAACTTCAGCCTTGACACCAATAATATTATCGATCTTTGTCTGCTGCTCACTAAGCTGCGTGGTCTTCTCATCCAGATCCGTCTGCTGCTGATTCAGAAGAGCCTGCTGCTCTTTTAACTTGGCTTCCTGCTCTGCCAGAGTCTGTGCCAGTGCAGTCAGCTTCTCATCTTTGGTCTTAATAGTTCCTTCCTGTTCTTCAATGGTATTCTGCTTGGCAAGAAGATCAGCCGTATACTCTGCCTGCAGAGCCAGTTTCTCATCTCTCTCCTGAATACTCTCGTCGTAGCTCTTCTGAGCCTGGAAAAGCGTCAATGACATGATCAGTATGAAAAGAAGCAGAACGCCAGCCATAACATCGGAATAAGAGCGCCATACATTAAAGCCTCCATCCCCTGATTTTCTTTTTTTGCGCATGTCTATCTCCTCTTATCTGAATAAGCCAAATTTTCCTTTCTGTGCCGCCTTGGAAAGCTCTTTCATGTTCTTGTTGATTTCCTCAAGAAGAGCCTGCTGTCCCTCATTCTGCTGAGCAATCAGATTGCCCAGCTTCTCTACAGAATCATTTCTTCCGCTTGCGATCAGAGATACATCTCTGGTATTCGCTGCAGTCACCTCACTGAGGAGCTTGCGGACCTGTTCCATTGTTTTATAGGAAAGTCTCTGATACTGGGCAAAATCCTCCATCTGGGCCGTAAACTGCTCTGCCATCTTGCTGTTTGCCTGGATCAGATCTGCACTTGCCTGACCTGTAGCCCCTACTCTCTCAATAGAAGAAGCTGCTGTTTCAACATATTTCTGCATTGCCTGGTTGCAGGCAACCCAGAACTTAGCTGCAGATTTCTCGGCATCCTTCAGATAATCCACAATATGCTGATAATCCTGCTGCTGCATCTTCTGGATCTCCTGATTCTCAGAAAGGATACGATTGGCAGTAGACATGTAGCGGGTCTGCATACCTCCCATCTCCCTTACCATATCTGTAATGGCTTTGTCCTGCTTGTCATAGGTCTCAGAAAGCTTCTGGCTCATAGTCTGGTACATGGCAGAAGTATAAGCTGTATTCTCTTTCTGTGCCTTTTTCAGCTGATCCAGTGCCACGTTGAAATCACGGAACTGCATATGGAAAGAATTGTTCATCTGTTTTAAAAATTCGTCCGATATTTCACGAATAGCATCCTCCTGACATCTGGTTACAGAAGAAACCAGCATATCCAGAGAATCATTCATCTTCTGGAAGGTAGGTGTGATAACCTTCTCAAAGCTGTCTGCCATCTGAACGGAAAACTGCTCTGCCATCTGTTTCATGGCGCTTGTCTGCAGCTTCTGGCTTGCAAGCAGCAGATTTCTGGACTCATTCTCCGCTGTAGGCATTACATAAGAATGAAACTTTTCAAGGAATCCCTGAAGCTCCTCTGTCATGGATGAATACTCTCCCTTCATCCCAAAGGTATAAATAATGGAAAAAGAGATACCATAAATAGAGGTAAGGAATGCTACTTTAATACCTTCCACCAGCGCTTCTACAGAAGAAGTCATGGCGCTGTAATCTGTAGGCTGGAAATCGCGAAGACCCCAGACAAGACCAAGGAAAGTACCTAAAATACCAAGACTGGTAAAGATATCCGGAACCATTTCCAGAAGCTTCTTATGAACATGGATATCCAGCTCATCTTCATTAATAAATTCCTCAATATCCCCAAGACCTTCTTTACTATTGTTAATGCTGTCTGTAAAGCTGTCCATCTTCTGATCCAGATATTTATCATCGAAGAGCTCGCCTAAATATGTAAGATTCCTGGGATCTGTCTTCCCTGGAGTCTTGAACATACCGTTCAGCTCCTCTACTGCTCTGTGGAATGCCGTACTCAGATTATTCATACGGAACATTCCGCCAAACATTGCGATCAGATACAGGACTGCGATCACCGCCAGAAATACGAAATTGTAGATCGTAGATGATAAGTTCCCCCTGCCGGCAAATAAAGTCAAAGCAGTGGTTCCTGCAAGAACCGCAACAAACAATACAGAATGTGTGATTTTTTTCTTCATTGTCTGCCTCCCCATTTGTATTTTCACAAAATAGATATGCTGTCTGTCGACGACATCACCATATATGAATGCCAACTACTCTGCGCTTATAGCATCTTCAGATCCTGTTTAAAAAATCATTTCCGCAATCTGCACGCCCCAGGGCTTTCATCGTAATAAATTGGTGCATTTTGTGAATTTTCCATTAATAATGGTACATTTTTTATCATAATATCACAATTTTCTAATAATAACAAGAAAAAACATACCCCTTGCCTAATGAAAAATGTTACCAGTGGTTACTGTTCACTCCGTTCACAGTAACGCGCTTCGCGATGCACAGAAATCATGCAAAGCATGATTTCGCGCCGCAATTCTCGGGTTTTCTGTGAACTTTGTTCACAAAAAACACCTCGCGGAACGTTACCAGTGAACAGTAATCGTTTCACACCTTTTTCATACAGCCAGGGGTATTATATCATATTTCATATTTTCAGGCGTAAACCTTATCTTCCTCCAGGAATCTGGCCTTACCATCCTTCACTTCTACCAGGTTAATGCTGCAGTTAGGCGGCACACATCCATGCCAGAAATGTTCAGGATCCTTGTACAGGTTCTGGAGAAGAGCCCGCACTGCACATCCATGGGAAGACACCAAAATCGTTTTGTCTGCCAGAGACGGATCTGAGGTTTTTTCAAGCCAGAATTCTCTGGTACGATCCAGGACATCCTGAATATTCTCTCCATTTTCCGGACGCGGAAATTTCAGAGGATCCTTAAAAAACAGATCAAATTCTTCGCAGTTGGACTCCATAGTATTTCCAGTTCTCATAATGTGTCCTTCCAGAACCCCGAAATTAATTTCCTGAATCCTTTTATCCGGTATCACAGGAATATCACGGCCACCCAGAACTAACCGGGCAGTCTGTCTCGCACGGGTAAGAGGACTTGTAAAACAGATATCAAACTTTACATCCATCAGAGCCTCGCCCGTTCTTCTGGCAAGATCAATTCCCTCCTGAGCAAGAGGAATGTCTGCTGAACCCTGAGCCTTATGAAGGTGGTTCCAGGGCGTCAGACCGTGTCTTACAATATATAAAAGCATCAGCTTCTCAACTCGATTCCAAGGCCTTCCAGACCATTTAAAATTTTCTTCATTGCCGCAGAAATCTCGCGTTCTTCCAGGGTCTTATCGTGATCACGGAATACAAGCGCATAAGCCATAGACTTGTAGCCACCCTTGATCTGGCTTCCTTCGTAGATATCAAACAGCTGATAGCTCTCCAGGATCTTTCCGCCTCTCTGAGCAAGAATGTCCTCGATCTGACCTGCAAGCACCTGTTTCGGAACCAGCATACTGATGTCACGGGTTACTGCCGGATATTTTGCAATTCCGGTAAACTTGCGGTCAAAATTTGCAAATTCAAGAACGCTCTTGATATCGATCATTGCGATATATGCGCGCTCCCCAATTCCATAATTATCTGCAACCAGCGGATGAACCTCTCCAAGGTAACCTACAACGGTTCCCTCGTATACCATATCGGCCTGTCTTCCAGGATGAAGAAATGGTTTTCCGCTTGCCGGATCATACTCCATTTTCTTCTTCATACCGATTTTTTCGAAGAACTCCTCACAAACGCCCTTCATGTCAAAGAAATCACCGGTTCCGTACATTCCAAGTGTAAACATGGTTCTTTCATCTGGAAGCTCGGTAAGTGGAAGTGCCTTCGGAAGATATACATTTCCAAGCTCATAAAGACGAACGTCTTTGTTTCTTCTGTTATAGTTAGTTGCCAGAGAAGAAAGCATTCCATTCAGTGTACTGGTACGCATAATGCTGTAGTCCTCACCAAGAGGATTGCTGATGGTGATCACCTGACGAAGTACATTATCTTCTGGAATTCTCAGTTTGTCAAATACCTTCGGGCTCTCAAATGAGTAAGTCATACCTTCTGAGAATCCGCAGTACTCTGCAATATCTCTTGCGATATTTTCAATGCGAAGCTTGAATGGCATTTTTCCTGTAGTAGCCTCACCGGATGGCAAAGTTGTAGGAATCTTGTCATATCCGTAGAAACGTGCAATTTCTTCTGCAACATCTGCCATGCAGTGGATATCCTGGCGGAAAGTCGGTGCTACGATTTCATTTGTCTCCTCATCATAGGTGAGTTCGATCTTTGCAAGATAGCCAAGCATCTCTTCTTTGGAAAGATTTGTTCCAAGAAGACCGTTGATACGGTCTGGCTCAAATTTTACACGGGATGGCTTGCTGACCTTATTGCAGATATCAACCATACCGCCAACAACCTCACCGGCACCAAGCTCTTCCATCAGCTGGCAGGCTCTGTCGATTGCAGCCTTTGCATTATTCGGATCAAGACCTTTCTCAAACTTGCCGGAAGCATCTGTACGAAGTCCGATTCTCTTGGAAGAAAGTCTGATGTTTGTTCCATCAAAGCAGGCTGCCTCAAACAGAACTGTGTGTACGTCATCTGTGATCATGGAGTTCTCGCCGCCCATAATACCTGCGATTCCAACTGGTTTCTCACCATCGCAGATCATCAGGACGTTCTCGTCCATAATACGTTCCTGACCATCCAGTGTGACAAATTTCTCATCTTTACCCGCACAGCGTACAACAATTTCATGGTTTGCAATCGTATCGAGATCGTAAGCATGCATTGGCTGTCCAAACTCTTCCATTACATAGTTGGTGATATCTACCAGATTGTTGATCGGGCGGATTCCATTGGAAGCCAGGCAGCGCTGCATCCATTTCGGAGATGGTCCGATCTTAACATTTTTTACAACTCTTGCACAATAACGTGGGCAAAGCTCCGGTTTCTCTACAGTTACCTTTACGTAATCAGAAGCTTTTTCATCATTTCCTGTCTCTTTAACTTCCGGAGGGTAAAATTTCTTACCAAAAGTAGCTGCTGCTTCTCTTGCAATTCCAAGAACACCGTAACAGTCAACACGGTTGGATGTGATCTCATATTCAAATACAACGTCATCAAGTCCAAGAGCCTTAATAGCGCTTTCACCTACAACTGCGTTTTCCGGGAATATATAAATTCCATATTCTGGGGCTTCCGGATACATATCCCGGTTGCTTCCCAGCTCTTCGATGGAGCACATCATGCCGTTGGACGGTACTCCGCGAAGTTTTCCGGCTTTGATCCTGATTCCGCCAGGAGTCATTTTTCCATCATGTCCTCCTGCTACACGACCTCCGTCAAGAACAACCGGAACCTTGTCTCCCTCTTTTACGTTTGGAGCACCCGTAACGATCTGGATCACCTCAGATCCGATATTCACCTGGCAGATGATCAGCTTATCTGCATCCGGATGTTTCTCAATTTTCTCAATCTGTCCGATTACAATCTTTTCAAGGTCAGCATCAAGCCTGGTGAAGCCTTCTACCTTTGTACCTGACAATGTCATTGCATCTGTATATTCCTGTGCGGTTACGTCAAGATCCGGCACATACATTTTCATCCAAGATAATGAAGTATTCATTTATTTAATCCTCTTCTCACTCTAATATTTATATTATGAAAGGTAACTGCTCAGTACTTTCACAGTTACACGCTTCGCGATGCCCAGAAATCAGAACTGCTTCAGGAAACGGATGTCGTTCTCATAAAGCAGACGCATATCATCAATCTCATATTTC
>ENA-OQEY01001392-OQEY01001392.1-human-gut-metagenome-genome-assembly--contig:-NODE-1392-length-10249-cov-5.340346_pt1 | contig 10249 bp, 10 predicted proteins | sample MGYA00242801_ERZ504647 | MGnify/ENA primary metagenome ERZ504647 (study PRJEB26092, sample SAMD00036204) | human gut metagenome | host: Homo sapiens | study: EMG produced TPA metagenomics assembly of... | reverse complement strand
GCATTTATGAAAAACACCAGTTTTTTACCAAGCAGCTTATTGAGGCCGGTGTTCCCCACGATATTGCAGCACAAGATGCTTGTAGGCTGGAACACGTTATTAGTGAAACAAGTTTCAATAAACTAAAAGAAGCTGCCTGGATGAACGCCCAGGCGGTAATACCATCGGAGAAATAGCTATTATGAAGCTGGATGAGGAAGAAAAAAGATTTTTGAAGATTTCCTTGTATTTTACAACTTCATTCAGAGATGTGTCTTGGATAACAAGGAGGCAATGCGATGCAGTTTAATACATCAACGGATTATGCGATCCGGATGATTCTCTATTTAGCAAAAGAATCGAAAACTGTGTCCTCCTCTAAACTGTCCGCAGCCATTGGTGTATCCTCCAGGTATTTACTCCAGATCAGCGCCAAACTGAGAGATGCCGATCTCATTGAAGTTACATACGGTGGGAACGGAGGATTCCGTTTGTTTCTGTCTGCGGCTAAAATCACCCTATATGATATTGTTATTGTGATGGAAGGAATGATCATCCATAAACCTTTTACTGAAGACACTGTATCACAGGAAAATTTTCAAGCCCTCAATATCGCTTACAAATACATGGGTGAGGTTTTGGTTGATATTCTGAAAAGCATTACGATTGAAAGCTTGGTGTCTCAATCTATAGAGACATGGTATTTGGCACCGTGCCTCATGAAAAGATAAGAAAAAGACAGGGTTCCTCCTTTAGGCAGCGTCCCATAAAGAAGTAAAAAGAATTTTGGTAGGAACCGGTGTGTTAAGTCACGCCGGTTCCGATTCGTTTAAGGACTCCCTTCCGATTTTCAAAGGGATGCGGATTTGCCCCACATAGGTAAAATACAGGTCGATTCGCACCTGCTTTCTTCCATTCTCCCTTACCGGGCTGTGTACCACAATCTTGCTCACAAGTTCATTGAGGATGGCGGCGTCAAGTTCCGGAATATCCAGGTACTTGTCCACCAGCTTCAGAAACTCGTTCACATCGGAAACCTGCCCGGCCTGTGTTTCAATTTCCCGTTCCAGTACAGCGGCAAGCTGCTCAATCTCCGCCTGCTCCTTCTCGTATTGGCGGGATAATTTTAAGTACCGGCTATCAGACAGCTTGCCCAGCACATTGTCCTCATAGATGTGCTGGATAATCCGGTCTAAATCCTCCATCCGCTTTTTCGCCCCGGAGAGGGCTTTCTGTTTTTCTGCCAGTTCGGCCTTGCAGCTTTCCTCGTTCTGCGCCAGCATTTCCAACTTGAAATCCTTCCGGAACATACGGACATAACTCAATGTCTGCCGTATGGTTTCCAACACGATCCGGTAAAGCACCTGTTCCCGGATATAGTGGATTTTGCAGGAGCCGGTGTTGCTCTTGTAATTGGAGCAGACGAAATGGTTCTGGCTGTCATCCTTGTAAGTGCTGCAGGTGCAGAAATACAGCTTTGCTCCGCAGTCGGCGCAATAGAGAAGGCCGGAGAATATGCTGGTTCTTCCTGTTTTTGTCGGCCTGCGTTTGTTCTTCCGCAGTTCCTGCACCCGTTCCCACTGTCCCTTCTCAATGATGGCGGGCTGGGTGTCCTCAAAAACCCGCTGGTTCTCAACCGGGTTTTCCATCCGCTTTTTGAATTTCAGAGACTTGGTATAGGTCTTGAAGTTCACGGTACAGCCCGTGTACTCCCGCCGCTCCAAAATTCTAAGCACGGCGTTGGTATTCCAACGGTATAGGTTCTCCGGCATGGCCCAGCCTTTCTGCTTCGCATGATAGGCGGTGACGGTCAGTACCCTGTCGGCTGTGAGGATTTTTGCAATCTGCATGGGGCCTTTCCCCGCAATGCAGAGGTTAAAGATACGCTGTACCACCTTTGCCGCTTCTTCATCCACGATCCATTTCTTTTTGTCCTGAGGGTCTTTTATGTAGCCATAGGGCGGATTGCTGGCGATATGCTCCCCGGCTTCACCCCGCATCTTTACCACTGCCCGGATTTTCTTGCTGGTATCCTTGGCGTAGTAGTCGTTGAATACATTTTTGAACACCGCAAAATCATTTTCTCCTTTGGCGCTGTCTACATCATCGTTGATGGCGATAAAGCGGACGTCATAGGCAGGAAAGATGAAATCCTGCAATCGCCCCATGTAGGAATACTCCCTGCCCAGCCGGGACAGGTCTTTGACAATCACAGCGGATACGCTGTAATCCTCCACATATCGCATCATCTCCTGGAACCCCGGCCTCTGAAAACTGGTTCCTGAGAATCCATCGTCCACGAAGAACCGGGTGTTCCGGAATCCATGGTCGGCGGCGTATTTGCTCAGCAGGGCTTTCTGATTGGTAATGGAATTACTTTCCCCATCCAGGGCATCGTCCTGGCTCAAGCGGCAGTACAAAGCGGTGATTTTTTCTGGCTGCTGATTCATTTACTTCTCCTTTCTGTTCAGGCAGCCAAGTAAACGGTTGCCCTTATTATAACGCTTCGGTTTAGATTTTTCAGCTATGTCTCTGATTCTTTTTCCTGCAAATCTTTCTCCATCAGCCGCTTGAGTTTCTTCACGATCCCTTCCGAGCCTTTTTCCGCAAAGTGGGGAATGACTGTGTAGACGGTATTCCCCTCAAAGAAGGGATAGCTGCTGCCGCCAAGGTCAAAGTAAAACGCCCCGTCCCTGAAATGTTTTTCCATCCGTTCTCCCACAGCGGGGTCAAAATCTTTCAGCAGTTCATATAGCTTTTGTTCATCAGTCATCGGCGCCCCTCCTTTCGCCAACCGGCAGATTCAGGGTAATCACAGCCGGTCTGCCAAGGCCCTGTTTCCGGCGGACGATCAGGCCGCAGGATTCCAGTTCGTGAAACGCCCGCATTGCCACCTGCCTGCTCCGTCGGAGTTTCGATTTAGCGTCCTCCACAGTGAAGTACAGGCGGATGGTTCCATCCGTTTCGATGTAGCCTTTCTTTTTGGAAATCCCCGCCCGGTCTAAAAGCAGGGCGTACAGCACCTTGGCGTCATTGGATAAATCCATGGGGATAAGGAACCGTGGAAAAATGATGTAAGACGAAATATCGGTATCTGTCTTGTATGGAATCATAAATTCTCCTTTCTATCCATCCATCGCTGTGATAGATAGATTGATATTGACTGTTTTGTATTTAACTCTTTTTTATTAACTACCGTCTAAATCCGGGCGGTCAGAGAGGCAGGAAAACCACGGACTGAAAAACAGGATATAGACGTTCCAGAGCGTCAGCTTTGCCGTGTCCTGGAATCCCGAATACGGAAAATCCCAATACGGACGGTTAGAAGCTCGTTCTGGGCGGGTATAAGGGATTTATCCCTCTATCCCGTTGAACGGCGCTGACAAAGCCCGCAGAATCAAGGCTTTTTCGTCTCTAATTGTCCGCAGGCAGCCCGCCTTTTCCGGTCACTGGCTGTTTTTTGCCTGCGGTGAATGATAGCGGCGCAGGGCTTGCAGTATTTCGCCCGGTTGGAACCGGGAAGAAAGGTTTGTCCGCAGACAGCGCACCGTTTGTGTTCCTTCCGATAAAGCAAAGCAGTCGCCAGAGGTTCATCCAAAGGCAGGACAGCGGCACGGAACCAGTTGCATAGCAGAGAGTAGGAAATGCTTTGTATGCACACGCATTCTTCTCCATCGTCAAGAGCAAGGCAATTCCCGCTCTCATAATTGCAGCACTGATGGACCAGTTTTCTTGCCCTGCGGTACTGGGAATAGGTCATTATAGGGATTTTTTCTTTGATTTCTATCATCTCCTTTCAGACGGTCAAAGAATATCCCTCTAATATTCATTTCATTTTTGAGGGGTTTTTACGGGGGTTCAGCAGAAAAATTTAAAAATGCCTCTCTATTAGTCGTGACATTTTTAAGGGTATTTTTGTAGGTGTTTCCGCAAAAAAATACCATCATGGCTTTCATAAGCCATGATGGTATTTCTCAGATTTCAAATTTATAGCCGATGCCATAGACGCTCTTTATGTAGTTAGTCAGATCGGGAGCAACCTTTAATTTTCTCCGCAAATTGCTTACATGATTATTAACCGCTTTCCGTGAATAGTAAGTATAATCTTCTTTCCATACCAGATCCATAAGCATTTCATAGGTGAATACTCGTTTTGGATTTAAGATAAGCAAGGAGAAGATTTCAAATTCTTTGACTGTCAGAGGAATCACATTGCCTTGCACCATCACAAGGCGTTGCTCTAAACAGAAATATAAATCACCTTCCCGGATTTCTGTTAATGGCTGATCCACCTGTAATGGAGTAAAATACTGGCCTCGAAAGTGCGTTGTATATGGAAGATCAGCCGGAATATCGCCAGCCTCATAGTCACGAACAAATTGAGCCAACTCCTTCTTTTGATTCGGGGAAAGCAGGGAAAGCAGTTTTTTGCCTATTTGTCTGCCAGAATCCTCTAAATCCAACACGGCTAATTTCCCATATCACCACCACCTAACCGTCATCAAATGCTTTCTTTAATTTTTGAAACGATTCTGAACTAACTGCGTGTTCAATGCCGCAAGCATCCTGCTCTGCGGTTTCGGGATCCACGCCAGCCAATATAAGTTGCTTTGTGAAAAACAGGTGCTTTTCGTAAATCTGTTCGGCAATCTGCAATCCTAGTTCCGTTAGGGAAAGTGTACCGTCAGCATTTTTAACAAGATGGCCGGATTTTATGAGTTCCTTGACTGCCCGGCTTACGGAAGGCTTTTTTACCCCCAACTGCTCTGCGACATCTACGCATCGAACATAACCGTGCTGCTGTTTTATCATTAAGATAGCCTCCAGATAATCCTCCATCGCTGGTGTCAAAGCCATTGGCACACCTCCCTTCCAGAACATTCTTCGTGTTCACTACCGTTATTTCGCCTTTACATTGGCGATTTCAATGAACAACTGGTCGCTGCCAAAGCTGAACGAATCAATCTTGTCGCTGTTAAAGGCGGCATACTGATGCGCAGAGGTAAACGGAACCAGTACGGCTTGATCTGCCGCAAAGGTAAGCACCTCGCTATAGATTTCCTGCACACGGTCCAAATCAGCGGTGCTGTCCAGCTCTTTAATGGTGTCCGTGCCATTTTCCATAGTAAGGGCAACCTGCCACAAAATCGGGTCGGACATCATTTCCGGGTTCATATTCGTCATGGTGAGGAACGGGTCATAGTAACCGCCGTAGGTTGTGTGGAGCGAGAAATCAAAATCGGTAGAAACCTGCGTAAACCACGTCATATTATCCGAACCGCGAGGCGTTACCTCAAAGCCTACTTCACCCAATTCCTGAGCAATTACAAGCGCCGCATCGTCCATTGTTCCCTGATTGGTGATATAATCCAGCGTAACACTCAATTTTGCGCCATCTTTTTCGCGGATGCCATCGCCATCACTGTCTACCCAACCGGCGCTTTCCAGCAATTCTTTTGCTTTATCTGCATTGTAGCTGTATGTAGTGGCTTCTACATCGCAATACGGTAGAGAGGTATCCAGCAACTGTTCCGAAGCTGTTTCAAGACCGGAGAATACACTGTCGCTGATCGTTTCCTTATCAATCGCATAGGCCACCGCCTGCCGGACAGCGGCATCGTTAAACGGAGCCTCCTGTGTATTGAAGCCGATAAAACGGCTGTTGGAAATGCTGTCATCCAATACGGTGCCAATTCCATCCGCAGAGGAAAGTTCGGTATAACCAGCAAAGCTCAAACGGGATGTACCCGCAAGCAGATCCACTTCGCCATTGCGCAGCGCGAGAATCGCGGCATCTGGGTCTGCGATTACCTTTACGGTAAATTCGTCCACATCAGGCTTTTCACCCCAATAGTTAGGATTGCGGACGAAAGTATAAGAGGTTCCGTCGCCATCCCCGGCATACATATAGGGGCCAGTCCCCATTGTCTGGGTCAGCAGTTCTTCTTTAGTTGTCAAATCCTCATTAAACGCATTGGGCGATACGATTCCCATTGGGTTGCACATGGCAAGGTCGTTCAAAACACCATAATAAGGAGTGGTAAGGTGAATTGCCACGGTATGTTCGTCCACCACTTCAATCGACTCCGTGAGTGTTCCAATCTTGCCAAAAGATGCAATATAGTCTCCCAAGTTGGAAAATGCCGCTTCCAAGCTGGTTTTTACTGCTTCCGCATTGAGGTCAGCACCGTCCGAAAACTTTACGCCTTCTTTCAGGTGGAAAGTATAGGTCAGTCCATCATCACTGATGTCCCACGTTTCGGCCAACCCTGCCTTAAATTCACCGCCTTCCCGAACAACGAGCGTATCATAGCAGTTACGGGCATAGTAGGTGAATCCGTAAGTACCGTTGGAAGTGGCGGGAGACATCGCCGGATAGAAGCCGGTGGAAAAATCCCAGCTTTCTGTTGTTGAGATGCTTACCGGAGTAGTATCAGAACCGGAAGTATCGGGTGCCTCACTGTTGCAGGCGCAAAGGCCGAGCGCCATAACGCCCGCCATCATCAGTGCAGCAAGTGATTTTAGTTTCATAAATCAAACCGTCCTTTCGTTTTTTGTATATATCACGCCCCAAGGAGCGTATATACCTATTTCAAATCAAGTGGGAAGCGCGCAAAAGCTGTTTGGTATAGGGGTTTTGAAATATCTTCAGATCCCCATTCCATTGACGGCTTTCGATCAGTTTCCCGTTTTGCATCACATGAATTTCGTCCGCAAGATAAAGCGCCGCGTCAATCTCATGGGTAATGAAAAGATAACAGCATTGTTCTTCCTCCTGAACTCTTTTTAGCAATTCCAAAATACTTTTGCGCAGAATGACATCCAAACCGCTGATGGATTCGTCAAAGACGATATAGCGCGGGGAAACAGCCAGAGCACGGGCAATCCCTACGCGCTTTTGCTGCCCGCCGGAGAGTTCGCCCGTTTTCTTGTTCGCTGTTTCCTTCGGCATCCCCATACGGTCAAGCAATTCAAAAATTCTTGCCCGTTCTTTCTCTTTAGGTATATTCAGCAGGTTTCGGATTGGCTCGGCAATCGCCTGATAAACCGTAAAATGGGGGTCAAGAGCGCTTTTTCCATCCTGTAAAACAAGTTGGATCGCTTTTGCCGTTTCTTTTCGCCGCCTTGCCCCTTTGCGGGAAATTGGTTTTCCATCCAGTAGAATTTGACCGGATGAAGGAGATTCCAACCCTAAAATCAACCGCGACAAGGTACTCTTTCCACAGCCGCTTTCTCCCACCAAAGCATAGATGCAGTGATCTTCCATAGACAGACTCACATCGGAAACCGCGTCAAAAAGCAGCTTATCTTCGCCTCTATACTGTTTGCTTACATTTTTCACCTCCAGCATATACTCACCCCCATCCCAAGTGGATTGCTTCAATCAGTTCTCTCGTATAACCGGCTTTCGGATTCTGCAAAACCTCTATGGCGCTGCCCTGTTCCACCCTCCGGCCTTCCTTCATAATCAGGACATGGCCGCCGATATGCCGGGCAACGTCAAAATCATGGGTCACAATCAAAAGGGCGCAGCCTTGCTCCTGTAGATGCAAAAATTGCTCAACTGCTTTGTCCCTGTGAATCGCGTCTAAAGCGGTAGTCGGTTCATCGGCAATCACCAGCTTTGCGTTACCGGCAATCGCAAGGGCAATGAGGCAGCGCTGGAGCATACCGCCCGAAAGCTGATACGGCCTGCTGCTTAAAATCCTTTTTGTATCACTAAGCCCTGCCCGAGCCATCGCCTGTTCGTAAAGAGAAAGGGCTTCCTTTTTCTTCAAGTCTCGATGGAGGCTAAGAAATTCGGCCATTTGAACGCCAATTTTCCGTGATGGATCCAGCGCAGTCATCGGATTTTGCGGCACAAAGGCAATCTGGCTGCCATAGTACAGCGCCCGTTCTTTTTCCTTTAGCTGTAAAAGCGATCTGTTCTCAAAAAGGATTTCGCCATTCACTTGGAAAGCGCTGCTGTTAAGCAGTCCCAAAATTGCCCGGCAGGTCATCGTTTTTCCGCTTCCTGATTGGCCTAAAAGGATAACTGCCCCCGCTTCCTCCAACGAAAAACTGATGTCCTTCACCAATTCCTGATATGGATTTTTAAGCGCAATGCTAAGATGTTCTACCTGTAACAGTTTTTTGCTCATAGTACATCCTCCTGCGGTTGGAGAATGTCCCGAAGCGCCTCGCCAAACAGATTGAAGCCTGCGGCGGCAATGAAAATGCAGATACCGGGGTAAATGAGCAGTTCCGGGTGGGAATACAACGCCACCTGCGCTTCCTCCAGCATTGCGCCCCATTCAGCCGTTCCGCTGGGCAGACCAAGGCCGAGAAACGAAAAGCTGGAAACCGTGAGGATGGCCGAAGCTACGCCCGTTGAAAAATACACCAAAAACTGCGGAAGGATATTGGGAATTAAATGGTGAACAATAAGCTGCCACATTCCACAGCCGGACACCCTCGCGGCGACAATGTAATCCCGCCCAAGTTCCGTTTTGGCATAGGTGCGAATAAGCTGCATAAACCGCGCCCACATGGAGATGACAACCGCCCAAATAATATTTTGCAGGCCATTTCCCAAAACGCCGATAATCGCCACTGCGATAATGAGCGTGGGGAAAGCGATAAATACCTGGCTGATTCCTGTCACAACACGGTCAAACCAGCCGCCGATACACGCTGTCATCATTCCAAGGATTAAACCAATCCCTCCCAACAGAATCAAAATGGGAAGCGCCAGCCCAAGGGATGCTCTTGCACCATAAAGCAAGCGGGATAATTCACACCGCCCAAGCTGATCGGTTCCAAGGGGATAATCGGCGCTCGGCGCTTGATATTTCATCAGTGGATTCACCTCGTCCGGCGCATGGGGAGCCAAAAGCGGTGCGAGAATTGCAACGGCGCAGATCAGCACAATCAGGCCAAGCCCGATGACCGCCTGCGGATTTCTCCATATTTTACGCAGCATCGCTTTCCTCCTTTCTCCACGGGCATAGCAAGTGGTTGAGTATTTCGCCAAACAGTTCGGCCAGAAGATACAGCGCGGCGATAATCAGCATACAAGCGCCAATCGCGTTGGCATCAGCAGCCATAATACAGTTCATCAGGTAGTTGCCCACACCTTTGATAGAAAAGACCTTTTCCACTACGGCGCTTCCAGCAATCAGATAGCTTACATACTGGCAGAACAGGGTGATGACGGGCGGCAGGGCATTGCGGAATACCTTCTTCCAGAGGATCCTGTTTACCGTCATCCCGTTGGCACGGGCAAAGCTCACATAATCACGGTGCATTTCTTCCAGCAGTGAAGCGCGAAATACCCGTACAGTCGAGCAAATCACAGGAAAAGATAAGGTAATGGATGGCAATATCAATCCCATAATCCCCGATGCAGGCGTTACGCTGAAAATCGGGATTTCCACAGCGAAGCCAATCAACAGCAAAAAACCGAGCCAGAACGGAGGAACACAAATTCCAAACAGCGAAACAATCCGCATGATATGGTCCGTCAGCTTGTTCTTTTTGGCCGCGCATAAAACGCCAAGCAGAATTGAAAACACGATAATTTCAGCTAACGACAGAAAAACTAATTGCAGCGTTTGCGGGAAGTAGGCTGCCAAATCCGCAGCCACCTCGTTTGTTGAAAAAATAGATTCCCCAAAGTCGCCGCGAAAGACACCGCCGATCCAGTTCAAATACCGAATCGGAAGCGGCTGATCCAAACCAAGTTCCGCGCGTACCTGTTCAATCACTTCCGGTGTAGGAGAGAGATTTCCACGGCGCACAAGATAAGTGGCTGGGTCTGTACTGGATAATGCAGTCAGGATAAAGCACAGGATGCTTACGCCAAAGAGCAGAACCAGCAGCCGCACGATTCGTTTTATCCAATGAGATTTCACCGTTTCCCTCCTTTCCGGTTAATCAAAGCTAACCATTGTGTCGAAGTAACTGCGGCAGGCGGCATATCGCCCGCCGCAGTGCATAAATTACTGTGCAAGTTTCCAGTTCCGCGCTTTCTGCCGGATATTCCAGAATTTTTGATAGATTCCTTTTTGTTGTATCAGTTCAGCGTGAACGCCTTTTTCTACAATTTTTCCGTTATCCACCACCAAAATCTGATCGGCATCCCGAATCGTGGACAGCCGGTGTGCAATGACAATCAGCGTCTTATTTTTTACCAAAGCGCTGATGGCCTGTTGCAAATGCACCTCGTTTTCCGGGTCAACGCTGGCGGTTGCCTCGTCCAGCAGGGTAATCGGCGCGTCCTTGAGCATGG
>ENA-OQEY01001390-OQEY01001390.1-human-gut-metagenome-genome-assembly--contig:-NODE-1390-length-10272-cov-4.335164_pt1 | contig 10272 bp, 8 predicted proteins | sample MGYA00242801_ERZ504647 | MGnify/ENA primary metagenome ERZ504647 (study PRJEB26092, sample SAMD00036204) | human gut metagenome | host: Homo sapiens | study: EMG produced TPA metagenomics assembly of... | reverse complement strand
CCTACAGGCGGGCGCGACGACGCTCGGTGTAGCCCTCGAGGATGCGCTGGTCGCTACGCTCCAGGCCGAGCGCGCCGGAGGGCACGTCGCGCGTGATGCAGCTGCTCGCGCCGGTGATTGCGTCGTCTCCGATGTTCACGGGCGCGACCATCATGGTGTCGGAGCCGATGAACACGCGGTCGCCGATGACCGTCGCGTTTTTGTTCTTGCCGTCGTAGTTGCAGGTGATGGAGCCGGCGCCCACGTTGACGTCGCTGCCCATGGTCGTGTCGCCAATGTAGGAGAGGTGGGGAACCTTGGAGCCCTCGCCGATCGTGGACTTCTTGATCTCCACGTGCGTGCCCACATGCGCGCGGTCAAGCAGGTGCGTACCCGGGCGCAGGTAGCAGCGGGGGCCGCAGGTGACGCCGTTTTCGACAACCACATCGATGGCGACCGTCTCGTCGAGCACGCAGTCGTTGCCAACGCGGGTATCCGTGAGGCGCGTGTTGGGTCCGAGCTGGCAGCCCTCGCCCACGGCGCACGCGCCGATGAGGTGCGTCTGGGGCCACACGACGGTGTCGCGGCCGATGCGCGCGTCGGGGCCGATCCAGGCCTGCGTGGGGTCGATGAACGTGACGCCCTCGGTCATGAGGCGCTCGTTGATGCGGTCGCGCGCGATGGCGGTGAGCTCGGCGAGCTGGACGCGCGAGTTCACACCCAAGCCGTCGCGGTAATCGTCGCAGTGGAAGATGGTCACGCCGTGGCCGTGGCCCTTCAGGATCTCGACCATGTCAGGGAGATAGTACTCGGCCTGGGCGTTGTCGTTCGTGATCTCGCCGATGTGGGTGGCAAGCAGAGAGCCGTCGAAGGCGTAGCAGCCCGCGTTGCACTCGAGGAGCTCGGCGTCCTGCTCGGACGTGCAGTCCTTCTGCTCGATGATGCGGTTCACGCCGCCGTTCGCGTCGAGCTCGATGCGGCCGTAGCCAAAGGGCACGGGCGGGGTGAAGGTGAGGACCGCGCCGGCATGTACGCCGCCGGAGACCGTCTCGGCGAAGGTGCGGATGGTCTGGGCCTGGATAAGGGGCAGGTCGCCGTTCAGCACCACGACGGGTCCGGCGTTGATGCCGGTCGCCTCAAGTGCGGTGCGCACGGCATGGCCGGTGCCCAGGCGCTCGGTCTGCTCGACGCACTCGATGGCGCTCGCGTGCGGCGTGCCCTCGTAAGCGTCGGCGATGAGCCCGCGGACCTCGTCGGAATGGCTGCCCACCACCACGACCACGCGGTTGCACCCCGCCTCGAGCGCGGCGTCGATCACCCAGCATGCCATGGGTTTTCCCAAAATCTTGTGGGATACCTTGGCATGATTGGATTTCATGCGAGTGCCCTCGCCGGCGGCCATTACAATCGCGGTAACATCCATGGGGACTCCAATGATCTGGTTGCAGATGGCCCCGCGCGCGTTGCGCGGGATGAGTCGATGATACCGCAGCGGGGAAGGGCTCGACGTACGCGCCGCGCGATGCGCGTGCAATTGCCATAGGGATAGGGGGGTGGGCGCACGGCTCGCTCGATTCGACATACGGCTTTTGAAACTCGGCATCCCGCCGTGCCCGCCGCATACCTTGCGGTCACGCTCGGCCTCACTATGTTTTCCATGCATCCGCTGCTGATTGCGCTCTCGTTCGCCGGCGGGTTGGCGTATGGCGCCTGCGTGCGCGGATGGCGTGCGGCGGCGTTGTCCCTGCGCTGGCAGCTCCCTGTGGTGCTGGTTATCGGTTTGGTGAACCCCCTGTTTGTTTCCATGGGATCGATGGAGTTATTTGACCTGTTCGGCAGGCCGGTGTATGCGGAGAGCCTGCTGTACGGTTGCGCGATGGCGGGGTTGTTCGTGGCGAGCGCGCAGTGGTTCGGCATCGGGTCCGCCATGTTGAGCTACGACAAGGTTTTGGGGTTGCTGGGGAACGTGGTCCCCACGGTGGCCCTGATGGTGTCCATGACGATGCGCTTGGTGCCGCGGTTCGTGCGCCAGGGTCGCACGATCGCCGCGGTGCAAGATGTGACTTTGAGCTGCATGGGCTTTGGTTGTGTCCCCTCTGAAGGCGGTACATCAGCGTCCGGGGAGGCTGGCGCATCGACGTCCGGGGAGGTCGGGGCGTCGACGTCCGGGGAGGCCGCCGCGTCGATGCCTGGAGAACCCCGCGCGTCGATGCTTGAGGAGACCGTCGCATCGGCGACCACACCCGAACGCCGCCGCGAACCGGCGCGCTTCCTTCGTGCGAGGCATCTGTCAGATCGGGTGACGGGCCGCTCATCGGAGCGGATGCCGGTCCGCCTGTCAAATCGGGTGACGGGCCGCCTGCGGCAGAGCTCCGTGCTCATGGGGTGGGCGATTGAGGATTCCATCGAGACGGCTGACGCCATGCGCGCCCGCGGATGGGGTGCTCGCCGGCAGAGAACCACGTACCTGCCGTATCGTTTCACGCTGCGTGACGCCGCCGTTTTGCTGGTGCTGACGGTCGCGGCCGGTGTATGCATATGGGCAAGCTGGACCGCGACCAACGCATATGAGTTCTACCCGCGGCTTGCGCCCATCCGTGCGTGGTGTGGCTATGTGCCCTATGCCGTCTGGATGTTCGTCCCTGCCGCTTTGCACCTGTATGAGACGAGGAGGTTCTCATGAGCGCGACCGCGTTGGCCCTAGAGCTCAAGGGCCTTTCATTTACCCATGCGGGCGCCACGGAAGAGGTCCTGCGTGGTGTGGACCTTGACGTTGCGCAGGGCTCATTCGCGCTGTTGGTGGGCGATACCGGATCGGGTAAATCCACCATGCTGTCCCTCGTGAAGCCCCAGATCGCCCCTGCCGGCAGCAAGCAGGGGTCGGTTCGGGTGTTTGGCCGTAACGTCGAGGATCTGAGCAACGAGGAATCCGCCCGTACGGTTGGGTTTGTCTTTCAGGATCCCGACAACCAGATCGTGTGCGACAGCGTGTGGCATGAGATGGCGTTCGGCCTGGAGAATCTAGGTGTTCCTGCTGCCGAAATGCGCCGACGCGTCGCCGAGGCGGGGTATTTTTTTGGCGTGGGAGATTGGTTCCACAGCCCGACGGACGCCCTTTCGGGCGGACGCAAACAGTTGCTGGCGCTTGCGTCGACGTTGGTGATGCAGCCGCGCCTGCTGCTTTTGGACGAGCCGACGGCGCAGCTCGACCCCATTGCGACCAAGAACTTTTTGCACGCGCTGTTTCGCGTCAACCGTGAGTTGGGCTGTACGGTGGTGGTCGCCACGCACGCGCCCGATCTGATGGCGGATTACGCGACGTGCGCGTACGAACTGCGCGACGGGAGTGTTCGCGAGATTGAGGACTTGGCGGAGCTCAAGAAGGGCTGCGATCTCGAAGGGGTGTGCGGGCGACGTCAGGGGAGGTCGGGATCGGTTTCGGATGCGCCCGCTGAGTCCATGGCGGATATCGAACGCCCTGCTGGACAGCGCCGCGGTGGATCGTTACTCAGCGGCGTTCGAACTGGCTTTTCGAGTGCGCCCGCCGTCGATGCCAGGGGCGTATGGGCTCGCTATGAGCGCGATGCCGACTGGGTGTTGCGCGGGTTGGACATTTCCGTGGCGACAGGCGAGGTCCACGCGCTCGTTGGTGGCAACGGGAGTGGCAAGTCGACCCTGTTGGCGCTGATGGCGGGCGTGCGCCGCGTGAACCGCGGTGCGCTTCGCGTCATCCCGACGAAAAAGGCCCTGCTCCCGCAAGATCCAAAGGCATTGTTCGCATGCGAGTGCGTGGAGGATGAGCTCATGGAGTGGACGGGCATTGGCGCGTATGGCGCCGCCGAGGCGCAGGCGATGCTCTCCCGACTGGACCTCGCCTCGTGCGCGGAGCGACATCCCTACGACTTGTCGGGCGGCCAGCGTCAGCTGCTTGCCCTGGGCAAGGTTCTTCTGGTTGGCCCTCAACTACTGCTGCTCGATGAGCCCACCAAGGGGCTCGATCGCACAGCGCGTAAGGAAGTTGCCCGCCTGGTGGACGAGGCGCGCCGGGGCGGTGCGACCATTGTGATGGCGACGCACGACCTCGAATTCGCGTCTGCGGTCGCGGATCGCATGTCGCTGCTGTTCGACGGCGAGGTCGCGTGCACCGAGCCGGTCGACGAGTTCTTCCGCAACAACCTGTTTTACCGGCTGTGATGCGCGTGAAGATTCGCAAGCATTCTGACGGCGGGAAGGGAATCGGCTCCGGGAGCGCATCTCGAGGGCGGTTCACGATGGTTGGTGCGGTGCCCGACCCTCGCGCGGCGCCCGACCCTCGCGCGTCACACGACGACGGTCGCCCCCATGGCGGGCGCGGCATCTTCGAGGCGCTGCTGCTTGCCGCGGTGCCGATCGCCATGGGCGTTGCGCTCGTGGCTGGTTTTGCACAGACCGCGCTGCTCATGATGCTGGTGGTCACGGTGGTTTTGGCGCTGTTCTTTGCGGGCTACGAGGCGAGCAAGCCGGCGCTCCGCCAGATCATGCCCACGCTCGTGCTTGCCGCCCTTGCTGCGGCAGGACGCATCCTGTTTGCGCCGATTCCGGATTTCAAGCCTGTTTCGGCCATTGCGATCATCGCCGGAGCGACGCTGGGGCGGCGCAGCGGGTTCATGGTGGGTGCGTTGGCGGCGTTCGCGAGCAACTTCTTTTTTGGGCAAGGGTTGTGGAGTCCCTGGCAGATGTACGCCTGGGGGCTGATTGGATATCTGGGCGGTGTCCTTGCCGACAGGGGGGTTTTCCCAGATGCGTCCGCCGTCCGCGAGCACCGCGTTAATGGCAAGGATGGTGATTCTGCGCCCCTCGCATCACGGGTTGGGCGCTCCGAGCGTGCCAAGGCCGTGCTGCTCGTGGCGTTCGGGCTGCTATCCGGTTTGCTCTATGGCATGGTTATCAACGCGTACGGGGTGTTGGGCTTTGTACGCCCGCTTACCGTGCCAGGTGCGATTGCGTACGTCGCGGCATCGCTTCCTTTTGACGTGGTGCACGGCGTGGCCACCGCGGTGTTTTTGCTCGTGTTGTATCGGCCGTGGACCCTCCGCATCGCGCGCGTGGTGCGCAAATTTGACGTGCGTTGCCGGTGATTCGGGGCTTTTCCGCGCGGATGTGGCTGGATGTGCAAAGAAAGGTGCGGCTGTGTAAAAGGAGCGGCGTCCCATGCATACTTCCTCATCGCGCTGGATAAACTGATACGGCAGCCCCTGCACATACCGTTCATGAGCGCCCCCGTTCGGAGGCCCCATGCACCAAGACAGCATTCTTCTCGCCACATTTGTCGTGGCCCTCGTCGCGGCCCTCCTGGGCGGCATCGTCGCGCGCATGGTGCGCCTGCCGCCGGTGGTGGGCTACCTACTCGAAGGTCTTGCGGTAGGTCCCTTCACCCCTGGTTTTATAGGCGACTCGCACGCCATGAGCCAACTCGCCGAGGTGGGCGTCATGTTCATGATGTTCGGCACCGGCCTGCATTTTTCCTTCGACGACCTCATGGCCGTCCGCGGCGTGGCGGTACCGGGGGCGCTGCTGCAGACCGCGTTGGGCACCCTAGCCGGTTGCGGCGTGGGGCTTGCGCTCGGTTGGCCGCTTGAGGCGGGCGTGATGTTTGGGGCTTTCGGTGTCCATCGCCTCGACGGTCGTGCTCATCAAGAACCTTGCCGATGCCGGTCTTGCTGGCACTGACGGGGGCAGGATCGCCACCGGATGGCTTATCGTGGAGGACCTGCTCACGGTGGTGATCCTCGTGGTGCTGCCGGTGTTGTTTGGGCCGGGTGAGGTGGATGCCGCGGCGGCTGCGATGGGGCTGGGCGCGGCGCTCGCAAAGACGGCGCTCTTCATGGGCCTGATGTTCGTGGTGGGCTCGCGTGCGCTTCCTCATATGCTCATCCGCATAGCGCGATTTTGCCCACGCGAGCTGTTCCAACTTGCCGTCATCGTTGTGGCGTTGGGAACGGCGGTCTTGGCGGCATGGCTGTTCGACCTGTCCTTCGCGCTCGGGGCGTTTCTCGCCGGTGTCGTTGTGGGCGGGTCGAAGATCTCGCACCGTGTGGCTGCCGAGGCGATTCCGTTCCAGGATCTGTTTTCCATCATTTTCTTCGCCAGCGTGGGCATGATGGTCAATCCGGGGCTCCTCATTGAGCATGTGGGGGAGCTCGCGCTCCTACTCGGGTTGATCGTGGTAGGCAAATGGGCTATCAACATGCTGCTCGGCATGATGTTTCGGGCGGGTTTGGAAAGCTCCCTCACCATTGCCGGAACGGCCGTCCCCGATACGAATCTGCGCTGGATGACCGTTCCGGCAAACGGGGTGGCGGCGGGCAGTACGCTTGTCGACCTGCAGCTGCGTGCGAAGACGGGTGCGCAGGCGGTCGCCCTGCGCCGCGATGACGAGATGGAGTTCGCCATTGAGGCGGATATGCCCCTGTGCGCGGGCGACATACTCGGCTTGGCGGGGTCGGAGGCGCAAATCGAGGCGGCGTTGGCGCTGCTGGGCCACGGCCGTGGATGATCGACATGCAAGGTGCGTGGCAAGGCGTCATTCAATATGGCTGAAATGTCGAATATCAAGCGATTCGAACGCTTGGATTTCGACATCTCAATTTCGTCAACGATGGTGTGAGGGCGTCGGTACCCCGGCCCGGAACGCGAGGTGGAGGCATGAGTGCATCTCGCCCGCCGACATCTGCCGCTTTTTCAAGAGAGCCTACAGCTCGATCTCAAGCGTGATGGGGCAGTGGTCACTGCCAAAGATGTCGCTGCGGATGCCCGTGGCGCGCACACGGTCCGCAATCGAGTCGCTCACCAGGAAGTAGTCGATGCGCCACCCGGCGTTGTTCTTGCGCGCGTTGAAGCGGTAGCTCCACCAGCTGTACGCGCCCTCAAGGTCGGGGTTCGCGGCGCGGAACGTGTCGGTGTAGCCGGCGTCCAGCAGTTCGCCGAACTTGCCGCGCTCCTCGTCGGAAAAGCCGGCGTTGCCGCGGTTGCTCTTGGGGTTCTTGAGGTCGATCTCGTTATGAGCGACGTTGAAGTCGCCGCAGGTCACCACGGGCTTGCCCGTCTCGTCCTCGAGCGAGAGCAAGAACGCGCGGTAGGCGTCGTCCCAGGCCATGCGTGTGTCGAGGCGCGCGAGCTCGCCCTGCGCGTTGGGGGTGTAGACGTCGACGAACCAAAAGCGCTCGAATTCGAGGGCGCACATGCGGCCCTCGGTGGCGGCGACGGCGACGAGCTCGAGCTGGTCGTCGGTGAGTCCCGCGGCACGGCCGGCGGCGAGCACGGCGTCGGCGTGGCGAACGGAGAGCGGCTCCTCGCGAGTAAAGACGGCGGTGCCTGAGTAGCCCTTGCGCTCGGCGTAGCTCCAAACCTGGTGGTACCCGGGCAGGTCGATTTCGACTTGCCCCTCCTGCAGCTTGGTCTCCTGCAGGCCGAGGATGTCGGCGTCAAGTTCGGAGACGATATCGGTAAAGTTCGGGTCCTTTTTGAGCACGGCGCGCAGGCCGTTGACGTTCCATGAGGCGAGCTTGAGCGTGCGAGATGCGGTGTTCGTCATGATGATCTCCTTATGCGGCGCTTGTGGGGGCGCCTATATATCGAGGGGCCGCACGCCGCGAAGGCATGCATCGAAAGCCCCTGTGAGGTATCGCATGGCTAACTATACTAGATGAGTAGCGATTTCCCGGCTGCAGGCGTGCGATTCGCCGCCTCCGCGGCCGGCGCTTTCGAGAAAGGCCCTGCGATATCGCGCGGAGACTCCAATTCTAAGGGCTCGCGCCGCCTGCGCCCGTCCCCGCCCTCGCGCCGCCTGCGCCCGCCCCCGCGTCCGCGCTCCGAGACTTTCGCGCATCGAAAGCGGGGGAGCTGGATACAATAGAACGAGTTGTTTGTTCTCGAAAGGATTCTCATGGCACGCGATTCCAAAGTCTGGCGCTGCGGCAAATACGAGCTTAAGTTTGACCGGCCACGCATCATGGGCGTCCTGAACGTGACGCCCGACTCGTTCAGCGACGGTGGCGAGCATCTCGATACGGAGGCGGCCATCGCCCACGGCCTCAAGATGCTCGACGACGGAGCCGACATCATCGATGTGGGCGGCGAGTCCACGCGTCCCGGCTTTACCCCCGTCGACCCCGACACCGAGGCGCAGCGCGTCCTTCCGGTGGTCAAGGCGCTCGCCCGCGCCGGCGCGATCGTGTCCATCGACACACGCCACGTGGAGGTCGCCAAGGCCGCGGTGCGTGTGGGCGCGTCGATCGTGAACGATGTGACTGGCTTTACCGATCCGCGCATGGTAGATTTCGTCAAAGAGAGCGACTGCGGCGTGGTGATCATGCACGCGGGCGAGGTGAGCGACATCGAGCGCCCGCGTACGCACACAGCCGTTCAGCTCGATACCTCTGCCGCCGCCTTTATGGCCGAGAAGGCCCGTGAGGCCGAGGCGGCTGCGAGGGCCCTGGGTGCCACCGGCAAGTCCAAGCGCGCCGCCAAGGCCAAGCTCATTTCTGGCATGATCCAGCCGCTGCAGCCTCAGCTTCCGTTCGATGCGCTGCTTGCCGCCGATGGTGCCGCGCCCGCCGAGCAGCGATCGGCCGCCGCCGAGCCTTCGGCTGCCGCGACGGAGCCGGTGGAGGGCGCCGTTGCCCTCGATGCCGCGCCTTCTGATGGCGCCGCCGTGGCGGTCTCCGCCGCCGACGCGCCCGCTGGGGCGAGCGCGGACGACCTCGCTTCCGTCATGGCACGTTCCGCGGCTCGAACCGGTTCCGCAAACCGAACCTCTCAGCTGCGTCGTTTCACCTTGCCCGACTCCGCGCCCATCATGCGCCGCGTCATGGGGTTCCTCTCCGATCAGGCGCGCGCCCTTATCCATGCGGGCGTCGACCGCGAGCGCATCTGCCTCGACCCCGGTCCGGGTTTTGGCAAGGACGCGAACGAGGACATCGTCATTCAGCGCGAGATGGGCAAGATCGCCTCGCTCGGCTACCCCACGCTCTGTGCCGTTTCGCGCAAGCGGTTGGTGGGGGCCATCGCCGGCGTCGAGGACGCGCGGGATCGAGATATCGCCACGTTCGGCGTGTGCCTCGGCGCCATCGAACAGGGCGCGAACATCGTCCGCGTTCACGACGTCGCCGGCTTTTACCAGTTCCTGAACGGTTTTTGGGCCATCGCCCGCCCCCAGCCCCGCCGCGCCTATGTGGCGCTGGGCTCCAACAAGGGGGATCGCGAGGAGAATATCCGTTCCGCCCGCGATTTGATCGCGCAGATTCCCATGACGTGCGTGTCCGCGTGCTCGCGCATATACGAGAGCGAGCCTGCGTACGAGACGCGCCAAGCGGCGTTTGCCAATGCGGTTGTGGAGATCAAAACCGAGCTCGCGCCGCTGATCTTGCTCGAAGAGCTCATGAAGATCGAGCAGAAGCTCGGGCGGACGCGTGCCAAGGGCGCTCGTCCCAACGGTCCGCGTGTGATCGACTGCGATTTGCTGTGGATGGACAACGAGATCCATGGCGGCGACAAACTGCGCCTGCCTCATCCATACCTGGGGGAGCGCGATTTCGTGCTGGTGCCGCTCGAGGACCTCATGCACAACCCGGCGCGCTTCTTCCGCTACGAGGGCGTGGACGTCAAGGAGCCCGAGGATCGCGTGGGTCACGTGGTCGCGGAGCTCGGCACGTTGTAAGCGCGTTGCGCGTCGGTGCAGGCTCGCTGCGCGTTACCTGATGAGCTGACGACGCCGGGGATGCGGGGAGTCTGGGTCCAAAACGGACCGGGCGCGCTGCGTGTCCGGCGTTTCCATTCGACTGCCTCAACGTCTTTGGCATGTCAAAACGGCGCGGATGCCCTTCGTGCCTGGCGTTTGCTATTGGAAAAGTCTGCTCATGGAAAGCTCGGTACACCATGCGGACGCGGTGCGCCTGGAAACCTCGGCGCGGTACGGGGCTTCTATGCGCCTTGGACACTTCGGTGCATTGTGGGGCCTTTGTGCGTCGTGGAAACTGCGGTGTGACACGGCAGGCTCGCCGTATCTTTCGAACTTCGGTGCACCGCAGAAAGCTCGCTGCACTTTGGGAAGCTCGGTGCACCCCTCGACCATTTTTTCATTGAAAGATGGTCGAGAAGTGCACCGAGTTTTGAGAAGTGCACCGAAGTAGACGGAACGCATCAAAAAGTAAGGAGATGTACCGAAGCCCCCAAGGTGTGTCGGGTATGGCGGGGGGGGTTGGAGGGAGAGAAGGACAACACGTGCCCCCCGGGCTTTACGGCCTGGGGGGGGGG
>ENA-OQEY01001388-OQEY01001388.1-human-gut-metagenome-genome-assembly--contig:-NODE-1388-length-10287-cov-5.174241_pt1 | contig 10287 bp, 7 predicted proteins | sample MGYA00242801_ERZ504647 | MGnify/ENA primary metagenome ERZ504647 (study PRJEB26092, sample SAMD00036204) | human gut metagenome | host: Homo sapiens | study: EMG produced TPA metagenomics assembly of... | reverse complement strand
GGTGACCACGAAGCCCTCGGGAACGACAGAGACGGCGTCGCGGTGGCTCATCCACACGGTCTGCTCAAGCGGCGTGGCGTTGAAGAGCTTACTCTCGCGGTCGCGTTCGATCGTCGCGGGGCCGTACTCGCCGATCTCGGAGTGGCCCACCTCGCCGCCGAGCGTGACGGCGGTCACCTGGTGGCCGTAGCAAAAGCCCAGAATAGGCAGGCCCAGCTCATAAATGGCAGGGTCGACCGTGGGCGCATCCTCGGCGTAGACGGACGCGGGGCCGCCGGAGAGGATGAGCGCGGAAGGCGCCATCTCGCGTACCTCGTCGGCCGTGATGTCGCACGGGACGATCTCGGAATACACATGCAGATCGCGCACGCGACGGGCGATGAGCTGCGCATACTGTGCGCCGAAGTCGAAGACCAGCACCTTCTGCGTGGCCCGCTCGGATGCATTCTGGGTCATGAACCCTCCCAACTGAACCGCCACCACGGACGGCACCATGTACATACGTAATTGGTACATCATACTCGCCATGCTGCCCATACGCAGAATTCCTACAGCATTTTATCGAGCTCGAGCCGCAAGCGAACCGAACCCGAATGGCTACAATAGTTCCCGTACGCTTTGCACCCTATCGAACGTGAGTCCCCATGAAACGCATCCTCCTCATCGCAACCGGCGGTACCATCGCATCGGCCGAGGACGGCAACGGGCTCTCCCCCGCTCTCTCTGGTGAGGAACTCGCACGCAGCGTGCCCCAAATCGAAGGCCTCTACGAGCTCGACATCGTGCAACCCATGAACATCGACAGCACCAACATGCGCCCGGCCGACTGGCTGCGCATCGCCCAGGTCATCCGCGAGGGCTACGACGACCACGACGGCTTTGTGGTCATGCACGGCACCGACACCATGGCCTACACCGCGGCGGCGCTCTCCTACCTTATCCAGGACAGCCCCAAGCCCATCGTCCTCACCGGCTCACAGCAGCCCATGGGCAATCCCTTTACCGACGCCAAGATCAACCTGTACCAGAGCCTCGTGTACGCGGCAGACGACCGTTCGCGCGACGTCTCGATCGTCTTTGGCGGCTACGCCATCGCGGGCACGCGCGCCCGCAAGCAGCGCACCATGAGCTTCAACGCCTTTGCCAGCGTGAATTACCCCGTGCTCGCCTATTTGCGCCAGAACAAGATCATCCGCAGCGGCTCCGTTGCCGTGGCGGCAGGGCTGGCCGAGGCCGAAGCCGGCGCTTGCCAAACGTGTGCAGCCGAGGACGCCAAGGCGCCTTACTGCGAAGAAATCGAATCCGTCGGCTGTGAAACCGCTGAGCGCTCCAATCGCGCATCCGCCAAGGCTGCCTGCACTCCGCCCCGCTTCTTCTCTGCGGTGGACGACCGCGTTTGCGTGCTCAAGCTCACGCCGGGCCTCACGCCGGATATCTTCCGCCTGCTTAAACCCGACTACGACGCCGTGATTCTCGAGACCTTCGGCATGGGCGGCGTGCCCGAGCTGGGTGCCGATGGTGCCTCCTACCAGGAGGCCATCTTTGACTGGGTCGATTCGGGACGCACTGTGGTCATGACCACGCAGGTGCCCGAGGAGGGCCTTGACCTGGGCGTGTACGAAGTGGGCCGTGCCTACGCCGAGCATCCCGGCATCCTCAAGGGCGGCGATATGACCACCGAGGCCCTCGTGGCCAAAACCATGTGGGCCCTTGGTCAGACGCGCGACCCCCACGAACTGCAAAGCCTGTTCTACCAGACCATCAACCACGACCGCGTGGATGAGTGGTAGACAGCTACGGGTTTGCGGGCCGCGTGAGCGCGCATACCGCGTCGACCGCCTTGGCAAGACCGCCCGCTTCCCGGGCGGGAAACGTACGGTCCGCAGCGACCAGAGCGTCGTAACCCGCGCCTTTGAGGGCAAAGGCGGTTCCAGCTGCCAGAAGCATGTCCCGATCTGCAGGGCTCGTCGCGATCACCGCCACCGAATCAAAGCCCCATCCGTATACCGCAACGAGCCCCGCCAACACATTCGCACGGGCAGCGGGACGCAGCAGGCATGTGCCAGCGTCGGCACGCGAAGGCAAATCCGAGCCGCAGCCGCACAAAGGCAAATCCGGATCGCCACAACACAAAGGCAGGTCTGAGCAGACGCATGGAGGCAAACCGACGCCGCTATATACAGATGAGCTGGACGAAGACGCGCGGCATCCATCATACGAATCCAAACCGTACGTGATGCGCGAGTTTGAGCCGCGAGAATCACAGAGGTCATCCGAAATAACCGTCGCCCAGCCCTCCATCGCCTCGAACGCCGCGTCAGCATGCTCGGAATCCATATCCGTAAACACAATGATCTGCAGACCAAGCTTGTGCGCACGAGCAAGGGCATTTTGCTCGGTTGCGGAAAACCCGAGTCTCCCCGTGCCGACGACCAGCACCCGCGGCACGCGCAAAAACGCCCCACCTCTCATTACGCTCAGCGACACCTTAAACACTGTCCCGACCCACCGCCTCGACCCGTCTCCCCCTGAGATGTAAAGTACACTTTACATCTCAGGGGGAGAGGCTAGGCAATCGGAGGCAGCCATGCAACGTAAAGAACAACTCAAAACTGAGGTCATTCCTACCAACGAAGAGGAGGCGGAGGAGTTTGCTAAAGCCATCATGCAGCGTGCCGCATCGCTCAAGGTGGTGAAAATCAACCGCGGGGATTTCCTTCGCTCTGAGATCAAAAGGCGTTTTCCTGAAATCGACGCTGACTTTGCCGTGGAAACGACGCCTGCCGAGACGGGAATCGCACCCGAAGATCTCGACCGCATGGCAATTGATGTAATCGACCTAGAAACTAAAAAGTGCGCAGGGCTCTCCTTCCTCGCCGGTATTCCAGGCGGTCTGGCCATGGTCGGAACCGTCCCGGCAGACCTCGCTCAATACTTCGCGCACGTTATGCGCATCGAGCAAAAACTTGCCTACATCTACGGTTGGCAGACATTCCTCAACGAAGAGGACGAGGTTGACGATGAAACGGTCATGAAGCTCGTCGTTCTCATGGGCGTCATGATGCAGGTCGGAGGCGCGGCCAACGCCGTTACCACCTTCGCCGCAAACACTGCGCGAGCAGGAATCGAGAAGGCAATCCAAAAGCAGGCATTGACCAAAACCTTTTGGTACAACCCCATGAAAAAGGTCTTGCGCTACCTTGGCGTCAACCTCACGAAGCAGACATTTGCCAAGACCGCGAGCAAGGTGGTTCCCGTTATTGGCGGCGCGATCTCCGGCGGCATGACCTACATGGCATACAAACCCGGCGCAGAGCGCTTGCGTCGCTATCTGCGCTCGCTGCCCACGTCCGGAATCGATGAGACCCTGTATCCCGACATTATTGCTATCGAAGCAGACAAGGCGGCTGCCGAGCGCGAAAAAGCATTGAGCGAGGCAAAGACCGCGACCCTCAACGCCGCACAATCGGTCGGTGAGCTTGCGGCGGGGACCGCACAAGCAGCTGGATCAGCCGCGGTCGAGGGGCTCCAAGCGGCTGGGGCCACTGCCAAGAGCGCACTGGGCGCGGCGGGTGAAATCCTTGGCTCCCTCGCATCGCGCGCCAAAGCAAGCAGGGCCGCTAGCACATCCACTGCCAAAGTAGACAGCTCATTTGAAGACAGCCTGGAGAAGGTCAAGCAGCTCAAGGAACTCCTTGATTGCGGAATTCTCACCCAAGAAGAGTTTGATGCAAAGAAGTGCAAGCTGCTCGGGCTGTAGGACCTAGTAATTGTTAAAACTTCAGACACGTTCGCCCCTGCCGGTTTGCGCAAGCAAAGTCGGCGGGGGCGATTTGCATCAATAGGCCGTAATACTCCCAGTCTTCTTTCGCAAAATGCTTCTCGAAAACCCTATGAATGCGAGTCCCCCTACACGGAGAATCGTCACGTTGCCGAGACATCGCATCTTTGCCCCTAGCTTTAATGTCCCCAGCACATTGAGACCCTGCTTCTCATCGAAAATAGGTGTTTTCTAACGAGAAAGCGGAGTCTCAGCCCCTCATGTGATGCCGCTTGAACCGACTTGCGTCACGATTGCACGCATACGCCAATTTCTGCTCTGCACACATCACATATGAGCTATGACGCGTAAAGACTGCAGGCACAGCACTCATCATTGCGATGTCATCGGAAATTCCCGTGATAAACGAAAGCTCAGCACGCCTTTTCGTTTCAAATTCAATGACATCCAAAGCCATCAAATCCAAATCTCGAGAAGTAATGCCCGCCTCAACTAGATTTGCCGCAACGACTAAAGCGACATTAATCCCTGTTGAATAGGTCTTCTTGATTGTTGTCTTGAAAGAATATGCTCCACAAACATAACCACTTTTAACCAACCCTCGCCATACGCCCACACAACGAAAGCACCTCGCGAAAAACGCAGACCCCCTTACGAGAAGGCATTTGGCCTTCACCGCATGAATCGAAAGGGGTTATTTATGAAAAATGCGGCTGACCACAAACGCGCATTCGAAAATGCAAAAAATGCACCAGCGAGCAACTCACCTACAGGCTCCACCTCCTCCCCATCTAACGACAACTCTCAGCGATTGATGGCAACTTCCGAAATCACGTCTCGTCTTATCGCCAGCAGACCTTCCAAGCTAGCTGTTCAACGCTTGAACAGCTTTGATAAGAACGGGAGGGAGGTATTACCGATGAGCGAGCGCGAAACGCCAAATGGATGGAAGGTCTCTCAGGTTGAACGCCTGATAGACCTACCACGCCGCGACATACAGCGCTCCTGTTATTCCGGCGCTGGCGGCGTAGGCATCCTTGAACCTACAAACGGATCATGGGGGAAACGTCTTTACGGCATCCCCGATATTGCAAAGCTCATGCTCGTTCGCCTGTACAAAGACCAAGGGTGCAGTCTCCCGGAAATCAAGCAGTTAATCGGCGATCAGGACTGCAATGTCGACAACGATCTGAGGTCTTGGAGATTCCGCCTCGATGAACAGCGTTCTGAACTCGTCCTTCGAATCAACAGAATCGATGCGCTTCTCGCAGCATTGTCACCCGACAAAGCGCAACAGAACATGCAATTACATCAACTTGTGGTTCAGTGGATTGGCGCAGACGGCTTGGACGCCCTTGAAAAGCTGCTCGAAGCATCGCGCCATAACAATCCCTCACCAATTCAAATCGAATGCTTGCACAGCATTATGAACACACCGGGATTAGATCTTGCCATCGACCTCCTAAAGGGCCCCGGCTCATACGACTCGATTACCGAAACCATTTTCAGCCATCCCGAATTGCAACCTTAAAAGGAGAACCCATGCCAAAACCCGCTAGCGAGCCCGACAATCACAACGCCCAAGATGACCTCAAACAACTTAAGACCAGCTTTTCTGAAATCGGCAGACAACTAAAACGCAGCGGAATAATCATTGCCAGGCAGGTGCGTGCAGAAGTAGAGAAAGCAAAAGAAAACCTGTCTGAGGAACAAGACGAGGAACTCGATGAAGAGCTCAAAGAGAAATGCGACGAGGGCCTTAAAGATGAGAATGATTTCGTTCTCCTTAATACCGGGAGCGATGGGGGAACTTCGACAGCGAGTTCTTGCGAAAGTCTAACGAACAAAACATCCAACGAAGTTCTCCCCGGCAGCGAGCAAGAAAAACTAAACGATGAGATAGCAGACTTGGAAGAAAAGCTCCGCAAAGCCAAAGCCGCTGCAAAGAAAGGAGCTAAAACCAGCACAAAGCACGCCGATCAAAAGCGTAAATCAAATTCAAAGAAAACCAAGCAGGACAAAGAACATGCCGAGACTGTCCTAGCGTTTGCCCTGATGCTGGTTGCCCTCCTCATGGTCTACTCCCTGGTCTTCATAAATAGCTGTAGCGACCAATCGTCATCCGATGATTCCGCCAAATCCGAAATCAGCGAGAGCGCAGACGAAACCGAGTTGGGCGCAATCTGCTCAGCCGACATCACCATTGAGGTCAGGGAAAATTTCCTCTTTAGCAAATACGACGTCCGTGCAGAAATTGACAAAACCCCGTTTGGAACGATTCAACACGGTGGCAAGAAGATTATTGAGGCCGAGCTCACCGAAGGCTACCACGATCTGCTTCTCTACAAGCCAGACGACCGTGAAGTCATGGGTGAAATCGAAATTGAGGTAACACAAGGTGCTCCCGTCTATCTTGTCGCAACGTGCAGCAGCAGTAGCATCTCCATTGATCAACTGACCCGAGAAGAGATTGACGAACGCTATGCCAATGAGCTTGAATCCACAGCGAATCAGCCGGGCAAAACCGCAAAACACGTTATTGGGCAGCTTGAAGACCTGGACTATTCCGGTAAGGGATATGAACTTCATTGCTATGAAGACGGTAAGAAACTTGAAGACTTCGATCGGGAGAAATTCGATGTCTCCGAAGGCAGTATCGATATTAGCGACAAAGCAATTAAGCTGATTCTTGTCTCCAACGTGCCCGTGGAAGTTGGGTATCCGATGGATATCGCTCAAAAGGTTGCAATTGTTGCCATCACAAACTGCTATGCATCTGACGTATTCACTGACGATGGGTCGTCATACGATCAAAACAAATTCCACAGCTACGCTGACATGTCTGGCTATTACCTAACTGTGGCTGATAGCGGAACGTGGGAGCCCGTCGATGAGTCGACGTGGCATGTCGATGACATGCAGCTCAAAGTAGCCGGTAATGAACATTACTTCCAGCTATCGGCTGATATTTCCGTCAATGGAGAGAACTATGTGGTCGATTCGGCAACCGTCTCGAATGCTAACTCACTATCCGACATTGAGAACGGCTCTAGCAGCGTGGGGACCGACAAACTAACCGCTGGAGAACACACGCCTTATCTATATGTGAGCAACACGCTTATCGCCGATGAAAGGGACACTGCCGCAGAACAAGCAGCAACGGAGGCGGAAGCAAGCGCAAGGAACGAACAGGAAGAATACGATGACTGGGTTTCCTCCAAATTCAGCTTCCGGACTGGAAGTAATCGCACCTTCGTCAACCTAGTAAAAGACCGTCTTAACGATAAAAGATCATTCGAACATGAGGAAACCAGCTATATCGCCTGCAACAGCGACGAGAACCTCAACCTGGTGAACTCGACACTTTCGGCTGCAGGTCTCTCCACAGCCAATAGGAACGATGTCTATATCGTGATGGACTTCACTGCAAAAAACGGATTCAACGCACGAGTTAAACAACAAGCCCACGGAATCATCCGCTATCCCTCGGGAGATGTTGAGCTACTTGCAGTCATATAGCCAGGTCCGCCTCTGATAGATTTCTCGGTAAGCTTCTTGGTGTTTAACTCTACTTAAGTGCCCCATAAGCGTTCGCGGCTTATGGGGCACTTATAATGGAGCCCATAGCTCATTTCGCCTGGATCGGAGACCCATGCGACTTATCGGCAACATTGTCTGGATGCTCTTTGGCGGAATCTTCACCGCCATCTACTGGTTCCTTGTGGGATGCCTGTTCAGCATCACCATCATCGGCATTCCACTGGGGCGCCAGGCCTTCAAGATGGCCTCGCTCACGCTCGCGCCCTTTGGCAAGAGCATCGAATACAGCGGCGGCGCGCCCTCGCTCATCGCCAACGTCATTTGGCTACTCTGCGCCGGCCTGCCCATGGCGGCGAGCTACCTCATCGCCGGCGTTATCAACTGCATCACCATCATCGGCATCCCGTTCGGCTTGCAGTCGTTCAAGATGGCCAAGCTCTCGCTGCTCCCGTTCGGCGCCCGCGTGCTCGGCTAGCCGGTCGACCAAAACGAGGCGCCCAACCGCATCCCGTCCCCGGGAACACGATGCCGGAAATCGAACGTTTATGTAACGAAAGCTGAAACACCTCAAGTAGAGAGGTGTCTTGAACATCAAAACACCAGTTGGTGTAAACCAACAACACCCCTCTACCCGAGCTCCCCGAAAACTCGTTACACAATCGCCTGATTTCCGGCAAACGGTCCGGTAAAGATCGCATCCAGCCGGGAAAAGCCGAGAAAAAGCCCGGAGACCTCCCGTCAATGCACCTGCCAAAGCGGACGGGCGGCAAGCAGATATGTCTCGATGCCCTAAGAGCGCTAGAATTGCCGCGCGGGCCAAAAGCGTGGGCTGTGAATCTGAACGGCAGGTGAAGAGGCTTTGACCAGATACGACGACATGCGGCAAAAGTACATCGATCGCCATCGGCGACGCCACGGCGAGCGGCCTGCGCTGCAACGCGCCTGGAGGGGTGTGCAGAAATTCGTTTGCCGCACCTTCAATATCCGCGAAGGACGCGCGCCCTACCATGTGATCCGCAAGCGCTTTGTCAACGGGGCCCGACTCACCGGCACGCACCTGTGCATCCTCATCGTCGCCATGGTCATTGCCTGCATAGGCCTGGACACGGATTCCGACATCGCCATCGTGGGCGCCATGCTCATCTGCCCGCTCATGGGGTCCGTGCTCGCCATCGCCTACGGTGTCGCTACGGTAGATCGGGCGCTTATGCGCGACGCCTTGGGCGGCCTCGTGCTCCAAATGGCCTTTTGCCTCATTACGTCGACCATCTATTTTGTGCTCTCACCTGTCGCGGGCATGACCCCCGCCCTCGTTGACAACTCGGGGCCCACTATATGGCATCTTATGCTCGCACTCGTAGGTGGCTTCGCGGGTGGCCTGGGCAACTCACGCGACCAAGAACCAGCAACCGTCATCTCGGGCGTCGCCGTGGCCACAGCCCTCATGCCTCCACTGTGCGCGGCGGGCTACGGACTCGCCGCTGCCAATGCCGGGGTCTTCCTTGGGGCGCTGTATGAATTCGGCATCAACGTCGTCTTCATCGCACTCTCCGCCGCGGTCGTTTTGCTGTTGCTGCACACGCCACTCAAACGCGACCTCAACGATGACGGAGTGGTGACGGAAGCGGAAGACGAGCTCGTGCGCGCCGAGTCGCACAAGATTCGCTGGCGCATCATGCTGGGGACCGCTATCTTCGCCATCCCCTGTGTGATACTTACCGGCAACATGCTCACCACCGCCGAGGAGCAGGCCGCCGGAGCCACCGACTACTACGACGCCGCCGAGACCGCGCGCGAGCTCGCCGTGGTGTGCCCTGGATTCCAGAAATACACCGTGGGCATGGAAGTCACCAACACAACCGACGGCAACGAAGACGAACCCAAGCTCACGGCTCGTGTGACAACAAAAAAGGAGCTGAACGCACACGAGCGCACGACCGCCGAGAAGCTCATACGCCTCGACGTCCCCGAGCTGGACCGCGTCGAATTCACCACCGAAGTCGGGTAGAGCCTGGCATCGGCTCACGATGTGCTGCAAAAATCCCTTGCAGCAAATCGTTAATCTTCTAGTGGTATTTCAGGCGTCATTTTCACCAGCAAAACTGCAGGAGAACATGAGCGCAAAATGGCCCGTGAGCGCTTCTGCGCTCATGGGCTTTACTGTAAGGGATTTTTGCAGCACATTGCGAACGGGCCAACGTTTCGCTCGCCACTCGCCTGCCGCGCTCGGCCTTCACACCTCAAAAAAGTGCCTGTCCCTCATTTGAGATGTCAATTTGCGCAATGGAGGATGTGAACGGTCACATCGTTCACATCCTCCACAGTAAGCTCGATTTGATTTTGGTGGCAGTTGCACGGGCGGCTTTGAATACCGCAGCCGCCCGGATCGCGCGATCGGCGATCTTGTCTGCAAACTTTCGGTTTTGGGAAGCAATATCGGGTTTGGTCGAGTAGCCCCGCGATTTGGCCTTTGGCGACCTGCGGTTTTATTGCCGAAAACCCCTGTCTACTCGGGCCGATGCGATATTGCTTCCCAAAACCGAAAGTTTGTGATTGCCAACCATGTCTCGGTCATCAGTTTCACCTCAACTTAGGGGCTACCCCCCTAAGTTGAGGTGCGCGGCTACTCCTCAGAGTCACTCTTGCTCGCGCGCTTCCAGTGCAGGCCGCGGCTCAGACGGCGCGTCACGCGCTCGACCTCAGCATCGCTCGTGAGGTGATGCGGCTTCATGCGGCTCGTCACCGAGTCGCGGCGGATGGTCGCGATCGGCTCCATCACAAAGCCCCTGCCCGCACGCAGGTTCTCCTTGGCCACGCTGATCATGAGCTTGATGCGGTTGAGCTGGTTGACCTCGCTCGCGCCCGGGTCGTAGTCAACCGCCACGATGTTGCTCTCGGGGTGTTGGCGACGCAGCTCCTTGATCACGGCTTTGCCCACCACGTGATTGGGCAGACACGCGAACGGC
>ENA-OQEY01001385-OQEY01001385.1-human-gut-metagenome-genome-assembly--contig:-NODE-1385-length-10309-cov-4.526486_pt1 | contig 10309 bp, 7 predicted proteins | sample MGYA00242801_ERZ504647 | MGnify/ENA primary metagenome ERZ504647 (study PRJEB26092, sample SAMD00036204) | human gut metagenome | host: Homo sapiens | study: EMG produced TPA metagenomics assembly of... | reverse complement strand
GAGCTTCAGTAATGCGTATTTATCTTTTGTCTGGCACAGATAGCCTCGCTCCAGCATCGCCTGAATGATCTCTTTGATGCGTTCCTGTCCGATTTTGCTTTGTTTTCCATAACAAAGATTGTCGTTCATCCGGTAATTTCGGATTTTTGCAGTATTTTCGCCGAGCAGCGTGCCTGCTATCATGTTCACCCCGAATCTCTGCCCGGACTCACGGACGCATTCAATCACATCTGCTGCCGCTTCTGTTGCATCCATCTCTTCCAGTTCCTCCAGACAGTTGGAGCAGTTTCCACAGAGCTCTTTTGCCTGTTCCCCAAAATAACCGAGAATATAATTTCGCAGGCATCCCGTAGTCGTACAGTAGGTTGTCATCTTCTGAAGCCGCTCCCGATCCTGCACCTGGATATTCTGCATCTCTTCCGCTGTGTATTCTCCATAGTTTTCCTTGCTTTCCAGCAGAAACTGATTGATAACGACGTCCTGAGGCGAATAGTAAATGATGCATTCTGACGGCTCCGAATCCCGTCCGGCTCTTCCCGCTTCCTGATAATAATTTTCCAGACTTTGGGGCATATTGTAATGCAGGACATACCGGACATTGGACTTATCAATCCCCATTCCAAACGCATTGGTTGCGATCATCACCTGGATCCGATCGTAAATAAAATCCTCCTGACTGCTCTTTCTTGCCTCATTGCCCATTCCCGCGTGATATCTGCCCACTGAAAATCCCGCACTTTCCAGAAACAGGTAAAGTTCATCCACATTCTTTCTTGTGGCACAGTAAATAATTCCGCTTTCATCCGAATGTTTTTCCAGATACTCCCGGATTCTTTCTTTTTTCTCTTTTGTTCTCTGCACCTCAAAATACAGATTTTCCCGGTCAAATCCTGTCACTGCCACATAAGGATTCTGCAGCTTCAGTACTTCCCGGATGTCTGTCTGTACACGCTTTGTTGCCGTGGCAGTAAAGGCTGTCACGATCGGACGGACAGGAAGCTGGCGGATAAATGAAACAATCCGCACATAACTCGGTCTGAAATCCTGTCCCCACTGAGAAATACAGTGTGCCTCGTCAATCGTCACCATAGAGATTTCGGCATGACAGGCAAAGTCGAGAAACCTTGGAGTCTCCAGACGCTCCGGCGCCACATAGACGATTTTGTATCGTCCCGCTTTTGCAAATTCCAAAGCCTTTGCAACCTGGTTTTCTGTCAGAGAGCTGTTGATATATGCGGCATGAATCCCGGCTTCATTCAACGCCTTCACCTGATCCATCATCAAAGAGATCAAAGGGGAGATCACGATCGTAATTCCCCGCATCATCAATGCCGGAACCTGATAGCATAATGATTTTCCGGCTCCGGTAGGCATAATGGCAAGCGCATCTCTTCCCGCCAAAATCTGATCGATGATCTCCTCCTGGCCCGGACGAAATGAATCGTATCCAAAATATGTTTTTAAAATCTGTAGTTTTTCCCCTTCCACTGTCAGACCTCCTCTCTTTCTAAATTCCAAGCGTCTTTCGCACTTGTTCTCTTCTCTGATAAAACTCCTGATAAAATGACCCGTCATCCTCTGCTTCGTATGGAGTCTGATAAAACAATCGCAGAATATACGTCGTAAGGATCTGGATATTCTCTTTTTCCAGCTCTCCTATTGACTCTTCGCAAGTCAGAAGAAATTGGTGCCAGTCTGAAATGTACTGCTCATAAGCTTTCAGGTTGGTAATTCCGAGCCATTTTTTCACTTTCACCTTTCCGCGGTTCTCTTTTTTGCATTCTTTTGTCAGAAGAAAATATCGAAATCCCTCTTCTTCATACAGCCTTCCCAGCGGAAACAGTCGGCAGATTCCCGACCGAAACGCATGAATCCCACATCTTTCGTTCTCATCCAGAAACGGACAGGCATCCGTCTTAGGATCCATTTTTAAATTTGGAAGGATCATACCATCTACTACATTTAACTCGATCTCCTGATTCAGAAGCCCGGCAAAATCCTTTCCGGTTGCCTGTTTCAAATGAAACAGATCGATGGGATCCAGAATAATAGATTTCCCCATTCCGCGACAGCATGCCGAACACCCCTGACACTCATAACAATCTGCCTTTACCATATCATTTGAAGTATATAATTTTCCATCTGAAATCTCATTTAAATCTACATTACGCCTCATACAAGCTCCTTTATCATCTAAAATATTTCTAACCAGTTTATTTTAACACGCTTTTTATGGACTGGACAACAGCAACTATTTCTCCGTCATTTTTGCCAATTTTATATCCATTTCTCCACTTTTTTATTGCAATATGATACAATACAAAAACAAACAACCTAACAAAGGAGGGCACACTATATGAATCACCTGAATTCTATTTATCAGCGTCTGCAGTCTAATTATAGCGATTGTGATATCACATACGCTCCCGGGCTTTTGACTGTAAAGTGCAAAAACGGTGAAATCCGGGCAGACGGTTTTCGTACCTGCTTTCTCGAAGATGGAAAGACCGTACAGGAGCTTTTGGAAAAAAACGATGACAATCTCTATGAAGAAATGGAACGATTTATCCTTTATCTGCAGGAAGGCGGAGCAGATGCCGCACAATCGGATGAATTAAAAATGCTGAAAAACCCTGCTTATCACAATGCATTTACACGTTCCGGCAAAATTGCCGGTCGTATTTTATTGATCGCAGGCGGTGCAGAACTTCTGCTTTTGGCGTTTTGTTTCCGTCAGGATCAACTGCTTTTCTTTTTACTGCCATTGCTGATCTGGCCGATTTTTTCACTGGCTCTGATTGCCTTTGTGCGCAAAAAGATCCTCGCCCGGATCTGGATCTGTCCGAATTGTGGCTCCCGGCTTCCTTTGACCTGTTGTCCTTTTTCAGTTATCATTGAATACGTAGCTTCCTGCCCTGCTTGCGGAGCAAATCTGGAGACAGAGTCACTTCCATCGGAAATTCCGGAGACAGACGATGAGGATGGAAAAATATCCGATACAGCAGATCAGTCCATGACGTTCTCCCCGAATCCAGAAGGAGTGGTCAAACCACCTCGTAAATGGCCGGCACTCCTTTCCGGTATTGTGATCATTTTGTACAGTCTCCTGGGACTGTTTATGACACTGTTTTATATGGGGGATGCCCCTTCTGTCGGGATTGCACTGGGAATTGTGATGCATGTGAGCATTCTTCTGTCCGGTATCGCCTTGCTGGTTTGTCGTGCTCCAAAACTGCCGGAACATTCCCGTCCTGTCATTTGTATCCAGGAGCGGCTTTTCGTTTCTGTTTTAGCGTTTATTGTCTGGCCACTGGCACTTTTTCTTTTGTTGATTGCTTTCGGATACTGCGTCCAGCCTCCTCTGGATGTTCCATTTGGTCTGATTATGTTTCTGATTGGACTGGGACTTCTCATCTGCGGGATCTGGATGCTGCTGGCCGGAAAAAACCGCAGATTGTACGTTTTTGAAAACGGAAGTCTGACTTATATGACAAGCTGGGGACGCAAACGTGAACTTCTTCCCGGACAGCGATTTTCCATCCGCTTCGGAGCCAATGACTCCATTCAGTTTTTAAATGCGGACAAAAAGAAAATTTTCGCGATCGAACGTAATATGCGCGGCGTAGACAAACTGGCGGACTGGGTCGAATCCAGAGAGATTCCGCTTGAGATAACAAAGTTAAAAGAACAACAGATTCAGCAGGAAGAAGGAATCGAACCTGTCATTCAATGGCGGGAAGAATATACAACCCGACTTCACAGCCACCTAAAAGAAATCCGACTTGGGAAATGGCTGGTACTGGCACTCTTCTGGGCCGGCAGTATCATTCCGCTTTTCTTTTTCATCGCAGGAGCCTTGAAGTTCAGCCAGACCATCTACCTGATGGCAGCTTCTCCCCTTCCATTGATTGTATATTATCTGGCGTTTGCGCCTGTCCTGACACTAAACGGAAAGCAAAAAGGCGCCACTGCAGAATGGCAGGCTCACCATATCCGCATTTCTCTCCCTCTGGTTTTGCTTCCTGCATTGTGGCTGATGTCAGTATTTCACTACGGTCTGGAGCAAGTACTGATTATGGAAGAAAAATGGTACACACTGGCATTCTGGTTTGGACTTGGCGCAATCTTTATCATCGCCTTTGTCCTTCGCACTCCAAAACGTCTGCGTGGAGAAGGGCTTTTCATGATCAGTCTGTCACTCCTGTTGGTGGCAGAACCGATGGTGTATGCCGGTAATTTTGCCCTGTGTGGAGAGGAAACCCACTATCCGGCAAAAGTACTGGAACGAAATATAGAACAAGACGATGACGATGATTCTCTGGAATATTTTTTGACTGTGCAGTTGGATGACGGAACAGCTTTTGAATTTCCTGTTACTGAAGAGTTGTATGAAATGGAAGAGTCCGGAACAGAATTTGTTGTATGTCAGAGAGAAAATCCATTGGGTGTGCGGATGCTGGATCTGCACTTGCCGCCTGAAAAATAGTCACAGATATTTTTATAAATGAACTGAGAAATCAAAATTACAATAAGTGAGGAGAAAAAATATGTTCAATATAATAGAATTGTTATTTCCTGTGATCTTCATACTAATCTTTATAATGATTATATTCACTTTGGCAAAGGGGATTTCTACTTGGCATAAAAACAATAATTCTCCCCGTTTAACTGTATCAGCAAGAATCGTTGCAAAACGCCAGAATACCACGTATCACAATCAGCCAAACGCTGGAGATACCTCAGGAGCTCATGGATATCATACAACATCCAGTACTACTTATTATGTCACTTTTCAAGTGGAAAGCGGTGACAGAATAGAGATGTCTGTATCCGGCTCAGAGTACGGAAAGCTTACAGAGGGCGATGAAGGAAAATTGACATTTCAAGGAACAAGATATTTACAATTCAATATGGAAAATTGAACAACAAATACATCATTGAACAGAGAATATTTCAATGATACAATTCTATCCATTAGAATAAATTATTAGGAGCAATACAGAAACTTATGGAAAAAAATACATTAGGTGAAATAATCCATCATTTACGCAAAAAAGCGGGACTAACACAAGAAGCATTGGCGGATGGTATTTGCTCCCCTGTTTCTATCTCAAGGATAGAAAACGGAAAACAAATGCCATCGGGAAAAGTTTTAGAACAACTCCTTGCACGCCTTGGCACAAGCACTTATCAGCTCTGCAATATTTATTATGAAAACGAGTGTCAGTCATCCTTACGCCAAACTTTAGATGAAATCAGTGAACAAGTATCCGCAGGTGAGTTTATTCAGGCAAAAAAGACATTACAGCAGCTTTCTACTGAAAAAATGGACATCGCTAATCTCCAGTACACCGAAATGATTCATGTGGCAGTTCGTATGCATGATGGTGCTGCAGACGAGCAAATGGAAGATGAATTAACAAGCGCACTCCATCTGACGAAACCAAATATCGACTTCAACGATTTTCGCAGGGAGTTGTTTTCCCCTACGGAGGCTAATATTCTTGTCATGCTAACGGCAGCAAAATATATGGCGGGTAAAAATTTAGAAGCGATTCGTATTGGTGAGGAAATCCTGTTTGCCTTGGAACGCAGCCATAGTCGTCTTTCTGACTATAAGGTCCTTCAGATCAATTTAGCGCATAATCTAAGCCAAATTCTGCAAGATGAGGGACGGTATCAAGAAGCGCTTCTCTATGCAAAAAAAGCAGAGAATCTCAGCATTTGTGGAACAGAACAGTTTCTCCTTCCGGAAATTGAATTTAGTATTGCACAAATTCTTAACAATATGAAAAAAAGGCAGGAAAGTCGTATGCGTATGGAAGCGCTGATTCCCTATATGCGCCTGATTGGAAAAAAAGAAATGGCAGATTTAGTTCAAGAATATTTAGAGAAAAACTTAACAAATGATGTAAATTAAAACTATACATGGCTCGATATGGAAATGCCGCATTCTTCCCTTTACAATTTACTTGTCGAAGGGAGATATCAAGATTATGAAAAAAATAAAATGGGAACACATCCTGCTGTTTTTCTTAGAATTACTAGTAAATATGGCAACTGTAGGTGTCGCAATTCTATTAAATGCCTTAATTGATGCTGCACAAATTTCCATTACCAGCCAAGACGCTCACCATTTACAAAAAGTGTTGTTTATTAGTATTCTCTATGCTGTATGTTTAGGTGTACTGGTCTTTTTGTCAAATCGATACAAAGCCTGCTATATCAGAAAACGTTTACTTGAGATGCGTACTGTATTAGCAGATGGTACTTTGCAATCAAGTATTGCTAACTATGAAGAAACGGGTAATGCGTCATATGTTACGGCATTCAACCAAAATTTTTCTATCATTGAGGAAAAAGTGTTGCAAAACCGTATTTCCATCTTAGACTCTGTCATTTGTATCGTGTTTGCTGTTCTCGTGCTTTTATACATGAATCCACTTATTGCTGTTATCTCCATTGCAGCCATGGCAATCCCAAGCTTATTGCCAAGTCTTTTTACCAAGGTACTTGGCACAGCACAGGAAACAGTCATGAAATCAACAACATCCTACAATGAAACAGTAGCTGATCTTCTAACTGGTTATGAAGTGATAAAAACTTACCATGCAGAGGATGAGATGTTTCATAAATTTTCTAAGACAGCAAAACGATTAGATAGCAACAAAGAACATTTTTCATCCTTGATGGCAAGTGTATATGGTTTAACTACACTTTCATCTGTCGCTGTCCAATTTTTTATCATGGGGTTGGCTGGATTTTTTGCAGTTAAGGGATATATCACCATTGGCAGTATTGTCGCAGTCACTCAGCTTACCGGACAAGTGATTTCTCCTGCCTTCGAGCTTTCTGCAAAGATTAGCGAACTAAAGTCTGCCAGACCTGTATTGGATACTTTGCATACTCTTTCTCATCCTGAAATCCATGAGAAAAAAACAGGACACAAACTCAAAAAACATATTTCACTACGAAATGTAAGTTTCAAGTACGATGACAGAACTATCTTAAAAAATGTATCTGCCACTTTTGAAAAAGGAAAGAAATACGCGATTCTCGGAAAAAGTGGAAGTGGGAAAAGCACACTGTTAAAACTCATTGCAGGATATTATCCAGAATTCGAAGGAAAGATTTGTACAGATGAAATCGCAGCTCTTCCAGACAGACTGGCTATGATTCATCAAAAAACTTTTTTATTCAATGATAGTGTTCGCAATAACCTTACTCTGTGGAAATCATACACAGAGCACGAAATCACAGAAGCTGTTAAGAAAGCAGGACTAAAGGTGTTTATTGAAAATTTGCCACAAGGACTCGATACAATAATCGAGGAAAACGGAAACAATTTCTCAGGAGGAGAATGTCAACGTCTTGCTATCGCCAGAGCTTTGTTAAGTGGAAAGGATATACTGCTAATGGACGAAGCAACATCGTCATTGGATGAACAAACCGCAAATGCTGTAGAAAACAGTATTTTATCATTGGAAAATATCACATGTATCAGCGTCACTCACAGACTCTCTCCGGAAACCATGCAAAAATATTCAGCAGTCCTGACAATGGACAAAGGAGAATTGCACGAATATGTTCTATGATATTATGCAAATAACTATTATTTCTATTGCTGCGCTTATTGCCATAATTTACTTAAGTATTTGCCAAAAACAACATGCGGAACTATATAATAAGGTATTTGAAGCAGGATTCACACATGACATTTCTGCAGAATCAGTAGAAAAGTATCGAAGAAATTACGTTTTAACAGAAATCATGTAAATTGTAACCTATTGCCTTACAGAATTGATGCAGATGTGCTATATTGAAGATGCAAAAAGAACAACCGCCCATAAGGGGTTGACCAATTAAAGAATGTACATAGAAAATGCCACCCAAACTCGCCAAAGTATCATATCATTCTGAGGGTGGTTTTTCTATGGCTTAAATCATCAGTGACATTAGTGCCAAATATGTATCCTGTAATGCTTTGTATTTACGAAGCAATTAGCATTCCTTATTATTTACATTGTTCTTCTAACTGTTTCTTAAGCTGCTCAAGTTCGCTTTCTTTTTGTTGCAAAAGAACTTCCTGAGATGCAAGCAACTCACTTTTTTGCTTAATAGTGTTTTGCTGTTCCTGAATAGTACTCTGTTGTTCATCGATCGTATCCTGCATTTGATCGATCATATACTGTACGGTATTCTTATCCAATATTTGTAATTCTTTTGAAAACAATCCCATAACTTTCTCCACATTCCTGCAAAGCTCATAAATCTCCCGGTACATAGGAATAAACTTCGGATATTGTTTGATTAGCTGGACGATCATTTCCGGATTATCCTCGCTGAGAAATGTGAGCCACGCATCTAAATCGTTTTTGATACCTTATCGGACAAAGTCCGCCCGCCGCAGGCATGTATTACGGGATGCCTAGATGGGTATACCTTTATTGTGACGGGTTTCCCGATAGATGTCAAGTGGGATGAAAACGAATTCCTGCAGAAGCTCCATATGAAGTCCTGTATCTGACTTTTGACAAAAATGGTGGACATAATCCTGCTTGTGCCGTTTCATCTCTCCGGAACTTTTTTCTATAAAAACAATGGTATACACGCTTTTTATATCCCGATAGCTGAATTTCTTTTTCCGTTCATTTTTGGCACGTTTGTATTGCCGTAGTAAAAGATCAGCCAAATAGCATGCGCTGCGTTGTCCGGGAAAGGAATATCCTATTTTTTGCACTTCAATGTTTGCAATGCTTCCATCTTCCAGTTGAACAACAATATCCATAATAAGCAAAGCATTTTCTTCTGCAATTCGGGAAGAATCGTTTGGAAGTACGTGTAAAATACGAATATGCCGTTGTAATATCAGTGACAGTAATTCTTCCAGACGTGAAGGTGCAGTATCCGGATTTAAAATTTCTTTGAAAAAAGAATCGTAAAGTATTTTGACACCCTGCATTCCTGTGCAAAATTGCAGAAATTCTTCTTGTTGGGATTCGTCCCACGAATCAAACAGAAATTTTAATTCAGGGGTAGTTTGAATTTTTTTACAAAGCTCCTCTCGGGTTTGAATCATTGGAAAATATTGTTTTAATCCATTGCTCATAAGCGGTTCCTCCTGATGGTTTGTGAATTAGATTGAAAATTTGATGATTTCATCTGGATTTGTTTTTTGAAAATAAAGAAGAGAACATGGAAATAAAAAGAAATATCCGTTCTCCTGAAATGTTATGAATAAAGTCTAACACGAGGAATATGAAGTGTCCAATAAAAATTTCATAAATAGAATAACACTTCCATTCCTCACTGCTATTTTGCAGATTTTTGTGCAAGATTCCCCATAAAAAATCGCCTTTTACTTTCCTCAAGCAAAAGACGATTTTTACGATTTTCTTTTATTTCACACTCTCTTTTGTAATCAGCTCCACTTCCACCGGGATGGTTTTTTCCACTGTTTCACCCTGCAAAATCTGAATCGCGGTCTCAACTGCTGTCTCTCCCATCAGATTCGGTTTCTGTGCCACAGTTGCTGCCATTTTTCCTGCTTTGACTGCTGCGACTGCATCGTCTGTCGCATCAAAACCAACCACCAGGATTTTCTTGTTTCCAACTGCTTCCACTGCTCCAAGTGCCATCTCATCGTTATGTGCAAATACACCCTGAATTGCGGAATTTGCCTGCAGCATATTTTCCATAACACTCATTCCCTCAGAACGATTGAAGTTCGCGGTCTGTTTGGAAACAACATTCAGCTTTTTATCTGCCACCAAATGGAATCCTTTTCCTCGCTCGATCGTTGCACTGGCTCCGGAAACGCCCTCCAGTTCTGCTACTTTTGCATTTTCTCCAAGAAGTGATACCATATATTCTGTTGCCATTTTCGCACCTTCCACATTGTCAGAAGCAATGGCACAGTCTACGTCTACTCCGTTTACACCGCGGTCTACTGAGATCACTTTAATTCCTCTTGAAACCGCATCCTTCACTGCCGGTGCAACTGCATCGGAATCCACCGGATTTACGATCAGGACACTGATATTTTTTGAAATCAGATCTTCGATATCGCTGGTCTGTTTTGCCGCGTCATCCCCGGCGTCTACCACGATCAGTTTTTCCCCTTCTGTTTTTGCCTTTTCTTTTGCACCTTCACTTAATGTGACAAAGAATGGGTTATTTAATGTAGAGACAGAAAATCCGATACTTCCATTTCCTGCCGCTTCTCCGGATACGTTTTCTGTTTCTCCGTCAATCGTAATCGCATTACAGCCGGTCACACCAAACACCATAACTGCCGCAGCCAGTACAC
>ENA-OQEY01001383-OQEY01001383.1-human-gut-metagenome-genome-assembly--contig:-NODE-1383-length-10318-cov-3.732057_pt1 | contig 10318 bp, 7 predicted proteins | sample MGYA00242801_ERZ504647 | MGnify/ENA primary metagenome ERZ504647 (study PRJEB26092, sample SAMD00036204) | human gut metagenome | host: Homo sapiens | study: EMG produced TPA metagenomics assembly of... | reverse complement strand
CCTTAATTCTATGGCGGGAAACTATATTATTGAGTTATACGGTAAGCTTCTCCCTATCATTGAGGAAAAACAGAAAGATTCAGATGACAAACATAATGAAGACAAGCAAAATAATAACAAGCATAATTATGAAGAATTTGGGAAAATGAAAAAGAAAGTAGACAAAATCAAGCGCAGAAAAAAGCGGTGGGAAAAAATATATGGGAACTTTAATCTCCGATAAATTCGCCGCCTGTCAGGCGGAGTGCGAAGCCCGGTTCCAGCAGCTCAAGGCCAACGAGGAGGAGCTGAACCGGATCTTCATTGACATCTACGGCCTCCAGGACGAGCTGAATCCCGATGTGGCAGACAAGGACGTCACAGTACATCGCATCTTCAACACCAAGGACGATGTCCCCGAGAGCATGAGGGGCAGCAACTATGTCCGCACCCTCCGGGACGAGATCGTCTCCCTGCTCTCCTACGCCGTGGGGTGTCTGTTCGGGCGGTACACTACATACAAGGATGGGCTGCTGTACGCCGGAGGGCACTGGGACTATGGCACGATTGTTGACATCTTGAGTGATGCAGTGAAAGCGAAGGGTGTGGAACCTTGGAATCCCAGTGCGCTGTTCCTCCCGGATGAGGATAACGTGCTGCCCATCACCGACGAGGAATATTTACGAGATGACATCGTCACCCGCCTGTGCGACTGGCTGAAAGCCGTCTACGGAGCCGACACGCTGGAAGAAAATCTGGACTTCATTGCCGAGGCGCTGGGCGGTAAAGGCAACAGCAGCCGGGAGATCATCCGCAACTACTTCCTCAAGGACTTCTTCAAAGACCACTGCAAGACCTATCAGAAGCGTCCGATTTACTGGCTGTTCGACAGCGGCAAGCAGAACGGCTTTAAGGCGCTGATCTACCTCCACCGCTACACGCCGGACACCATCGGCAACCTCCGCGTGGATTACCTCCACAAGATGCAGCGCGTCTATGAGTCCGAAATCAACCGGATGCAGGACATGATCGACCACAGCACCAACGCCCGCGAGGTGGCCGCTTCCACCAAGCGCAAGGAAAAGCTCCAAAAGCAGCTCAAGGAGTGCCGTGACTACGACGAGATGATCGCCCACCTCGCCCTGAGCCGCATTGAGCTGGACTTGGATGACGGCGTGAAGGTCAACTATGAAAAAATTCAAACCGCCAGCGACGGGAAGAAGTATCCTGTTTTAGCAAAAATTTAAGGAGGCCATTTCGATGAAAACAGAAATTTATCTTATAGCTAAAGATGGTAGCTACAATGCTCAGGCAACTTACGATTCTAACGGTGAAATTACTGTAAAGAAAGGAACTCGTATTCGGACGCAGTTTGCATCTCATGTTCGGGGAGGAAAAACCGCAAAGAAATATAGAGAAGATCCATCCTATGTGAACGAGGATGGCATAACATTGCAAGACTGCAAGTTTACAAGTCCCTCTACCGCAGCACAATTTGTAATGGGAAGTAGCGTAAATGGATGGACTGCGTGGCATATTGATAAAAAAACGAATTTGAAACAGTACATTGAAAAATCAGAGCAGGCCAAAGGATGATAAAATAAGAACGACAATATAAATTATGAGTCAAGGAGGTGGTCGAGATGACCGCAGAAGAGATTTTTGCCGGTGAATCCGAGAATTTCGAGTTCAAAAGTGAAATTCCCGCCAAAAGCGAGAAATACATGAAGACCGTGGTGGCTTTTGCCAACGGTAAGGGCGGCAAGCTGGTTTTTGGTGTGGAGAATGGCACATGGACTGTCACCGGCTTTTCCAAAGAGGAAGTCTTTCAGAAGATGGACGCGATTACCAACGCCATTTTCGATAGCTGCGAACCCAAGATCACCCCGAACATCGCGGTGCAGGAAATCGACGGGAAGGCCATCATCGTTGTCGAAATCATCCCCGGTATGCAGCGCCCCTACTACATCAAGAGTCAGGGCATCATGGAAGGCACTTACATCCGTGTAGCGGGCACGACCCGCCATGCGGAGCGCTACCGTGTACAGGAACTCATCATGGAGGGTACAAACCGCTCTTTTGACCAGATGGAACGGGAACAGAAGGTATCTGAGGAAGAGATTGCGGCCTTCTGTGAGAAAATGTACCAACACGCCCTCAAGCTGGCCGAGACAGATACGGCACGGGAGCAGATTCAGAAGGTCGGCAAAAATCAGTTGCTTTCGTGGAAACTACTGGTGGAACGCGACGGAGCTTACCACCCCACCAATGGGTATCTGCTTCTGAACGGCGACACGGCTGAGTTTCCGGATGCTGCTATCCAGTGCGCGGTATTCAAGGGCACCGTGCGGGATATTTTCATCACCCGCAAGGAGTTTACCGGAGCGATCTATGAGCAGATTGAGGATGCCTACAACTTTGTGTTGCAGCACATCGACCTTGGTTCGCGCATTGAAGGGATTGCAAGGCAAGACTATTACGAGCTGCCCGTCAAAACAATCCGTGAGATGATTTCCAATGCCGTCTGCCATCGGAGTTACCTGTCACCGGGCAAAATCCAAGTGGCGCTCTATGATGACCGGCTGGAAGTCACTTCTCCCGGTATGTTGGATAGCGAAATCACGATTGAGAAAATGAAGTCTGGCCTTTCAAAGATCCGCAACCGTGGAATTGCCGCTGCTTTTTCCTACATGAACATCGTGGAGGCGTGGGGAAGCGGTATCCCCAAAATGTTCCGGGAAGCCAAGGAATACGGCCTCCGTGAGCCAGAACTGATTGATATGGGCAGCGATTTCCGTATCAACCTTTATCGGAAAGACGCAGTTACCGATCAGAATGGTGTCATTGATCCCAAAGAGCGTGACACCAATGATACCAATGACACCAAAGTTGAACCCAATGATACCAATAAAGAAGCAATTCTGCACATCCTACAAGACAATCCAAAAGCGACGCAGAAGGATGTTGTAGAGATGCTGGGTATTTCCCTTGCCACTGTGAAGCGGCTCATGAATAGCCTTCAAAAAGCTGGCAAAATCAAACGCAAAGGCTCCAACCGGAGCGGGTCATGGGTAGTCATAGCCCAGAAGGAGTAAAGTGGCATGGCAGAAATGAACATCAAACAAATCCTAGACCGGCTGAATGCCGAATTTACCGGCGATACCCGTAAACTCGTCTTTTGGTACGATGATAACAGCGAGTTTGTGGAGGATATGCAGAATGTAGAGCTGGACAATGCCAAGGTCTACTTCTTACAGCCGGACAATCAGTTTGCCACCAAGCTCTTTTTGGAACGGCAGGACACCACCACAAACTACCTCATTTATGCTCCCTTTCCAAAGCCGGATGTGCGGGACAACCATTTGGAAGACACGCTGCTCTATTCCAAGCGCTTTTTTGCCGACCGTGCCTCGCTGCTTTTGGTGGATTTGGGTATCGATGAGAAATATAAACCCATCATTGAAAAGCACATCAAGTTCTTTGCCAACAAGGAACGGACACAGCGCTTCTATGACCTTGAAATCGAGAACTTCAATGAAGAGAACATCATCACGGGTCTCCTCTCTGCCATTTGTCGCACCCGCACCTGTTCCTTTGAAGAAGTAATCCGGGTCATACTGACGGACAGCGAGCTTGCAGATAACAAGTTCCTGTCCGAGGTAGAGAAGTACGGCCTGCTGGATGATTTCTGGAAGCTCTGCGAGCAGCATTTCGGCTATACGGATGTCAAGCCGACGCTGGAAAAACTGGTCGTGACCATGTTCGTCACCTATACTGCCAAGTATGTAGGAGCTGAACTTCCGAAAGCGTGGAAGGGATTTATTTCTTATAAGGCTGGAAATATAATCGCCTTTATGGACAACCTGATGAACAGTATTCTGTACCGGGGACGGTATGACGAGCTTTCCGCCCATGTCGCTTTCGGCTTGAATGTCAAGAAAGCCTTTTCTGACTTTCCGCCCGAGGACTTGGTGAACTGCGATACTTTTCTCGCCATTGACCAGATCCTCATAAATTGGGTTGTAGCGCGCTTGGTGGCTGAGGATGTAGGTGCAAGACTGGACAATCTGATCATCCCGCAAATCTGCGATAAACGGAGCAAGATGCACTTTGGGGAGAAAATAGGGAGCTGCTATCAGATGCTCAGCAGCGCCTATCAAATTATTCAGGCGGGGAATTATCATTGCCCGGACAGCTTCAAAGACATTCTTCTTCATTATCAGGAGGAAGACTTTCGTCTGGACTGCGAATACCGCCAGTTTTACTCTGCCTTTGACCAGATTGAAGACACGACGGGATTTGAGCCGCTGCGCGACTTGGTGGAGAACATCTACACAAACGAGTATCTGGAAACGCTGCTTCCCAAGTGGAATGCTGCGATTCAGGAGCCGGACGCATTGATGGCGCTGCCTTTGCAGCGGGATTTCTACGCCCGCAACTTGAAGAACGTCAAGGAGCGCACGGTAGTCATTATCTCCGATGCCATGCGCTATGAGGTAGGCAAGGAACTGTTCCGCCGGATGCAGGATGATCCCAAATGTACGGCGAAGCTGGAAGTGCAGCTTAGTGTTCTACCTTCCTACACCCGTCTCGGTATGGCGGCATTGCTTCCGCACACGGAACTGACGATGACGGATGATTTCAAGGTGTTGGTTGATGGGCTTCCCTGCGAAAATCTCGTCGAGCGGGAAGCAATTTTGCAGAAATACAACATGGACAGCGTATGTGTCCAGTTTGACAGTATCAAATCGCTCAAGATTGCCGATCTCCGCAGCATTTTCACCGGCAAACAGTTGGTTTATGTGTACCACAACCAGATCGATGCCCGTGGGGACAAACCTAATACCGAGGACGAAGTTTTCGTTGCCTGTCAGGAAGCGATTGCGGAAATCATCGACCTGATTCGGCGCATCTCCACCAGCGCGAATACATACCGGTTTATCGTAACGGCTGATCATGGCTTCATCTACAAGCGGGATAAAATCGCGGAGAGCGATAAGATCGAGGGTGTTAAAAATAAGACCTCCCTTATCAATCGACGGTTTGTGGTTTCACCGGAACCAGTTGTCGGAGATGGCATTGCCAGTATGGAAATGGGGGAGATCCTTTGCAACTCCGACACCAAATGGGTGTCTTACCCAATCAGCGACGATGTGTTCAAGGTGACTGGCGGCGGGCAGAATTACGTGCATGGCGGCTCATCCCCGCAGGAAATGCTTGTGCCTGTACTTGATCTCAAGATGGAACGCGGCCATATGGATACTCGAAGTGCGAGTCTTGCCCTTGTGAGTATGGTGCGAAAAATTACCAACAAGATCACCATACTGGATCTCATCCAATCCGAACCGGTCAGCGATGTAGTCAAAGCGGCTACTTATCGTCTGTTCTTTATCTCGGATGACAACGAGCGGATTTCCAACGAGAATAGCTGTATTGCTGACAGCCGTGATCAGGATGCGTCTAAGCGTATCTTCCGCATGAAATTCCAGTTCAAAGAAAAAAAGTACGACAAGGACAAGCAGTATTTCTTCGTGATATGCGATGATGCAACAGGGCTTGAGGTGTTCCGGCATCCTGTCATCATGGACATGGCCTTTGCCGATGACTACGGCTTTGGCTTTTAAAGGAATACCGGTGTGACAGGAGGCGATTGGAGTGGTTGATGTGACAAAAAACGAGGACAAAAGAGCTGTCCTCAAATCAAAACTGCGGCAGTATTTTGATGGAAAGATTGTACGCAAGGATTTGACCAAGAAAATCAAGGAAGGGGCAAATGTGCCGGTCTATGTCCTTGAATTTCTTCTGGGACAGTATTGCAGCTCTGATGATCCGGAGGTGATTGAGGAAGGCGTAGAGAGCGTAAAGCGCATTCTTGCGGATAACTTTGTCCGTCCAGATGAGGCGCAGAAGATTCTCTCTGTTCTGCGGCAGCGGAGCAGCTACACCGTGATTGATAAAATCACGGTGAGCCTGAATATCAAGCGGGATTTTTATGAGGCGGAGTTCTCCAACCTCGGGCTGAAGAACATCCCCATAGACGAGGAATACCCCGCCAAATTTGACCGGCTGCTTTGTGGCGGTATCTGGTGCATCGTGCAACTGGATTATGAGTATATGGAGGAAGACCGGAACGGAACACCAATCAGTATTCGGAAGCTCACCCCCATTCAGATGCCTCATGTGGACATTGAGGAATTAAAGCAGGGGCGGAAAGCTTTTACTGAAGAAGAGTGGATCCAGGTACTATTGCGCTCCATCGGTATGGAACCGGACAAATTCAATGACCGCGAGCGGTGGCTTCTGCTGACCCGAATGCTGCCGTTGGTGGAAAACAACTTCAACCTTTGCGAGCTGGGACCGCGCAGCACGGGCAAATCCCATATTTACAAGGAGATTTCACCTAACAGCATCCTTGTTTCCGGCGGTCAGACAACCGTGGCAAATTTATTCTACAATATGGGCAGGAAGACTGTCGGGCTTGTAGGACTTTGGGACTGCGTGGCATTTGATGAGGTTGCAGGAATCCATTTCAAGGATAAAGACGGTATTCAGATCATGAAGGACTACATGGCATCTGGCTCCTTTGCCCGCGGCAAAGAAGAAAAGGCTGCAAGTGCTTCTATGGTCTTTGTGGGAAATATCAATCAGAGCGTGGATGTGCTACTGAAAACGTCCAGCTTATTTGACCCCTTTCCGCCTGAGATGGGGACGGACACAGCGTTCCTTGACCGAATTCACTGCTACATTCCCGGCTGGGAGATTCCGAAGTTCAGACCGGAACATTTTACTGATGATTACGGATTTATCACCGATTATCTCGCTGAGTTTATCCGGGAGCTGCGTAAAGAGCAGCATGGGGACGAATTGGACAAATACTTCCGCCTTGGGAAAAACCTCAACCAACGCGATACTATTGCTGTCCGCAAAATGGTAGACGGCTTTATCAAGCTGCTGTATCCTGATGGTGAATACTCAAAGGAGCAGCTCGAGGAAATCCTGAAGGTTTCGCTGGAAATGCGGCGGCGGGTTAAAGAACAGCTCAAAAAGCTGGGCGGCATGGAGTTCTACGATGTTAATTTTTCCTACATTGATTTGGAGACGTTTGAAGAGAATTATGTCAGCGTTCCGGAACAGGGTAGCGGCAAGCTCATCCCGGAAGGCGTCTGCAATCCAGGACAGGTTTACACTGTATCCCAAGGGAAATCCGGCATGATTGGCGTATTCCGGCTGGAATCACAAATGCTGCCGGGTAACGGCAAATTTGAGCGTACCGGCATCGGTTCTGAGACAAAAAGCAAAGAGGCAACCAACACCGCGTTTAATTACTTAAAAGCCAACGCAGGAAGGATCAGCGGAGCCATCAGCACAACAACAAAGGACTATATTATCAACTATCAGGATTTGCAAGGAATTGGCATGACCGATAAAATGGCTCTCCCCACTTTGATAGCACTTTGCTCAATTGCGCTGGGAAAGCCAACCATCAGCACCTTGGCCGTATTGGGAGAAATCAGTATCGCTGGTTCCCTTATTAAGGTGGACGAACTGGCAAATGCCCTTCAAGTCTGCCTGGATAGCGGCGCGAAAAAAATCCTATTGCCTATTACATCGGCAGTAGATCTTGGTTCCGTTCCTTCGGAACTGATCGGAAGTTTTAATTTGATCTTTTACAGTAGCCCCGAGGATGCGGTGTTTAAAGCCTTGGGCGTGGAGTGAATAGACCGGATGATCTATCAAAGGTGAAAAATAACAGGCGAGAACCATACATGATTCTGGTAGTTAGTCCTTTGCCCAAGGCGGCCTTTCCATGGTGTAACCAAAGAAATAGAGAGAAGCATCTGTTTTGTTATCCATGATTTTGCAAAAGAGTTTGTTGATGAAGACTCGGTAAACGCCGTCTGCTTTTAGTTTTTTGTATTTTGATAAGTTCATTCTATGGCTACGAATTTGTTGGTGATGGCGGCCGAAGCATTCGTAAGCGTTGGCAAAGTAGTCAAACAATTCTTGCCCGGTCATGATTCGCTCCTCATAGCCATTGTAGACAGGTCTTTTAGTGTGTTCATCCATGTTTGCAATCTCCTTCCTTTTTGCGTAAATGAAAACCGCACCCAGACCATTCTGCGTGCGGTTTTTCAATGGCGGAGATGTGGGGATTTGAACCCCAGCGCCGGCGGAACCGACCTACCGGATTTCGAATCCGGACCCTTCAACCACTTGGGTACATCTCCATATAAAATTCCCGTGAAAGGAACTTTTTGCGAGTAATTTTTGTTTTCTGAAAAATCCTTAGAACAACCGTTAGAACCAGGGCTGCCTTAGAACTGCTCCAAACCCGGAAACCCGCGGTCTAGAGCCATTTTTGGAAGCTCGGCTTCCCAAAATCCGGGAAAATTTCGAGTGCGGACCCTTCAACCACTTGGGTACATCTCCAAGATTTAATTTTCTGAAAGAGAACATACAGCAGTTGCCGCTTTTCTCTACAGCAGCCCTAATAAAAGCAGCAATGTAAAGCAAAATAGCTTTTCGATGCTTTGGAATTGAACGTCGGAAAAGTGCAGAATAGAGCCATTCTTATAAAAGTGAAAAGCAGAAACGCTTTACAGACCCTATGCCCGCCAAACAGAAAAATTGGCCGCCGCCGGCCGTTGCAGAGAGCGGATCTCCTCACAGCTCAGGTACTGTCTATTGTAGTCTGCAACGGGGAAAAAGTCAAGGTTTTTTCAAAGGAGTTGACACACTGGGGGAAATCAGGGTAAAATAAAGAAGATTATCCACGAATGCTGGGCCGCTTTGGCGCGTTTTGGCGGTTCCATTCGGAAAGGAAGTGTCTTGCACGATGCGACGGAATATCAGTGCTTTGCGGCGCGTTGCGGCTTTGCTGCTGTGCGTGCTGCTGGCATGCGGAGCTTTTGCCGGTTGCTCTCAGGTGGAGGAGATCGTCTCGGGAGTGGCGGCGACAGGGGAATTCCCTGTGGAGGTAAACGGTATAAACATCCAGTCCCGGCCCAGCCGGGTGGTAGTGCTTTCTCCCAGCCTGGCGGATGTGGTTCTTGCCCTGGGTTACGAAACCCAGCTGGCGGGTGCTAGTGAGGAGTGCAGCCAGAGCGCCCTGCAGGAACTGGAGAAGGTGGCGGCTGGCGATGTAGAAGCCATCCAGGGCTTGCAGCCTGACCTGGTTCTGCTGGATTCCAACAGCAGCGACGCGCAGAGCGCCCTGGAGGGGGCCGGCGTTACGGTGCTCTCTGTGGAGCCCGCTACGGACCGGGAGGACTTTGAGCGCCTCTATTCCCAGGTGGCCTCCGCTTTGGCGGGCGGCGGCGCCGGATATGACGCGGGAATTGCTGCTGCCCAGGATATCTTCATCACCCTGGACAATATCAACCGCATCGTCCCCCAGGATACGGTAACCACTGCCTGCTACTTATATGATCTGGATGGAAGCGCTGTGACTGGGGATATGTTCGGAAGCACCATCATGTCCTATGCTGGCGTTACCAATGTTTTTGACAGCGTGGAGGGGGGAGAGTACGATTTCGAGTCCCTGCGCATTGCCAACCCCAATGTGATTTTCTGCGCCCCCGGCATCAAGGAGCAGATTGAAAGTGACAGCCGCTTCGACGAGTTCCAGGCGGTTCAGCAAGGCAAGGTGTTCGAGCTGGATACAAGCCTGATGGAGCGGCAGGGCCGCACTGTGATTGAGGCTGCCTATGAAATCTGCGCCAATGCCTTCCCAGAACTGCTGGAGGAGAACTCCACAGAGGCGAGCGACCCCACTTCTGAGATTGAAAACCAGGTGAGTTCCGCTCTGGAAGAGGAGGAGCTCCTGGCCCAGTATGAGACCTTGGAGGAGGGTGACACCGGCGACGCGGTTTTGGCGCTGCAGCAGCGCCTGGAGGAGCTGGGTTATTTGACCGAGGAGTATGACGGCCATTACGGCGCCACCACGGCGGACTGTGTCAGCCGTTTCCAGGAGGCCAACGGATTGACTGCCGATGGGGTGGCCTCCCCCGAGACCCAGCTGGCCCTGTTCCGGCAGGGCGCCCTGCGGGAGGACGGCACCCCCCTGCCGGATGAGGCGGAGTCTTCCTCCAGCAGCGAATCCTCCGCGAGCAGCTCCAGCGCGGCTTCAGAAAGTTCCGCCTCGGAGAGCTCTTCCAGCAGTGCAGAGTCCTCCCAGGACAGTTCTTCCTCTTCTGAAAGCTCCGCCTCTGCGTAAAGGCGGAACCACCTTGTGACAGGCTCTGTAAGGGCGCGGCGAAAGCCGCGCCCTTCAGCCTGTCGAGAAACCGGGACATGCATCAAGCGTGAACCGGGTTTTTCGTATATATGGGCAAGATCA
>ENA-OQEY01001372-OQEY01001372.1-human-gut-metagenome-genome-assembly--contig:-NODE-1372-length-10400-cov-4.297007_pt1 | contig 10400 bp, 10 predicted proteins | sample MGYA00242801_ERZ504647 | MGnify/ENA primary metagenome ERZ504647 (study PRJEB26092, sample SAMD00036204) | human gut metagenome | host: Homo sapiens | study: EMG produced TPA metagenomics assembly of... | reverse complement strand
ATTCCCTCCGGACGTACCAGTGCCCGAAGTGGTTCCGGGACGTGAAGTTCGGCATCTGGAGCCACTGGGGCCCCCAGAGCGTGCCCATGTTCGGCGATTGGTACGCCCGCAACATGTACATCCAGGGCAGCCCCCAAAACCTGTACCACGTGCGCCACTACGGGCACCCCTCCAAGTTCGGCTACAAGGACATCTGCGCCCTGTGGAAGGCCGAGAACTTCGACCCCGACGAGCTGATGGATTTGTACTACCGGGCCGGCGCCCGCTACTTTGTGGCCCAGGCCATGCATCACGACAACTTCTTCAACTACGATTCCAAAATCCACCCCTTCAACTCCGTGAACATCGGCCCCGGCAAGGACATCTGCGCCCTGTGGAAAGCCGCCGCGGATAAGCACAACATGCCCTTTGGCCTGACAGAGCACCTGGGCGCCTCCTTCAGCTGGTGGACCACCAACAAGGGCAGCGACAGCTACGGCCCCTACAAGGGCGTGCCCTACGACGGCAACGACCCCCAGTACGCCCAGCTGTACCACGCCAACCAGGAGCACGTGGACCCCGCCAAGCACGGCGGCCCTGTCCAGCCCTGGCTCACCTCCAACAAGGAATTCCAGGCCAAGTGGCTCAGCGTCATGAAGGAGCTGGTGGACAAGTTCCATCCCAACCTGCTTTACTCCGACAGCGGCCTGCCCTTCGAGGACTGATTCCGCCCCCCGATCAAACACCGCGCCCCGGAAGAGAACGTCTTCCGGGGCGCGGTCTGCTTTTTCGCTGGATTTTTCGCCGGACACCTGGGGCAGGTGCTCCATCAGCCCCCTGAAATCCCGGATCGCCTCCACGCCGTCCGGGACCGTGCGCTGCATCACCCCATAGGAGACAGGCCCACCCTTATAGGCCGCCGTGCCGCAGAGGTCTAAAAACTGTTTTGATCATCGTCTCACCTTCCGTAATACAGCTCCGGTTCCCGGCGGGGGGACAGCAGCCGCCCCCCCCGCCCCCCCACCCCCCCGCGGCGCCCCACCCCCAGCCCGCCCGCCAGCATGACAGCCGGATAGATAATATCCCCGCGAATAAGCCCCAGCATAGCAATCAGTTCTTCCTCGGAATAGTTTTCACCCGTAAACTTGTTTTTCTTCGGGCGGTCGATGCGATCAAAGGGATTTGACTCGATCAGCCCGTCCTTGAACGCTCTTTTGAAGGCGCTGTGCAGGACGGTGTGGTAGTGTATAACGGTGTTGGCGACTACGCCCGATTCGAACATCCACTCGTAGAAATCCTCAATGTCCTTTGCGGTGATGCTGCCGACCGTCAATTCCTTTCGGGCAGTAAAATACCGCCGAATTCTACCGTTTATCATTCCGCGGTAGCTTTCGGCGGTACTCTTTTGAATGTTTTTCTCGATCTTTTTAAAGTAGGCGCACATATAATCGTAGATCGGGATATCCGAGGCTGGCTTTTTATTTTGCGCGATCTGCTCGGCGTAGGACTGCTCAAAGGCTTGCACTACCTCTCGGTAGGCTTTGTTCACCTTTGATTTGTTCGAGCCTTCGGGCAGTCCCAGCGCGCGCCATACGGGCTTTGTCCTGCCGTTCTCTCTTACCTGTATCACGGCATAGAGACGGCCTTTTTTAGCCTGTACGCTGGCTGCAAGTGTGGTTGCGGCATTCATTTGCGTTCACTCCTTTTTTGTTTTTACCGACACGAACAATATCACAACTCACCGCACAAGTCCAGACTTTTTCGGAAGTTTTCTCAAGAAAACAGACCTTTGGGTTCGAACTTGAGGTTTCCCTTTGCCGCAGATAGTCAATGAGCTGCGATTTGGCAATGCGGCTTTCTCTGCCGACCTTCACCGCCGGAAGGGACTTTTCTTTTATCAGCTTATATACGGTCTTGGTGCTGACCCGCAGGATCTCCGCGACCTCGGCGGCGGTCAGCGCCGCCGGATAGCAGCGCAATTCTTTTTCGTGTTCTTTTTTCGTCATAGGCAATTCCTTTCTCCTACATCATTATAGTAGGCTCATCGTTTTCCTCGGCGGTCATATCTTCATCGCTGTCGGCTGCGGCGGAGAGGATACCGACCGCAAGCCCGATAACTGCACCGAGGTTGGAGGCGTTTTCCTGCGCCTCAATACGCTTTCGGCGTTCCTCCGGGTCCTCGGCAGTGCCGTCAATTATACTGCCAGCTTCCAGAATACCGCGCAGGCCAGCAGCGACAGCGCCACTGCCGATACCGCCGTGGCTATCATAATTTTCAAAATTCTTCGGTGCAGTTTCTCTATCGTGCTGTCCAGCGTCTCGGTACTCTTTGAAAGGGTTTCGGAGCAATTCAAAATAAACTGCTCTTGATTCTTCCCAGCCTGTTCGATGAGGCTTTGCATCTGAGCCGTCGTTTCTTTGTTGGCGGTCACTACTTCCCGCACTGTATTCTCCATATATTCCGCCTCGATATTCTGTATCTTTGTGCAGTGGTCGCTCAGTTCCTCCCATGTTGCCAGCTGTTCTATCAGCTGATACAGTTTCGGCTGAAATTCCACCGCGTCCGCCAGCAACTTGCTCTCCCGCTTGCGCTGCTCTATAGGGATCGCATACACCTGTGGCTGATACGGTATCTGCTCCAGTTCGGACAGCGTCCGCGTGTTTTTCTTTCTCAGCATATCCATTGCCGAATTCTGCTGTTTGCTGTTTTCTGATTGTGAATTCATATTCCAATACCTCTTTCAAATATTTTTCATCGTGCAGGCGTATATCTCTGCACTTCATTCCGTTCGGACAAGTGAAAGTAATATATTTTCGCTCATCCGTCCATGTGATTTGATAACCGAGCCGTTGCATTTCACGCATAAAATCATTTTTTCTGCCGCTGCGGTTCATCACGAAATCAATGTCGGACATCAGCTTGAACTTCCAGCTGTCGCCCTTTGCCGCGGCGCGGTACTCGCGGCTTGAAATGTTTGCGCCGTCTTTTTTATACGGTTCGAGAACGCTCAGCCCATACTGCTGACAGATGCCGTCGCTGAGTGAGCGCAGCTTTGTCAGCGTGCCTGGATTTTGACGGAGCTTCCTTCCGTTTTCATAATGAACGGAGTTTATCACAAAGTGATTGTGCAGATGCTCGGCGTCGGTATGGGTAGTGACGAGAACTTCATGTCCCGGCCATGCTTTCTCTGCAAACTCCAAGCCGATTTTATGAACCTGCTCGGCGGAAATGTTTTCATTTGGCGAAAAGGACTGCACATAATGATAAAAATTCATACCGTTCTTTTTGCGGTGCGCAGTCTTGGTCGCCATAAATTCCGTGAAAGCATTTTCGCCGTTGCAGTTTACGCCGCTCACAAGTCGCCGCCCGCTTTCTTCATATGCCACCTTTTTCTGCTGTAAGCAGTAATCTATCACTGCTTTCATTGCGCTGATGCTTTGACCCGATTCCGAAATAAAACTTACCGTTGCCATTATCCTTTCCTCGCAATGTCCAGCAGCTGCTCGAAGATTTTCTTCTGCCCGTCGATCATATCTTCGAAGTTATATGACCGAAATACACCGGCATTGATCTTCGCCGTGATTTGATTTAAGTTGTTGCCGATGCGTTTGAGCTCGATCAGCAAGGGCTTTACATCTTCCGCAACATGGATGGACATTTCCAGCGACAGCAAAACGAGATAGTCGGTGATGCTGCGCTCGGCGCGTTTGGCGTTGCGCTCGATGCGTTCTTTTTCGGCTTTGGTCAGCCGAATCGTCAGCGTGGTGTCACGCCGTCTTTGTTTACTCATAAATATCACTCTCCGTTTCTAAATTCAGTGGGTTCGGGCTGCCGCCCGAGAATAAGGGGTGTTCCAGCGAGGACAGCCGGACGCTCTGCTTGCCCCGGACGATGTCCGGGAAATCGGTAAAACCGACGCTCCCGCAAACGCCCTGAATTCGCGTTGTTTCCTTCGCATCGGTTGTTTATCCTTACTCCCCGCCGAAAGCGGCACAAACCGCCTGTAAACCGCCGACAGGGACGAAAGGAACGCTTGGGACGAACCGATGGGGGGTACACCGATTTAACCGTCACCAACGGCACTTTCGTCACCGGCAGAAAAGGAATATTCGATTTCCAGCAGTCGGGCGCCGTTGCTGCGGTGACTGCGAAAACGCACGCCGAAATCGGCAAGGCGATATTCCCATAGATTCATCAGCCGTTTGAGTCCTCTTGCCGATACCGCCCGCCCTGCGTATTCGTTATACCGCTCGCAAAACTCCGTGTTGCTGCCGCTGTATTTTTTCTGCACTTTCATAAATTCGACCAGCTGCTCCATCTCCTTCGGAAGCAGCATTTCCCGATTCTCCATACTGTCGCTGAGCATTTTCCAAACAAATTCCTCTTTGGAAAACCGCAATTCAAGCTGGCGGTCCTCCACATCACGGCCGGTGCAGTAAAGGGTGGCACTGTCGGCATTGCGTCGGCTCTTGTCCAGCACAAAGGCGGTATCCACTGCGCCGACGATTCCGGTGGTGCCGGTCAGCTTGTTGAACGGATCGCTGTCGCCCTGTTTGCGCAGGTGATGCACCAGCAGAAGGCAGATACTAAGCTCGTCCGCCAGCTGTTTTAATATCCGTATTTCCTCATAGTCGTTTGCGTAAGAGGTGTCGATGCTGTTGTTGCGCACGATCTGAAAGGTATCCACCGCAACAAAAACCGTGTCGGGATGCTCTTTTACAAAATTCCGTATCTGTTCGCACAGCCCGTCTGATAAAGTTCCGGCAGAGGTAGCAAAGAACGCATTGGGCGGCACTTCGTCGGTGATGCAAAGCAGCCGGTTCTGCACGCGGCGCAGAGTATCCTCCAAGCAAAGGTACAGTGTTGTTCCTCCGGTCGTTTTCAACTCCCACATCGGTTCGCCCTTTGCAATACGCACACACAGATCCAGCACCCACCACGATTTGCCGATCTTTGACGCGCCGCCGAGAATGCATAACCCCTGCGGCAGCAGCGTGTCGACACAAAACTTTGTCGGCGGAAGTTTCATGTCCATTAAAGTTTCGCCGTCGATAACGGCGAGTTTTGTTTTTTCGTCAGCCATACTGAAATCTCCTTGTAAAAAAGTAAGAGCAAAGGCAGCGGCGGCGGAACCGATGCTTTCGCTCTCCTATCTATCTAATGGCTGAAAACAGAAAAATCACATAAAATGCTGTGAATATAAAAATTCGTTTCTGAAATTTTTGTAATTTCCGGTGACAGCGAAATGATTTTATGATATACTGATTACGGAAACGAGGTGGCGCGCATGAATCTGATTGAAACAAAACCTGTGGGCGATGCGAATTTTTGTAAGTTCTCTGTTGACTTTACAGGTGACGATTTTATTTTAGGCGGCAAAACTCTGCCGCTCGGAATCATTACCCACGATATATTAAATATCCCCGCCGACAGGCTGCTTTCCGTTTTTAAGACGGGCGATAAACTCAATGATTTGTATAACCGACTGAATGCGGAAAATTACAGCAATGAACTGTTTACAAGCATTCGGGAGACCGTAGAAAAAATACTCTATCTTATCGAAAAAATAAAACCGTTTTCGTATTTTAATATCAGCGAAGAGCACGAACATATTGATTTGCTTCTCGGTGATGATAAAATCAAAGAGTGGCAGCGCAGCTTTTCTTCCATGCCGATACCGAATATCAATTTTGTTCCCGAAGGCACGGCTATGCATGACCACATTATCGTTCTTACCGAATTCATAAAATCCTACATTTATCTTTGTGCCGACACATTCAATTTCTATAAGGTTGCGATGATGTATTTTGTAAATCTCACCGAGAACGGATTCCGGGACAAAGTTCTCCTTGCCGGTTTTACAAAAGAATTTTTTGGAAGAGAAGAAGTAGCGGAATGGATCGAGGAACTAAACGCCACTGAAATTACGCACAATTTTACGCTTGAGCCTGGCGTTTGGATGGCGCCGGTTGTCCTTGAAAACAAAAACGGCTCTGCTATGCTCGGCCGCCGAATTCATTTCGACCGTATGCTCAATTTTTATGTTACCGATCTATTCGAAGGACTCGCCGCCGGACATTATTCATGGCAATGCGGAATCTGTCACCGATTTTTCTTTATGGAAACGGCACATAAGCAGCTGTATTGCAGCACCGTCAATCCGGAGTACGGCGTTCCCTGCGCCTATGTTGCAAAAAACAAACTGAATATGCCGAAGCAAAAGAAAAAGGACGGTTTCGGCTACGCTGTTTGGAAAAAAAGATATGATTCTCTGCGCAATGAAAAGCACAAAACCAATAAAAATCTGCCGTCCGCCAAATATGATGTGGATGTGTGCGATAAGGCAATCGAGCTTGCCAAACGGCATTACGAGGAAGCACAGATTGATTTTGATTACGCGCAAAATCAGTATGAGCAGGATATGGTTTTACGGAACCTGATCAACGAGGCAAAAGCGGTACTGGGTAAGAAATAAAAGATTTCTTCTTTGGGAAGGGGGTGCGCGTATGAACGCAGAATACAAAAAGGTTGCCGAAAAACTGCTTTGCGGTATTACGGATAAGCGGCTGCATGAGCCCGCGATATGGAACGATATTCTTTCTTCTGTCCGTTCGGGCAAGCTGCGGCTTTGGGAAATTAACGATGAGATTCTGCGTATCAAATATTTCTGCAAAGAAAAAATCGAACGCGCATCTACCTTTACCGAAAGCGATAAAAGCGGCGTGCGGTTCGATGATCTGAACGCTTATTTTGTTGAGGCAATCAAAAGTCGTGATAAAGGATATTTTGAGGCATTTATCCGCGCTTATGAGCAGGTACTGCAAAGCCGTGCCGAGCGTTTCGTTTCACATTATAATCTCTCCGCGGACGACACCGAAGATATTAAGCAGATTTTTTTGGAGACCCTGTGGTTTGCATTTCTCGGCTACAATGCCGCCGACCCCATTCCGCTTTTGCAGTATGTAAAAAAAGCGGCGGTAATGCGGCAGCTGGATTATATCCGCACAACAAAAAACGCCTGCACCGTGCCGACGCAAAACGGGTATGCCGAACTGCGTAAGGTTATGCGCATTTATAACAGCGTTCCCGAGCTTTCCGCCGATGCGCGTATTGCGCTTGCCGTAAAAGAAACCGGCTTTGCCGAGAAAAAAGTTACCGAGCTTGTTGCCGTCGGCAAGGTTTGCGAATATCCCGTCGGCATTGTCCCGGCAGAAGAAAACGAAAGCGCGGCGGACGGCGCTGTTTCAGACGAGCTTATCGAAGACCCGTCCGTATCTCTGTTTGATGAAGTGCTGCGCAGTATTTACCGTGACAATTTCCGCACCGCCGCCGATAAAATCACACCTAAGGATAAGCAGATTTTATCTCTTTCCCTCGGCGTATGTTTTGATTGCTTCGGCGTTTTCAAGCCCAGCACCTATGCGGAAATCGCATTGAAACAAGGTGCGTCGGGCGAAAAGAGTATTGAGAAAAAGCGCAAAGCGGCAATCGAAAAATTTGCAAAGAAACTTTGCGACATGGGCTTTTGCGACGGTGTTTCCTTAAAACAAACGGCTATAACGGTTATAAAAGAAAAAGACAAGAAAACAGTGCAGTCAGCAAGCTATGCCTATACACCCTACGGTGACGGAAAAGCCGGCGAGATTCTGTATACCGCCGGAAAGCACCGCTTTCAAATCATCCGCCTTGCGGAATTTGATGTGACCGGCGCTTATGCGGAACAGGCCGCAAAAATCATCGACGGCATGAACGGGAATTTTATCAAAGAACGGTTCTACACTATCCCGCTTGAAAGCCTGCCCCGCATCAATAGCCATAACGCAAAACCAAAAATGCCGTTTTATCACCCGCCGCACACAGACGGACAAAAATAGTTTCAAAGCCTTCTCTCGATTTTTTCGAAAGAAGGCTTTTTTCTGCCGTTTAATTTATGACTTTTTCTTGTAAACCCCGAATAAACCCCTATTAAGCCTTGTGAAATTTCAAAAAATGTGATATAATATAGTTTGTAGTATTGTATTTTCGTGAAAACGGAGGATTCCGCTATGGATAACAACATTGAACGCTGGTATTCGATGAAAGAAATTATGGAATATTTGGGTGTCAGCCGTGATACCGTTCTTGACTGGATCGAGCGCAGAGAAATGCCCGCCGCCAAGATCGGCAGGCTTTGGAAATTCAAAATCAGCGAAGTTGATGCCTGGATGAAATCCGGCGTTGCGGCGGACAAGTAATCCGGATTGGGAGATAAGCTATGGGCTTTATAGATTCATATAAACATCTCGAAAAACTATGCGGCGATATGCTGCAAACTCAGCATGGTATTTCTGCCTATATAGACGATATGGGAAATACGCCAAAAGGTTCTTATTTGGTTCAAGGCTGGGACGAAGATTTTAAACGCCTTAAGCACTATCGGTGGATTCGAAATCAAATTTCTCATGAGCCAAATTGCACAGAGGAGAATATGTGCGAATACGGCGATGCGCAGTGGATTGACGACTTTTACGATAGAATTATGAATCAAAGCGACCCGCTTGCTATGTACCGAAAGGCAACAAGACCTCAGCCTGTCGCAAAACCAAAACAGCCCTATCAATCTCCACAGCCGCAACATACATATTCTGTACAGCCGGTTTCCTCAAAAAAGAAGGTGCGGAAAGCCACTGGATGGATTGTGTTATTGATTGTTGCAGCGCTTGTCGGATTGTTTTTTGTGCTTAAATATCTTGTAAATTAATCGGGAGGTGCGCTATGGCACTTGAAAATAAATTGGGGATGACAAACTCTGCCGACCTTGCCCGCGAGGAAGAACGCATCAGCAAGAAAAAAGCGCTTGAGCTTTTTGATAGCGGGTTGCTTGATCAATTGGAAGCGGGAAAATTCTCCGCCCTCAAAGTAATTCATAAGTATCTTTTCGATGAAATTTACGATTTTGCCGGAGAACTGAGAACCGTAAACATTTCCAAGGGCAACTTCCGTTTTGCTCCGCTGATGTACCTTGAAGCGGCACTTGCCAACATTGATAAAATGCCGCAATCCACTTTTGATGAAATCGTCGAGAAGTATGTGGAAATGAATATTGCCCACCCTTTCCGAGAAGGAAACGGACGCAGCGCCCGCATTTGGCTTGATCTCATTTTCAAAACAGAACTTCACAAGGTCGTTGATTGGAGCCGAGTTGATAAGGAAGATTATCTTCTTGCCATGGAGCGCAGCCCGATAAAAGATATTGAAATCAAACACCTTCTAAAAAACGCACTCACCGATGATGTGGATAGCCGAGAGGTCTATATGAAAGGCATCGACCACAGCTATTATTACGAGGGTTACACGACCTTCAAGACGGAAGGTTTAAGCAAGGAATGAGGTGCAAATATGCCGGATAAGAATTGGCAATTTGAACTTGAAGAATATATAAAGCAAGGCGAACCCGACAGAGCCGAAAAAAGCGAGGCGTGGCAAACAGCCATCGGCTTGCAGGCGGTTGACGGACTTAACACATCCGAATATTTGCTGGATACCGCAAAGGAGCACATTGAGGGCAGAATCACCATTGATGAAGCACAGAAGCGGATTCACAGTTATTACGAGCAGCGCACCACCCGAACCGAGACGGAAAACGAAACCAAAGAGGCAGATATCGTTTCGGCAAGAATCACAAAGCTGCTGGGAGAAAAAGCGTTTCAGTTTTCCCCTGCCGAGTGGATTACCATTCACCGCAGATTGTTTGAGGGCGTATTCGACCACGCCGGTCAAATCAGGCAATATAACATTACCAAGAAAGAGTGGATTCTGAACGGCGATACCGTAATTTATGCGGATTGGAACAGCATTAAAGAAACTCTGGACTATGACTTCGCCACCGAAAAGCAGTTTTCTTATGAGGGGCTGTCGGTTGAAGCGGCGGTAAAGCACCTCGCAAAATTTGCATCGGATATTTGGCAGATTCACCCCTTCGGCGAGGGAAATACCCGTGCCACCGCCGTATTTATGATTAAATATATGAAAACCTTTGGCTTCCGTGTCAATAACGATGCGTTCCGCGAAAACTCATGGTATTTCCGCAATGCACTGGTCCGGGCAAACTATAATAATTTGCAAAAAGGCGTTCATTCCACCACAAAATTTTTGGAATTGTTTTTCTCAAATCTCCTGCTCGGCACAAACCACGAGCTCAAAAACCGCTATATGCACATTGACTTTGCGGATAAAAGCACTTCCCAAAGTATCAATTCCAAAGTTTCAAAGTATCAATTTGACACTTTGGACTGTACGTTAGAAGAACTTGCGGTTTTAGAATTGGTCGCAAGGACCCCGGCGATAAAACAGCAAGAGATTGCAGAACAAACCGGAAAATCCATTGCTACGATCAAGCGAATTATGAAATCGCTTCAGGATAAAAACTATATACGTCGTA
>ENA-OQEY01001367-OQEY01001367.1-human-gut-metagenome-genome-assembly--contig:-NODE-1367-length-10415-cov-9.323564_pt1 | contig 10415 bp, 6 predicted proteins | sample MGYA00242801_ERZ504647 | MGnify/ENA primary metagenome ERZ504647 (study PRJEB26092, sample SAMD00036204) | human gut metagenome | host: Homo sapiens | study: EMG produced TPA metagenomics assembly of... | reverse complement strand
AGGACGCGGGCCATGCCCGCTTCAACATCTCAACGAAGAACAAAACCGAAAGTGCGCAGGAATTCGGACGTTATCTTTATGGATAATCATTTTAGGAGAAAACTACATGAAAATATTGTAAAAAAAAGAGTCTTGCAATCGGGATTCTGGAATGCAAAGGTTACGGCTTGGCGGTGCAAGCGGCATTGTATGTCCCGTAAATGTTGCACGATTCCAATTTTCGGCCGTTTTTTGGAATCGTGCTACATCGCACACCCCCGTAGTCATGGGAAAGTGCCGAAAAACCCAGTTCGGGGGTATGGAATACGTGGAAAAACCGCATTTCGGCAGGAGAAATGTCGCATGATTCGAAATTTGCCCCGAAAATCGGAATCGTGCAACAAAATTCGTCGTTCCCTTCCGTGGGTCCTGCTGCTCGCAACTGCACGAGTCGATTGGCAGGGGCGGGTCCGGCAACGTTCGCTGTGAAACGGCTAGGTGATTCAATCGATTCCGGCTATTCCTGTGAATCCGAACTGGTCTTGCATTGTTTCGCGGAGCGCAGTCAGATCCAAATCAGGGTATTCATTTGTCAGGTTTCTGAGAATCCGATGTAACCACCACCTAAGCAACGTTGAATCGCATTCGCCGGTTTGGTGCTTAACCTGCCACTGATAAAACAGTAATAATTGCTGCTGTTCCTTTTCGTCATATCCTTCGGGGACTGGGTAATGGTCTTGGGAAAAGTCGATGTCGGTGTTATCTGTCGTGGAGAGTATTTCTAGAGCTTCAGAGATATGCCCTCTTAGGCTTGGAATAAGGCAGATGAGAGCTTTTTGTTCTTCAGAATCAAGATCGCGAGGAATTCCTTGGAAACGATTGGTGATGTACGTCTTAAGCCAATTTTTCCATGCGATATCTATTTGTTCATCGTTCTGCTGACGGCACCAATAGGGGAGAAACTTTGCAATCTCAGACAGTGTAGAGAATCCACTGTTATAAAGTACTTTTTTCAGTACTGCATCATATGCGTTGCTTGTATTGGGTGGCATGTTCATGAAATTGAAGAGAACATCCCAGTAGTTATTTCGGAGTCCTTGATCCTTGTATTCGCAAAGATTTCTAGCCTCTGCGATTTGATCTTCGAGAAGACCGGACACATCTTTTTCGGAAAAACTACTGGTAATACGCGGAAAAGCGAGGAAAGCCGCCCATGTTTGATGTTGGGTGCTTTCATCATGGAATAGAGGCATTATGCACTCTCTGGCAAATTTTTTATCAAGGATAAAGAACGTGGCTAGTTTTTGGGCGCACGCTATCTGTATTGGCCAGATGAGGTTATTGGGCTGGTTTAAGAGATTCTGTATTCTATCTTTTTCGTTGCTGGGAATTCCATTCCAATCGGTTGGCGAGGTATTTGTGTATCGATATAACACTGTTTTAATCTGATACGTGATGATGAGAGCTGGCCATAGGTTACAGGCTACATAGTCAAATTGGTTAATGTTTGGCTTCTCTGTATGAAAAGCCTGGCCATATTTTGGAATCAAAGAATCTATGAAATGCTGGGCTGTCTGGAAAAATGATTCTGCGTTTTCTGATTCAATTCGACTGATTTGCTCTGTGACAAAGAAAATCGGTGAATAAAGATTGGCCTCGTTCCAATCGAAAGCGCATACGCGTTGTGTGATGTTGCAAACATCATTCTTGAAGTCTGCGCTTCGAATCTCGTTGGTAATAAACAGAACAATCTGCGCTCTTTCATATTCAGTGGTGTTTGGAGCGGCTAGGATGGCGTCCCAAAGGCCGCGGGTATCCTGCGGATGCTCTGAACAATATTCGCCGATGAGTCTGCATCCAGCTTCAAAAGAGAATGAGTCAAAGGCATCGGCGTCCTTAGGCAAAGACAAAATTTTGGAAATCGCTTTACTGGGAGATTGTTTGACTAATGAGGCGAATTCCTCTAGAGAGATTCGTCCTTTTACTGAATGATAAATCTTGAGCGGAACGTCTGAGTCCGGGTCTGGAACAAAGCCAAAATCTTTTTCATAGAGTGATTGCAGCTGCTGTATTTCATGCCAATTCGGGTCGGCTGCAGACAGCCAGCAGACCCGATTAAATAACTCATACAAGCGTATGAGCCGTTGTCTTTCGTCTTTGTCTGTGGTTTTGGCTCTATTCGGAATATCTTCAGGGCTATACGGAGGCTGCAGTTCTTCTAGAAGTGACGCTTTCTGTGCTGCTGAAACATGTTCTATAACAGCCTTGAAGAGCTGTCGAACCTCATGTTCGCAAAATCTGCCAAAAAGAAGATTCTGCTTCAGCAACCACTCAAGCTTTTCATCAGGAGCTGCTTCGCTGATTTCCTGTTCATGGATGGCAAGACGCCGCAAAACGATTTGATCACTGTGGATCCAGCGATTGGCGAGTTCGTTTTTCTCATTGTGCTGCTCTCCAAATACGCGAAGTGTATCGATAATGAGATGTAGATCGCCTCGTGTATTTCCACAAGCTTCAATTTCAGGTATCCAAATGCGAATGAACGCGTTCCAATGTTCGTGATTCGAATCCGAATAATATTCTGAAAGCAAATTCATTGCCTGATTTATTGAATTTTCGATGATCCTTTCGAAGGACGGCGAGTGCTCGCATCTTGAGGCGAGGTCATCGATGATTCCTTGTCCAAAGCTTGACGGAATGTTCCAACTAACGTTGACATCGGGCTTCTCGCCGGAAGAAAAAGGAACCGGATCTGGCTCATAGAATTTTGAGCTTCGATCAAACTCCAAAAATGGGCGCAATGCGGCTTCCCAAACAATATTGGAAGCGCGGAATTGGTCTTCGAAGCCGCACAATAAAGAATCATGCGGCATATACGGCATTGTTTTATCTTTTATGGATGTTGAGAGGAATGCTTGCAGCGCTTTCTTCGGCGTTCCATCGTTGCTAGGTTGAATTGCGGATGTTGAAAATGACTGGAAAGCATAATCGGACAGTCTCTGCTGGCATAGCTTGATGTACTGCAGGGTTATACTCTCGCTATTGAAGTTTATGTTGCAGATTCGTGTAATCCAGTTGAGGAGTTGCCGCTGTTGGGGTGTTTGAGGCTCTGTGCCATCGAACAGCGTTGAATATCGTTTTTGCTCGTAGAGCCAATTAATCCATATTGGTTCTTTTGCGGTTTGAATAAAAGTGTCTAAGCCCGACGGTGTGGAGAGTTCGCTAAGGAGACTATCTGTGTCATGCTGTGTTTGCGGAATACCCGCTTCAACAAGTTCTTTTGTTTTTCGAATGTAATCCGGAACTGACTGCGTTTCGTGTTCGGCCCAAGCGTTAAGAGCATCGATTAGTGCTTGGTGACTCCCGTTCTGAACGGGATACTCAATGGTCTGGAACTGTAGATGTTCGAAATTGGCCAAGGTGGTTTCATAATGGTCTTTCGGCTCTTCGTTGTCATGACCGAGGAAAATGAAATGTTCAGGTCCATTGGAATGCAGACCGAGAGACAGATATCTGATGACAGGATCGTTGACACTGTAGCCAATGAATAAAACGGTGTAGTTGGCGAACACTTCAGTGAGGAAACGCGTTGCCCAACCGTCAGTGAAGTAGGCTTTTCCAAAGTCTCTATCATCAAGCACCATATTTTTGCTGGGTCTAAGTATGGAACCATGAAGATGAACTAATCCTTTGAAATCACGTCCGAGAGGGAGAGCCGGTGCGAAGTATTGTTCGCCATAATCAAGGCCTTGTTCATCCGCCGCTTCTGCAAGAAGATTGTCGTAGTTCGTAGTGATGATTCGTGGTGTTTTGCAGGCTGTGGCTAACGCCATGACAGCCGCATGTTCGCTGTTGGCGGCGGGCTGTTTCTCTTGAAAAATCTTTTTTGTTATTTCATGGGTGTTGAAATGATCGTCGGAAAGCCGGCCTATGAAATAGTCCAGTCGGTCAGCGTCCTTTTTGGCAGGGGACAAGTGGCCGCTCTGCCCAGCTAGTTCGGCAGCGAGTCCGAAAAAACCTGGAAGTCCGGAAGGAACAGATACTCCAGCGCCTACAAAAAGGACCAAACGGTCCCTTTTAAGCTGCCTTTCCAATTCTTCGGGAATATTCACAGATTCGGTAACATACATATATTCACTCGGGTCTAGATGTTTGTTATTTGCTTTTTAGTTGTGCCCTTTAAAGAATAGATAATGCCCATTATCTTACGCATTACGTAAATTCAAGTTCCGAGACTGAAGAGCGTGTGGAGCCGGCCATGCAGCAGATGGCGGATGATGTCATGGATTCATCGAGCGGATGCGGAAAGCAGCTTTCCGAAGCGTGGCATTACATGTTTGGCTGTGAACCGAACTATTCCGCTGCGTACGAGGCCGCCATCAAGGCCGTCGAGTCGATAGCTTTGCCCATGGTGGAGCCGAACAACAAGGACTCGACCCTGAGCAAGGCGGCAAGGGTCATGCGGGACCAGCGCTGGGAATTCCAGATCGAGGCGCGGGAAGAGAACAATGTTCCTGGCGGTGTCATCCAATTACTTATGAGTGGTCTGATGAACAGTCAGCCCGACCGTCACGGCGGTTCGGATCCCGTAGCAGTCTCCAGGGAGAAAGTCCAGGCGGCCGTCTACTCTGCGGTGTTTCTGGTCCAATGCTTCAAAGCAGGTCTTGTGCGGAGACCAGCAAGCTGACTTAACATCGGTTCGTGGGGTTTGTGCTCTCGATGAATGAATATTCTTATGTATCATGCACGGGGAGACGACGGCAACAAAATTCCTTGCTCATGCCATGGTCGAGCTGTTACTTGCTGTTATCTGAAGCTTGTTGCAGTGCTTCGATTACTTTTGGCATATCGGTCCAAGGGGCGTATTCCTGCTCATGATTAGGCGCGAGTCTGTTACGCCCCTGGCGGTTTTCCGTTGTATTGTGCCGAGCGGCGTTGTGTATTGCGGCCTCGAGATGTTTTTTGTCAATGAGCTCGGTGTTGATGTATTTGTTACGGTTTCCGCCGACAACTTTAGCTTCTGCTGCAGCTGACTCGACATCAGGTGTCAGTGTATAGCTTGACGGGCAAGCCTTCACATAGTCGAGCAGCCAGACCTCGAAGCAAGGATTGGAAATGATGAGTTCGATTCCATTGTCATTGCAGATTCTCGCTGCTTCGCCGTGGTCGTGAAAATCGTCAACATCGACCACCACCCAGATTCGTTCATAGCAATCTGTAGAAGTATCTCGCTTGTCTTCCCTCTTCAACTTAACAGCGAGCTCCGCGAGCTGCTTAGGGCTGTTGTTCTTCTGTTGATAGTCAATGACGACATCGTATAGGGACTCAAGCTGCTTGAAATACTGTTTCTCAGTGACTGCTCCGCCGGCCACGACAAGAAAGCGTCTCTTGCGCGGTCGGCGCGACCGTGCGGCTTTACGTCCATGTGCAGGAACGTTTCGCTTTTTCGACATCAGGCATCAACCACATTCACGATCTGGGCGAAAGCGGTATGAAAATCAGGCCGTGGTATGGCGCCGTACACGCCGTTGAGATAGTTCTTGCCGATGTTTTCCATATTCCGAATACCCAGATTGGTCACCGGGAACAATTCCGAAACGCCTTCCTTGTTCTTTTCCACAAGCCAGATCTGATCTGGTGCCAGTAAACGCTTTGCCGAACCGGACTGATTGATCAGCGACACGTCATGAGTCGTGAAAATAAGCTGGGAACCGTGAGGATTCGTTTCCGCGTCGGCATACAGCGCCACCAGCTCCTTCACCAGAGCCGGGTGGAGGCTGGTGTCGATCTCGTCGATAAGCGTCACCGACTGCTTCGACAGCTGGCGAAGAGCAAGCGAGAAGAATGACAGCGCAGCAACGGTGCCCCTGGACTCATCATCAGGACCGAATCCTGCGGAAGATGATTCGCCGGTATGAGTGAACATCAGCTGGGAAGCGTTCTTGACATTGAATGTCTCATCCACTTTGTTCTCATCCATGCCGAGTTGCTTATGCATCTCTTCCTTGAACTGAGCCCAGAGATCCGGTGGGACGTCCACAGGAACGCTTTTCACGTCACTGATGCCGAAGTCTGCATACCTAATCAATGTGGCCAGATGTTTCGAAAGCGGTGTCTCTTTCTTGAACTCATCCAACAGCGTAGGCTGCTCCTGTTCGAAAGCGCTTGCTTCGTAATAGGCTATGCCACTTTGGAAGAATGAAAATGCCGGCCGAATGGACTCAATACCGGCAGCTGCGGCTGCGGAAAGCAGAAGTGCATTCGGCCTGAGTTCTATGGTCTTGCGTACTTGTGAGCGAGGTCCTTTGAAGGAAGGACCGAATTTCACCCCATCCGTTGAGGAACGGGAAAACAGCAGAGAGGAGTGCGTGGAAAAACGTCCTTGCAGTTTTTTGAAGAAGATGAGATCTTCCTCAAGAATCCGTTCATTGTCATAGCGGAACCAATACTGGTATTTCAGTCCATCGTTCGCGATGAATGCAAGGAAGAACATGGACGAATGCGAGAAAGGATCCTTTCGTAACAGAAAAGGTTCCCTGGGAATAGGACTGCTTGCATCCCCTTGGCTGTAGCTATTTACCACCATGTTGCGCATAGCGCGCAATGCCTTCAGAAAATTGGACTTTCCCGATGCATTGGCGCCGTATATGGCTGCGATTGGAGAATGGAGAGACTCATCAGATTCCATGAACCGTTTTTCGCGAGTCATGGAGAAAGACTGCTCGTCTCGGAAACTCCTGAAGTTCGAAAAACTAAAATCAATCAGCATCGGGTTGCCTCGTAAGTATATTTTGCTCCTTTGATACTGAGATTATATCCAGAAATATACTCATTTTGCAATTTTCTGCTAAAAGCGGTGGTTTCATTGTGCTTATTGTTGCCGTATTAGAGATATCTAGTTACCGTTATACCCATGCTTGCGCGTATCCAGAGCCTCCTTCCAATAGGATTCCCTGGCGAGAACAACGTCTTTAGGCACGGTGAAGTCGTAATGTTCCAGAAGCGTGTAGCGAAAATGCGTCTGCACGTACTCCAACCCGTGCTGTTTCACAATGGCAATCAGCCCAGTATCGTTTCCGTGACCATCGCGGATGTAGTCCTGCCAACGCTGGTATATGCCGTTCCTTCCGGTGGCGCTTCCCACATACAGTTTCCCATTATCGGTATTGGTTATTATGTACACGCCTTGCTGGCGGGACAGCGTATTCTTCCAGCTTGCCTTGTCGTTCTCCCAAATCACCTTAAGTTGGGCGTAGGAAAGGCTAACAGCAGGTGTTGGCGGCCTTGTTCACTTGGGCACGGTCGGCCGGTGGTACTTTTTCTTGTCGCCAGAAATAGGCCGCCAAAAATCGGCCACAGAATATTGCCAATAAGTCTCGTACGCGCACGATATCGACAGGGAATGTTCCTTATTTCACGGCCCATCTGTTTGAGTTCCCAAAAAATGTGTTCAATGTATGAAGGGATGAGGAATAGTTCGAGGGGGAAGATTATTGTTGGAAAGGATATTGTCAACGTGAGATGGGGAAGTTCAGTGACTTCTGTAGAGAACGCTAATGTGCAGCAGCCTACCGCACCGCAAGGGGTAGTTGAGGAAGCGGATGACGGCATCACTCTGATGGATCTGCTCAAAATCATTCGTAAGCATCTGGTCACCGCGATCATCGCATTCGTGGTGGTAGTGGCAGGCGTGAGCGCATATACTTTCCTGGCACCGCCGAAATATACGGCAACGGCTCAGGCCATGGCTACCTATAACGCCTCCCAAGACGGGGAAAGCATCAGCCAGCAATCCACCGGTGGCACGTATATTTCCAACCAGATTACTTCGTATCCGACGTTGGCCGCCACTGAAAAGGTGCTCAAGCCGGTCATCAACGAGCTCGGTTTGGACGAAACCGTTGACGATCTGGCGGGCCAGATCACCGTCACCAATCCAACCAACACCGCCTTTGTGAATATTGCCGCGGTAGACGGCGATCCGAAGCAGGCTGCTGACATTGCCAATGCCGTGGCGGAGTCGCTGAAAACGGTGATTGAAAACGATTTATATACCGGGGACACGTCCCCGGTAAAGGTCTCTATTGTGCAGAAAGCACAGACCCCATTGACCAAGTCGTCCCCGAAGACCGTCCTGTATTTGGCCGTTGGCGTGGTGCTTGGTCTGATTGTGGGCGTGTTCGCAGCGCTCATCAAAGACCTGCTCAACACGAGAGTCGAGGAGCCGTCTGACGTGCGAGGTGTTGTTCGGGCATCGTCTCTTGGTTCTGTTCCCGTGGACGATTCACTCGAAAGCAAGCGTCCGGTGCTGGTGAGCCAGCCTAACGGCGCTATTGCCGAGGAATTCCGTCGTATCCATACGAATATCGATTTCCTGCAGACCGACCGCACCGAAGGTGTGGGCCAGCTGCTTGTCATCACGTCTGCGCAGCCGTCCGAAGGCAAGACCACCATGGCTATCAATACTGCGGTGGCCCTTGCTGAAGATGGTGCGAAAGTACTGCTTATCGACGCTGATCTTCGCCACCCGTCTGTCGCCCATCATTTGGGTATTGAAGGTGCCGCCGGTCTGGCGCACGTGCTGTCTGGGCAGATGGGCCCGAAGGACGTGGTGCAGAGCTACTGGAAGACGAACCTGCACATTCTGCCTGGCGGCAAGAGGCCGGCGAACGCTGGCGTACTATTGAACTCCGAAACCATGAAGCTCATGGTGGAGCAGGCGCTCACCCAATACGACTACGTGATCATCGATACCGCCCCGTTGACGGTGTCCAACGATGGCGCGGTATTCGGCCGTTGGGCAAAAGGCCTTCTGCTGGTGGTCAGCCGCAACGTGTGCGAGAAGAAGTCCCTGCAGGAGGCGGCCGACGCGCTCGCCACCGCGCAGGTGCCGGTGCTTGGCTTCATCTTCAATCGTGCAGATCCGAAGAAGGTCAACTCCCACTCCAACTATTACTACTACTATGAAGATGGTGCTCCGCGTAGCAGCCATCGTGCAAACGGCAAGAAGAAGAGGATCTGACGTTTTCCTTCTTCACGGAATGAGGGGTGTATGGCAACTGAGAACGATGATTCCCAGTCTATGAACGGTATTCTGTCCAACATATCTCGGGATGTGGTGGACACCAGCTGGGATATTCCTCCGCTGACCTTCCCCAAATTGCAGCCTACCGATTCGGAAGAGGCCGATGGTGCGGATGAGACTCCGCTTGCGGAGCCCCGTACCATCGCTTCCTCCGTACCCGCGCAAACGGAACAGCCGGTTTCGGCTGCGCCAACAATCGCGGATATACCCAGTATGCCGCTCGACACCATCGATTTCGATGATGCGGTTGCACCAGCCGATGCCGAGGAAACCGCTACTCTGCCACCCCTCGTCTCTTCGACAGATGAACAGGACGTCGAAGCAACTCAGGCCTTTGATGCATTAGGTGGCATAACCGACCTAGAGGAGCTGGCCGCGGAAGATCCGGAACATGATCCGCTGAAAACCATTCCGGTCGCACCGAAAGAGCCGTCTGCGGACAAGCGAAAGATTATTGCCATTGTCGCTGCGATTGCGGCAGTGGCGGTTGCTATTGCCGGTGTCATCGTGGTACGCAATCGTATCAATTCGAAAGAACAGCGTGCGGCAGTGGTGGTATGTGAGAAGGCGAAATCCAAATACTCCAAAGCCAACGAAAAACTGCAAAACGCCATCGAACAGGCAACTAGTCTGCAGGGCACTGCGGCAAACCAGGTGGCGGATGCCGCCACAATCGACCAGCTCACTCAGGCCGTGACCAAGGCGCAAAATCTCAAGACGGTCGGCGGATGTTCGGTGTTGCTGTCCGAAACCACACTGCGTGCGCACGCCCGTAGCATGAGCAAGCAGATCAGCAATATCAAAGAACAGACCAAGGCCGTTACCGCAGCAGCCACAGCTGTGGCCGCCAGCAAGCGAGCTTTGGAAGTGAATAAGACGACTGCCGCATTGCAGAAGGCCATTGCCGACGCAAAGACGTTGCTTGACGGTTCTGCAGGCCAGGTTGCGGATGAGTCGACACGTGACGCGCTTGCCAAGGCGATTGACGCTGCCCAGAAACTCCTCGATGGCAAAAGCACTGATGTTACGGCCATGCAGAACGCTTCGAAGGTGATTTCCTCGACTTCTGACGGCGTGAACAAGTCTGTGGCGGAGCAAACTGCGGCTAATGCCCAGTCGAATACCAATTCGAATACCAATAACGGCACTACGAACCGGCGCTACACGTATACGTGGCAATTTGGTCCGGGCTCTGGAAACGGTGTGAACGGTGGTGGTTCGAGCGGCGGTAACGGCGGTTCGAGCGGCGGCAATAACAATGGTGGTTCAAACGGCGGTAATGGTGGTTCGACCAGCAACGGCGATTCAAACGGTGGCGGTAACGGCGGTTCGAGCGGCGGCAATAACAATG
>ENA-OQEY01001365-OQEY01001365.1-human-gut-metagenome-genome-assembly--contig:-NODE-1365-length-10428-cov-3.808328_pt1 | contig 10428 bp, 10 predicted proteins | sample MGYA00242801_ERZ504647 | MGnify/ENA primary metagenome ERZ504647 (study PRJEB26092, sample SAMD00036204) | human gut metagenome | host: Homo sapiens | study: EMG produced TPA metagenomics assembly of... | reverse complement strand
GATGAATCTTGTACATCGATTCGTTTTTTATGCCTGATTTTTTTAGTTTTGTGTCCAATTTTTGTTGACAAGTGCATTCTATAAAAAGATCTTTTTTTTCAGAACCCAAATAAAAACGAAGAGCCCTGTCCCGAACCAGTGACTGCGTTCGGGGCAGGGGTTACTTTTGGAATCATACCTTACGGGTCTTATGCCTTACTGTTTTTCACCGATCAATTCCCAATCTGCAGTTTTTTATAAAGGGGAAAGCAAGCGTCCTATCAGGGCGTTTCGGTGAGTCGTCTTTGAACGAGCTTTTTATCTTAAAAAAACACCCCCGCTCTTTCGGGAAGTGTTTTCTTGTATCTTTTGAAAACCGCGCCATAGTGGCGTGGTTCCGGAAAGCCTATAGCTATAAAAGACCTCCTAATGAAGTACCATGCAGTCGACCTGTCAGTCAAGCAAAGTAAAACATTAGGAGGTGCACTGCCATGCCAAGTGGGCAGAGTCATGTCGTTCATAGTTTAGTACACACAAAGTGGAATTGTAAGTATCATATTGTGTTTGCACCAAAGTATCGTAGAAAAGTTTTCTATGAGAAAAAACGGTTAGCAATAAGAGACATCTAGCGACAGCTTTGTGAATGGAAGGGCGTAGAAATTCTTGAAGGTGAAATTTGCCCTGATCATGTACATCTGTTGGTAAGTATCCCACCAAAAATTAGCGTTTCGTCTTTTGTTGATTTTCCAGCAGTTTGGAAATATGAAATTTGCCTACCGAAATCGCGAATTTTGGTGCAAGGGATACGCTGTCGATACAATAGGTAAAAACACTACTGCAATAAAACATGATATAGCCAATCCGCTAAAACGCGACCGGGAAGGGAATCAACTGAGTATATTCGATTCACGAGACCCGTTTACGGATAGCAAGTAACCCCGTGCATGGCTGATAGGCCAATTTTTTAACGTACTTGTACGTCGCCAGTAATATCAGGGCTATGCCCGAAAATGAAAAACCACCCGCTATGCGGGTGGATAGTTATTTCCTTACCCAAAAATGACTTCATCAATCTCTTTCTGCACGGCCATATACTCCCGAATGGAGGCTTCACACCGCTCCGTGAAGGTGGGGCGCAGGTCGAGTTTTTCGCCAAGAAGCTTGAAGAAGGCCTTTTCTTCATCGGCATAGGTTCCATCCACAAGGGCAAGCCCCATCAGTTCGAAGACAACAATACGTTTTTGAATGCGGTCCGTTGCGGCATTGAGGTCCGTCGCTAGGGCTTCCAGGGATTTCTGAGGCGCGTCAAGGGAAATGGTCATCTGCAGTTCCTCGCCATAGGCTGCGAGCAGTTTTTCTTCCCGCTTATCGACAATTCCATCGGCATTGCACAAATATTTGGCAATATCAATAAAAACTTCCTTTGCAGGTTGAGATAATCTCCGTAAATACATAAGGACCCCCTCGTTCAAGTTTGCTCCACGGAAAGCTTAAGAAAATTCTATGGGTGCTTCCTTGCTTTTTATTATAGCAAAGCGCCTAGGGAGACACAATGACAAAAGGGAGAGCTCAAGAGATAAAAGTAAAAGATGTAATAAATTTGACAATTGAACTCGTTGAAAAAAGGCGTTTCTTCGACCTTTTTAGCTATGCGTGAACAAGGAAATCGAAAAAAATGAATCTTGATGAAGATGCTGTGTTTTCCAGTGTCCTTCATGATATAATGAAGAGCAAGAATGTGCTGTCAGATTCCATGGACTTGCTTCATGATACGTAAAGGAGGTCCTTTCATGGACTTTTCGCAAATAAGGCATCCTTATCCTTCGCGCCGCAGCGTGACCTACGGCAGACGCGGCATGGTGGCTACCAGCCAAACCCTTGCGGCGCAGGCGGGTCTTGCCATGCTGAAACAGGGCGGGAACGCGGCCGATGCCATTATCGCCACGGCGATTGCCATGACCGTTCTTGAACCAACGAGTAACGGCCTGGGAAGTGACGCTTTTGCTCTTTATTGGAGCGCAAAAGATCATCAGCTTTTTGGCCTTAATGGCAGCGGATGGGCGCCCCAGGCACTGACGCTTGAGGCCATGCGCGAAAAAGGCGTTGCTGCTATGCCGGAGCGGGGCTGGGCTTCCGTGACCGTTCCAGGTGCTGTTTCAGCATGGTCCGTCCTACATCGTCGTTTTGGCAGGCTGCCCTTCAAGCGTCTTTTCGAGCCGGCGCTGTCCTACGCCGAAGAAGGGTATCCTGTCCAGCCTGTGACAAGTCTCCTCTGGAACCGGAGCGTCCAAACCTTTGCGCCTTTAAAGAAGGACGAAGTGTTTGCCCCGCTGTTTGAAACTTTCTTCAAGAACGGGGCCCCTGGCCCTGGCGATTTGGTCCGCCTTCAAGATCACGCAAAGACCCTGCGCCTTCTTGCTGAAAGCCACTGCGAAAGCTATTACCGCGGTGAGATTGCTCGGGCTATCGATGACTTTTCCAAAAAGACGGGCGGCTATCTTCGCGCAGAAGACCTGGCTACCTATGAAGCGGAATGGGTGACGCCTGTATCCCGTTCTTATCACGGCTTTGAAATCTGCGAAATCCCGCCCAATGGGCATGGCATTGTGGCCCTCATGGCCCTTGCCCTTGCAAGCCGTCTTCCCATCAAGAACCGGGCGGAGCCGCGGAGCGTTCATTATGCCATTGAAGCCATGAAGCGTGCTTTTGTGGACGGTATGGAATATATTACCGATCCCCGTTACATGAAAGTGGACGTGAACGATCTTTTAAGCGATGCTTATGCTGATCGTCGTGCCCAAGGTCTTACGGAAGACGCCGAAATGCCGCGCGCCATCGATCCGGACTGCGGCGGTACAGTCTATCTCTGCGCGGCCGATGGGGAAGGTAATATGGTGTCCTTTATTCAGAGCAACTTCCGTGGCTTTGGCAGCGGAATCGTCATTCCTGGGTATGGCATTTCCTTTAACGATCGTGCAAGTTCCTTCCGTCTTGATGAGAAGGCGGCCAATGTCCTCGTACCGGGTAAAAAGCCTTACCACACCATTATCCCTGGTTTCCTCATGAAACAGGGAGAACCCCTTGGCCCTTTCGGCGTCATGGGCGGCTATATGCAGCCCCAGGGTCATCTCCAGGTCATGATGAACTATATCGATTTTGGCCTTAATGAGCAGGAAGCCCTTGATGCACCGCGCTGGCAGTGGATGGGCGGCAAAAAGATTGAAATTGAGCCGGGCTTTGGCCCTGCTGTGATTGAAGACCTGAGACGCCGCGGCCATGAAGTGACGGTCAAAGAGGATTTTACCAGCTTTGGCCGAGGTCAAATGATCATGCGTCAAAAAAACGGGTCCCTTGCTGGAGCCACAGAACCCCGGGCGGACGGCACTGTCGCCGCTTGGTAAAAGGAGGAATTTCCATGAAAAAAGTAACAATGATCGTCATGCCGGGCTGTCCCTACTGTGCTAATGCCAAAAAGGCATTGGCAGCCCTTCAGAAAGAGGCAGCCTATCGAGATGTCCAGGTGGAACTTGTCGATGAAACAAGTGAAGCCGACAAAGTAAAACCTTATGCCGGTGCGTATTACTATGTACCGACCCTTTTTGTGGATCACGATAAGAGTTACGAGGCGCATCCCGGCGATACGTATGAAGTCATCTGCGAAGCTGTGGAAAAAGCGCTGGCTGCTGCCAAATAATTTCCCCGCAAATAGAAAACCTGCAGCAAGAGGAGTCCTCCTTTTCTGCAGGTTTCTTTTTTCATTTTTTGGGGACGATGTCCCCAATTCCATTAAGGACATAATGGGGCTGGTAGGAGTAGTGCTTCATTGTGCTCCGCGTTGTCACGCCTGAAAGGACGAGTGCCGTTTCCATCCCTGTTTCTACACCGGCGATGATGTCCGTATCCATGCGGTCACCAATCATGACGGCATCTCCGGAATGGACCCCCAATTTTTTTAGACCTGTCCGCATCATAAGAGGATTTGGCTTGCCGATGAAGTAGGCAGCTACCCCGGTTGCTAGTTCAATCGGGGCAACGAGGGCGCGGCAGGCGGGGATGATGCCTCGGTCGCTGGGCCCCGTAAGATCGGAGTTTGTGGCAATGAGCTTGGCTCCTTGATTGATGAGCTGCGTTGCCTTAATGATCATTTCATAATTATACCCTGTCGTTTCACCCACAACGACATAATCAGGGTTCACATCATTAAAGGGGATCCCTGCATCGTAGAGCGCGTTCATGAGTCCGTGGGCACCGATGATATAAGCGCTGGAACCGGGTGCCTGTGTCTTTAGGAATTGAGCTGTTGCCAGGGCGCTTGTGTAAAAGTGGGATTCGTCGATGTCAATCCCCATGGCAAGGAGCTTTTTGTGGAGTTCAAGAGGTGTGCGTTCGCTGGAGTTGGTGAGGAAGAGAAACTGCTTTTTTTCCTTCCTGAGCCAGTCCACAAATTCCTTGACACCAGGAAGAAGCTGGGAACCTTGGTAAATGACACCATCCATATCGCTGATAAAGCCATGTTTGGAACGAATGATTTCAAGATCTCTCATATTGACCCTCCTTTGTGATTTTGTTTTTATTATCATTCACAGCAAAATAAATAGCAAGCGATTTACCGTGATTTTACAGTTTTCTCACGTCTTTTACGAAAACGGTTCAAATGGGGCGGAACGGACTCCCAAAAAACGGAAAAGTTTTGCTTTCTCCCGTACAATCCGTTATACTTGAAAGCATGATTGTGGAAAAAATTGCACTAAGAGACTGATTCAGCAGTATTGTAGGAGGGCAGCAGTTATGAAGGAAAGAGAAACTCTTGGATCACGGCTTGGCTTTATTTTACTGAGTGCAGGATGCGCCATTGGCGTTGGCAATGTGTGGCGTTTCCCTTACATTACAGGACAGTATGGAGGCGGCTTCTTCGTTCTCGTCTATGTGCTTTTCCTTGCCATCTTGGGAATTCCCATCATGACCATGGAATACGCCATGGGGCGGGCCACAAAGCGCAGTATCCTGCCGGCGTACCGCCTGCTTGAACCGAAAGGCAGTCACTGGCACCTCATGGGATATCTATCCATGGCAGGCAACTATGTCCTGCTCATGTATTATTCCGTGGTTTCGGCGTGGATCTTTTACTACGCTTATCTCATGATGAAAGGCACCTTCCTGGGACTTGATACGGCTCAGGTTGAGGCCATCTACGGCGGGATGATGGGGTCCCCGCGGATTCTCGTATCGGTCATGCTCGTCGTGGTTGTCCTCACGGCCGTCATCTGCAGTATGGGACTCAAAAAAGGCGTTGAAAGCATAACCAAGTTCATGATTATGGCCCTTCTGGCTCTTATGGTCATTCTGGGTATCCGGAGCCTGCTCCTTCCCGGTGCCATGGAAGGCATTTCCTTCTATCTCAAACCCAATCTTGCTAATATGGAAAAGGACGGCATCTGGAACGCGGTCTATGCAGCCCTCAACCAGAGCTTCTTTACCCTCAGCATCGGCATGGGCGGAATGGAAATTTTTGGCAGCTACATTGATAAAGATAAGCGCCTTATGGGAGAAGCCGTCACCGTGACGGCCCTTGATACCTTTGTTGCCATTACAGCAGGCCTCATTATTTTCCCTGCCTGTTTTGCCTACGGCATTGCACCAGACGCAGGTCCCAAGCTGATTTTCCTTACTTTGCCGCGAGTTTTTAGTTCCATGGCCGGCGGTGTGGTCTGGGGATCGCTCTTTTTCATCTTCCTGTCCTTTGCCGCCCTTTCGACCATGATTGGCGTTTTCGAAAATCTTCAGGCCTTTGCCATTGACCTTAAAGGTGCGAGCCGGAAGGCGGCGGGGCTTGTAAATGGAATTATCATTGCCATCGGTTCCATTCCCTGCGCCCTGGGCTTTAACCTATGGGCTTCTTTCCAGCCCCTGCGGCCTGGCAATACGGTCATGGACATGGAAGACTTCTTTGTCAGCAATATTTGTCTTCCTGTAGGTTCCTTTATCATCACCCTTTTCTGTACTTGGAAGTTGGGGTGGGGGTTCGACCGCTTTATCGAAGAAGCAAACGAAGGGCAGGGACTTTCTGTAGCTAGAAAATTCCAATGGTACTTTAAATATATCCTGCCCTGTATCGTCGGGTTCCTTGTCGTTTATGGCATTGTGACCTATTTTAGATGAGCATCTGTTCCAGCTCTTTTCATGAAGAAAGGGGCTGTTTTTTTCTGCCCGGACGCGAATCCAGGGGAAAAGTTGACAAATCATCTAACTAGAGTATAATATAACTAACTAGAGGTAAAAGCGGGGGAGCCCTATGAAAAAACAAGTGGAACTGATTGCCATGCATCGAATTGTCAATGAATTGGATAGGCGGACGGCGGCCATTGCCCGTAAATACGGGCTAACCTTACCTCAGTTTGCCGTGCTCGAGGCTCTTTACCATAAAGGGGACCTATCCGTGGGAGAACTGAAAGAAAGCGTTCTGTCAACAGATGGGACCATTCCCGTGGTGACACGGCATCTCAAGCAGCAGGGGCTTATAGTAGGGACAACAGACCCCAAGGATAGGCGCCGGACCATTATGACGCTGACCGATAAGGGCCGCGCTCTCATTGCCAAAGTCTATCCAGAAAATGAAGCGATGCTCGACGCGATTTTTGGAAAATGGAACCATGAGGAAAGAAAAGCCGTGCTTCGGCTCCTTTCCCTGCTGGAACTGGATTAAGGAGGAATGAATAATGGAAAGAAAAATAGAAACACAGGTTAAAGGATTCCACGCCATTGATGGGGGCGGCGTTCATCTCGTGCGGGTGCTCGGCAATACGACGGTAAAGGCGTTCAATCCTTTCCTCATGCTGGACTCGTTTGACTCAACAAACCCCGAGGATTATGTGGCTGGCTTTCCCATGCATCCCCACCGCGGCATCGAGACCATCACCTTCGTGGCTCATGGGAACATGCGGCACAAGGACAGCATGGGCTTTGAAGATATCGTTCAGGATGGGGAAGTGCAGTACATGTCCGCTGGATCGGGCATCCTTCACGAAGAAACCATCCCCGCGTCACCGCGGATGTGCGGCCTTCAGCTTTGGCTGAACCTTCCGGCCAAGGATAAAATGACAAAGCCGAGTTACAAGGCCATCAAAAAGAATGAAATCCCGGAAGTCCCTCTTATTCATGGCAAAGTCCGCGTCCTCATGGGAAACTACGAGGGAACCCAGGGCTATCAATCACATCATCTGCCTCTTGACTACTACGATATCCATCTGGACCCAGGGGCATCTTTGACTTGGAAAGTTGACAGGGAGCGGGCAGCAATGGGCTTTACCCTTCAAGGTGAAGTCATTGTAGCCGGAAATGTTATTCCTGAAAAGACTGCCGTTCGCTTTACGGAAGGCGATACAGTCACCATCACGGCTGGGAAGGATCCTGTGGAATTCATGTTCATGAGTTCCCTGGAACTTGATGACCCCATCCATTGGGGCGGCCCCATTGTCATGGATACTCGTGAAGGCCTGCTCACTGCTTTTCAGGAACTTGAAACAGGTACTTTTCTCAAAGACAAAATGGACGTGGAAAAATAAAGCGGCATATAGGGCTGTTATGATAACAACCTGTTTGATTGAGAATGTGAGCCCTTTGCTCTAGAAAAGATTGGAGTGCACAAGGGGCTCATGGTCTATCAGAATGATGCGTTTTATCGAGCACAAAAGGAAATACGAATATTCCAGAAGACTGCCCTTTTACAGAAACCGAATATAAGATGATAGCTCTAAACCGAACCTGCGCTTACGTTCGGTTTAGGGCTTGCTTTGTTGTCTTATCTCTTCCGGTCTTTCTTCTATTTGCTTTTTGCGAATTTGGCGCAGATGGGTTCAGTTGCCAGGAACTTCCGCTTCCACCAACGACGATGAAATTGTGTACCGCAATATGTTACGATGCAGCATACCTTTATTGCCATCCCTTCCAATCCATAGATTTTCCTCAAAGGCACTTTTTCATTCATGAAATCCTTGCATAGTCCTTTCCTCCCTATTTCGTGATATAATGAAAAAACTTAATATGAACATTTTGTAAAATTCATAAAGGGAAGGATGATTGATGATGTGGAAAAAATACCAGTCCATTCCGCTCATCTATAAGATGATTGCGGGGATGCTTGCAGGGATTTTTGCTGGCTGGCTCATGGGGGCGGGGACAGAACTTTTTGCTCCCCTTGGCAAGTTTTTCCTGACCTGTCTCAAATGTATTGCCATGCCGCTTGTCATCGTAAACCTCATTGCGGGAATCTCAAACCTAGATAACCCGGAATCCTTTGGCCGGATTGGCATACGGATCATCCTCTACTATATCCTTACAAGTGCCGCCGCCATGATCGTTGGTTTTGGCGTTGCGACCCTCATCAAACCGGGAATAAATCTACCTTTGACGGGCACCTACAAAGGCGTCGTTGGGGAAATCCCCACCATTGGTTCAACGCTCCTTGCCCTCGTGCCAAGCAACATTTTTAAAGCCATGATGGAAGGCCGATTTGACCAGGTTGTTATTGTCAGTGCAGTTACGGGCGTGTCCCTTCTTATGATGCCTGACGCTCCAAGAAAACGCCTGACAACGCTCTTTCAAGACCTGTCGGATCTGATGAACCAGCTTGTCCATATCATCATGATCCTTGCGCCTTACGGAATTTTTGCCCTTGTTGCCCAATCTGTGGGTAAATACGGCAGTGCTATCTTTGGAACACTTGCCAAATACATTGGCAGCGTCTATTTGGGAATCTTCATCATGTGCTGCCTCTATGCCCTCATGGTCTTTGTTTTTACGGGCATTCGGCCAGGTGAATTTTTCCGCAAGGCCTCACGTATCATGGTTACGGCTTTCAGCACATGTTCGAGCACCAGTTCCATTCCAATCAACATGGAATGCGCCGAAAGCTTGGGCGCCCCGAAAAAGGTCTACTCCTTTACTATTCCGCTGGGTGCCCAAATCAATAAAGACGGGACCTGCGTGTGTCTGACCACGGTTTTCATTATGACTGCTCAGGCTATTGGTGTATCGGTCGACGTTGGTCTGATGCTCAAAGTCCTTGTAATTGGCCTGATCCTAACAACGGGGAGCGGTGCAGTACCGAGCGGCATGCTCGTCATCCTGGCGATTTTATTGGAGAGCCTGGGCTTTCCGCTTGAAATCGTAGGCCTTGTTGCTGGCGTCCATGCTTTTAATGACATGGGCATGACCATGATCAATTGCTTAGGTGACCTGTCCGGTACCATCATCGTTGGTCATAAAGAAAAGCAGCATGCTGTCTAGAAAGAGCTGCGAAGCCAGGGCCTATTTATTGGTCGTGGACAAGCCAGCCGTAATCGATAGCACTCTTAAACAAGGTTTTTGCCATCCTTTTTCAGCTTGCCTTACCATCCCTTTGCCTTGTGGTTTTATGCCCTCTGAGCTCGACTCGTAGAGTCGAGCTCAGAGGAAAAAGCGAACACAGGTTGTTCCGGGAGGTATCGTGTTCTTTCTAATCAAATGATTAACCACTCGCAAAAGCCAAATAGACACTAAGAGTTCTCACTCGAACCTGCGCTTACCTTCGGTTTAGGTCATGCTCTGTTGTCTTATCCCTTCCGGTCTTTCTTCTATTTGTTTTTTGCGAATTTAGCTCAGATGGGTTCAGTTGCCAGGAGCCTCCGCTTCTACCGACGACGGTGGAATTTCCCGTTATTACGTCTTTTAGACAACGCAGATGGGGACGATATGGGCCTCAGGCGAATCATGTTTCCTCTAAAAACCGAAAAAATTCCAAGAAGTGGCTCGCCCGCCGAAAGCATTTTTTCGGACATCTTAAAAATGAGATTGTGGTACGCACCTTCTTGCGGCAGAGCATGCCATCATTGGCATCAAATCAATCTTTTAAAGGCCAATGATGACGCGTAGCTCCATCGAAGCGGAGCGATTTTTGCTCCGAGTAAAAATAAAAGGGGCCCGACGTCTCATTACGAGCGAGAGCAAGGAACATTTTTCGATGGGCCAAAACCGCTGCGCAGGAAGCAGCTTGTTTCCTAGCTGCTTGCAGGACCGTGTAATCGAAAAATCAATTCGGCGTCCATGGCCGATAGGCAGACGGTTTGGCGCCATGCGCCACGGTCAAATCCCTTTCAACCTAGAAACGTCCAAAACCGTTTGTTTCCTATTCCTCCGTCCATTTTTCTACCGCACAAAAACAAAAATGTTCCCCATCTTCTTCACAATATGGTATAATACGAGTAGCCATCGTTGCTATTTTTTTACGAGGAGGGTGGGACGCAAAACGTACCACGTGGGACAAAATGGAAAGCATTGATTTGGGTAAGGTAATCAACCTACAAAACAAACTTGTTCCAGAAATGGTCCAGCTGCTCACGGAACGCTATAGCATCCTGCGTCAGATCAGTCATGATCAGCCCATTGGACGGAGGAGCCTCGCACGCAAACTCT
>ENA-OQEY01001360-OQEY01001360.1-human-gut-metagenome-genome-assembly--contig:-NODE-1360-length-10442-cov-3.312880_pt1 | contig 10442 bp, 6 predicted proteins | sample MGYA00242801_ERZ504647 | MGnify/ENA primary metagenome ERZ504647 (study PRJEB26092, sample SAMD00036204) | human gut metagenome | host: Homo sapiens | study: EMG produced TPA metagenomics assembly of... | reverse complement strand
TACGGCTACCACCGAGGCCCCCAGCGGAGCCGGCAAGACTGCAAACATCAGCACCGGCACACAGACCGGTACTGCAGGCGACAAGCAGCTGTATGCAGAATTTGCTCCGAACGGCGCAAAGTCCGCAACCCTGTACTACACCATCTCCACCAAGGATACCAACTCCAGCGGCGCATTCGGTACATGGACCGGTACCTGGGAACAGACCGACTTTGATGTTACCGTTGGTGCAAACGGTCAGTGCACCGCAGATTATGTGATCCCGTCCAATGTCGGACAGACCGTAAAGGCAATGGTATTCTATCCGGATGCAAGCAGCGTTAAGATCGACAAGGTCGTTCTGCACTACGGCGATACCGTAACTACCGGCACAACAAAGGCGCAGCCTTCCAGCGGCGGCAAGTACACCAAGGATGTAAACCAGTCTGTCGTTTATGACGAACTGCCTGCCGGCGATAAGATGCTGGGCTGGAAGTGGGCTGACCTGGGTGTTCCGGCCGGCGAAAAGGTAACCAAGGTTGAGATCAACATCTCCACCAGCAAGAAGCAGATCGGCAAGTGGCAGGGCGCATTCGGCTCTTCCACCAGCGTAGCTCCGGATTACTGGACACAGTCTGACGATATGGAACAGACTATCAGCGGCAAGACCGGCAGCATTGTATGGAACGTAGATTCTGCAACCTCTGAGATCATCCAGACTCAGTACGGCGGCGAGCTGAAGTTCGGCGTTTGGTGGATCGACTGCAACAAGTTCACCATCGACTCCATCACAGTTTACACAGACGCTTACGGCGGCAACAGCACAACAGTTACCACTTCCAAGACAAGTGCAACTACACAGAAGACAACCGCAACTACTTCCAAGACAACTGCGAAGACAACTTCTACCACAAAGTCCACCACACAGAAGCCCAGCGATCTGCCGTCTGCAAGCATGTACGGCGACGTAAACCTGGACGGTCGTGTAGACATCACAGACGCTGTTATCCTGAACAAGGCAGTTGCAGGCGCAATCTCCCTGAATCCGCAGCAGCAGGCAAATGCAGACTGCTGCACCGATGACGGCGTAGGCGCTAACGATGCGATCGTTCTGCTGAAGTTCCTGGTTTCTCTGGTAAAGACTCTGCCGTCTGCAGACTAAGCCACAGGCGCTGAAACGGCGTAAAAAATTATCGAAATCGTATATTCAAAAGCGGATATCGTCAAAACTTTTGGCGGTATCCGCTTTTCTGTGACAGCATATCCGAAAAAACTGTCGTTACATATGTCATGTTGCACAAAAAGAGAGGAAACTGTTTAGCACGTTTTACTGAAATTTGAAAATCCGCTTTACAACAAAATTCCCATGTGTTATAATAAATGAAACGAGAAAGATATGCCCTGCGACGGGATACGTGCGTCTTGAAATCCGGTCCCTGCGGTGTGTATCAGCCGGCGAGTTCGGCAGAAGAAATCGTTGCAAAAGGAATATGCGTACCTATATTCCAAAATCTCAAATCATTCATTTTCAAGGAGGATATCTATGCTGAAGAAAAAACTCGGCAAGAAGGCACTTGCCTTTGCTTCCGCTGCAGTGATGGCAGTTTCTGCTACCGCTACAGGTCTGACAGCGCTGTCTATGACTGCGTTCGCAGGCGAGGAGCTGGGCGAAGGTACTTTCGAAAACGGAAAGGGCTTGCCTTGGCACATTTGTGAAAATGCAACTGCTGTCATGAAGTTCGATATCACCGACGGTATCTATGCGATCAAGCTGGAAAATGTCGGCGGTACTTCCAACGGCGGTGAGAGCCGCTGGGACTGCCAGTTCCGTCACAGAAACCTGACCATTGAAAGCGGTCACACCTATCGTATCACCTACAGCGTAAAGCCGTCTAACAGCGGTCATATGTACGCAAAGCTGGGTAATATGTCCAACGACGACCAGGAACTGTGGCACAGCAACGGTGAAGAGCTGAGCATGAGCTACGAAGAAGGTCTGACACAGACACAGCTGGAAGACAAGCTGAAGAGCGCTTCCAAGACCGGCAACAAGGTAGACTACGGTCAGGGCTGGGATGCTTGGTATCACAAGGAATATCCGGCAAACCAGTGGACCACTGTTGCTTATGAATTCACTGCTGACCAGACCGTTAAGGGTACTGCAGAGTGGACCTTCCACATGGGCGGTCAGGGTGCATATGCAACACAGGGCGACTGCTTCCCGAAGGACACCGTTATTCTGTTCGATAACCTGGCACTCATCGATATGACCGATGACAAGACAGACTATAAGGCAGAGGCAGCTTATGAGCCGACCGGCGTTGAAGTAAACCAGGTTGGTTACTATCCGAACGGTAAGAAGGTTGCTACTGTTGTTCTGTCCGACGGCGACACACAGAAGTATGACTATGAGATCAAGGATGCCAGCGGCAAGACCGTTTACAGCGGTACTACTGACGGCAACACCCAGTATGACAAGTCTGGCGCATGGGATTACACCCAGCAGATCGACTTCACCGATTTCACCACAGAGGGCAAGGGCTACACACTGACTGTTGCAGGCAAGACCTCTCTGCCGTTTGATATCGACAAGAACCTGTATGAGAAGTACAACGAAAAGAGCATGCTGACTTATGCCCTGAACTACTTCTATCAGAACCGTGCAATGGATACTGACGACCAGTACATTCCGTCTCCGCAGACTGTAGACGGTAGCAGCAAAACTCTGGGTCGTAAGGATTCCAACCACTGGCCGAATGATACTGCTTACATCGCAGACAAGTGGGTTTACATCTACACTTCCAAGCCGAGCTACAGCCAGTCCATCGACGTATCCGGCGGTTGGTTCGACGCAGGTGACTATGGTAAGTACGTTGTAAACGGCGGTATCTCTCTGTGGACTCTGATGAACATGTATGAGAGATCCAAGATGGTAGGCAAGGCTGACAAGTTCGGCGACGACTCCTCCGTTATGACCATTCCGGAAAACAAAAACGGCATTCCGGATATCCTAGATGAGTGCAAGATCGAACTGGACTTCTTCCTCAAGATGATGCGTGACGACGGTATGGTTTACCACAAGGCTCACGACTATAAGTGGACCGGTCTGGCTGTCGCTCCGTATGACCAGAACGAAAACGGCAAGGAAAACAAGGCTCCGATGCGAATCGTTAAGCCGGTTACCTATGCAGCAACCCTGAACGCATCTGCAGCATTTGCACAGGCAGCTCGTCTGTTCAAGGACTATGATGCAGCTTATGCAAAGACCATGGAAGACGCAGCAATCAAGACCTATGCTGCAGCACAGAAGAACTACAAGCCGTTCACAAGCTGGGGCGGCGACACCAAGGGTGAAGGCGGCATCTCCGCTGACATCATGTACGCTCCGCTGGATCAGAACAAGGGCGGTGGCCCGTACGGTGATACCGAGGTCAGCGACGAATTCTACTGGGCAGCTTGCGAACTGTACATCACAACTGGCGACAAGACCTATTATGATGAACTGATGAAGTATGGTACCAACGCTTATGGTACTGACAATGCAAAGGCACTGGAAATCTCCACAACTCTGGTTGGCGGTGAGAACAACGGTACATTCTCCCTGTTCACATGGGGTACTCTGAACTCCGTTGGTTCTATCTCCCTGTATGTAAACTCTCAGGATATGCTGGATAAGGGTCTGCTGACTCAGGATGAAGTAAACACCCTGAAGGCACAGGTTCTGAAGGCAGCTGACTCCGTTCTGGAAGTACAGAACAAGTCTGCATACGGCATCCCGTATGTAGGTCACAACTATGACACTACTGTATGGAAGTATGACGCAGCAACCGGCAAGGGTGACTCCCAGACTCTGAGCCTGGAAGGCGGTTATGAATGGGGTTCCAACTCCATGGTAATCAACAACTCTATGGCACTGGCACTGGCTTATGACGCATCTAAGGAAGTTAAGTACATCGATGGTGTTACTACCGCAATGGACTACCTGATGGGCCGCAACCCGCTGGAACAGGGCTATGTAACCGGTTACGGTGAACACCCCACAAAGTACCCGCACCACAGATTTTGGTCTGGTCAGCTGAACAGCAACGACTTCCCGTATGCTCCGTACGGCGTTCTGTCCGGCGGCCCGAACTCCAACATGGAAGACCCGATGGTTCAGGGTCAGGGCTACAAGGTAGGTTCTATCGCTCCGATGAAGTGCTACCTGGATAACGTTGAGGCTTGGTCTGTAAACGAGTGCACCATCAACTGGAACTCTCCGCTGTGCTGGGTTGCATCCTTCCTGGATGACGAAGCTCCGAACATCGTTCGTGACTCCAGCGATACAAAGCCGACCACAACAACTGACAACAAGACTACAACAACTGAGACTACAGCAACCACTGCTACAAGCGACAACGATTCTTCCTCTACTGCATCTACAGATAAGAGCGGCGAATCCACTACTACCACCACAAACGGCGGTTCTGTAACTCCTGGCGACGTTCTGCTTGGCGATACCAACCTGGACGGCCGTGTAGACATCACCGACGCTGTTCTGCTGAACAAGAAGGCTGCAAACGCAGTTGACTTCAACGCACAGCAGCTGCTGAACGGTGACTGCTACGATCAGAATGGCGAAATCGACGGCAATGATGCTACCGCACTGCTGAAGTTCCTGGTACACATCATCAAGGCTCTGCCGGAGACTTCCGATCTGAACGCATAATCGAAGTCGTTTTCTGAAACGATCTCCGTAAATAAAAAAGGCGCTGTGGCTGTAATGGCTGCAGCGCCTTTTTGTATTTGCAGAAAATGTCGAAATTTCCTATTGACAATCCCGGCGGAATCATGTATAATAAAATAACAGCAGTGCGGCATATTTCGTGCGGTGCTGCCGGCATACCTTATACCTTATCAAGAGTGGTGGAGGAACAGGTCCTGTGAAGCCCGGCAACCGGTTGACGTTTTTGTCACATACGGTGCCAATTCCTGCGGTATAACCGAGAGATGAGGGGTTTGTACAAAAAGTTTTGGACACCCTGCGAGGGTGTCTTTTTTTGATACTATTCCCACGAGACAGAAAGGAACAAATCGAATGGCAAGAACTCTTTTTACATCCGAATCCGTAACAGAAGGACATCCGGACAAGATCTGCGACCAGATCTCTGACGCAGTGCTGGACGCTATCCTGGAACAGGACAGCAAGGCACGTGTTGCCTGCGAAACCACAGTCGCTACCGGCATGGTGCTGTGCATGGGTGAGATTTCCACCACTGCCAGAGTGGACATCCAGCAGATCGCACGGGATGTGATCGTGGACATCGGCTATGACAGAGCAAAGTACGGCTTTGACGGCTATACCTGTTCTGTGCTCCAGGCGATCAACAAGCAGTCCCCGGATATTGCAATGGGTGTAAACGATGCGATCGAAACCAGAGGCGGCGAGACTACCGAGACCGGCGCCGGCGACCAGGGCATGATGTTTGGTTATGCCTGCGATGAGACGCCGGAACTGATGCCGCTGGCAATTTCGCTGTCCCATAAGCTGTGCAAAAAGCTGGCAGAACTGCGAAAGGATAAGACACTGACCTATCTCCGCCCGGACGGCAAGGCACAGGTCACCGTGGAATACGATGGGGACAAGCCGATTCGTGTGGATACAGTTGTCATCTCCACCCAGCACGCTGCAGATGTGACTCTGGAGACCATTCGCCGTGACATGATGCACTATGTGATCCCGGCTGTGATCCCGGCAGAACTGCTGGACGAAAACACTAAGTATTTCATCAACCCCACCGGACGTTTCGTGGTAGGCGGTCCTCAGGGCGACAGCGGTCTGACCGGACGGAAGATCATCGTAGACACCTACGGCGGCACAGCTCGTCACGGCGGCGGCGCATTCAGCGGCAAGGATCCGACGAAGGTTGACCGTTCCGCTGCCTATGCGACTCGTTATATTGCGAAGAATATCGTTGCGGCTGGTCTGGCAAAGCGCTGCGAGGGGCAGCTGGCATATGCCATCGGTGTGGCAAATCCGGTTTCCATTCGTGTGGATACATTCGGCACCGGCACTGTTTCTGAGGAAGTGCTGGCAAAGGCAGTACCGGAAGTGTTCCAACTGACACCGGACGGTATCATTGAGATGCTGGACCTGCGCAAGCCGCAGTACCGGAAACTGGCTGCCTATGGCCACATGGGTCGTGAAGACCTGGGCGTGGCATGGGAGCGCCGGGACAAGGTAGATGCTCTGAAAGCAGCAGTTGCAAAGGTGCAGTAAGCGGCATCTGTATCAGTTGAATTGATAGGAACAAGGCTTTTCCCGAGGGATTGGGGAAAGCCTTTTCTGTTACTTTCAAAAAAGCTGTGACCAATTCGGCAAAAAAGCGGTCTATAAGAGTGAAAGGAAGTGAAAATGATGCAGGATGAAGAGTTGATTCGTCTGTATGTAACACGTTCTGAACGTGCAATTGCGCTGACCAGCGATAAATACGGCGGCTATTGCCATACGATCGCCTATCAGATTTTGAAAGATTTAGAGGATTCGGAAGAATGCGTAAATGATACTTACTGGAAAGCGTGGAATGTGATCCCGCCAACGATGCCGAAATGTTTCAAAGCCTTTCTTGGGAAAATTACCCGGAATCTGGCACTGCACCGCTGGGAGAAAAACAGCACGAAAAAACGTGGCGGAAATCAGATTCCGTTCCTGCTGGATGAATTGGCGGAATGTATCCCATCCCAGGAAGACATTCCGAAAAAGGTAGAGGATGCTGAAATATGCGCACTGTGCAATCAGTTTTTAGAGATGCTTTCCAAGGAAAAACGCATGGTATTTGTGCGGCGGGATTGGTATTTTGATTCGGTATCGGATATCGCAAAAATGGTATCATTTTGGAGAAAGCAAAGTGAAGATGATGCTGTCCCGGACACGAAAAGAACTTCGGGATTATCTGGAAAAGGAAGGTGTTGAACTATGAAAGAGTTTCGGCTTTTGTATCTCATTGGAGACATCCAGGACAAGTTTATTTTAGAGGCGGCACAGGAACAGCAGGACACCAGGCGAGGCGGATTTTCGAAAAAAATCCGGTATTGTGCTTTGGGACTGTGTGCTGCAATGGCACTGTGTGCCGGATTGGTGGTATATACGCAGTTCCAGCGCACTTCGGACAGTTTGGTAGGCCGTCCAAAGGTGACTACCGCAGTGACAGATGACGATGTGCAGATCGCAAACCCATTCCAGGAATGCACCGACCTTTCCGAGGCGGCACAGATCGCCGGGTTCTCCATTACAGCACCGGATTCCTGCGTCAACAGTTCTGGTAAAGTTATACAGGCGATACAGAATGATATGATTGAGATCATCTACCAGGACGACGCCGGCAATGAACTGGCACGAATCCGGAAAGGGCTTGGCACCAGCGAAATCAGCGGAGACTATAACTTATATGAGAACGATTCTACCCAGGAAATTGACGGCAAGAGTGTACACATTCGTGGAAACGGCAGATTGGTCTATGCCGCAGACTGGACAGACGGTGTTTATGCGTATTCTGTGACATTTGAATCCGGCGCAGCGGAAGACACTGCGGAAGATGTTATCATGGCTGTGTATTAAAATGCAATGCTATCTCCTGTTTCTGTATGCTCCCTTATGCAGAAATGTGATATAAAAGATACCTCCTGCTTTTCTCTGAGCAGGCAGTATCTGTGCAAGGTCTGAAAAGACCGCTTCCTCCTTTATTACAGCGTTCTGTTTTCAAGGCAACACCGCATAAAGCTTGTGCGTAAGATGCGTAGTTCGATTTTTCGGCAGACTGTATAGAAATTTCGCAGGCATACTGTCGTATGTCAAGGAATTTCTGTGCAGTATGACGGGAAATCGACAAGCAGATTGCGTACAAAGCCAATAGGCGGGCTTTGTACGGTGTTGCCCTTCCCCCATTGAAACAGAACGCTTTTTTATTTCCCATTCCGGAACAACTTTCCCAACGCCTCTCGAATCTGTGACAGGGCATCTGCGGCAGTGTCCGGTTGAAAGGTTGTTTCATAGTCGTAGACGGCGACGCCGTCCGTTCCGTTTGTTTCCAGCGCCAGTTTTGCCTGACGAATGGGCAGCGTCGGCTCACTGCACCACTCCATGCTGCCGCTGCCTGCCCAGGTGTCCTCTTTGCCGCACTTGTGCGTGCCGATGCCGATGACCAGAGAAACGGACTCGCTGGAAACTGTCTCTGTCCAGGTCTGCAGCGCCTCCGCAAAAGGTGCGGTTTCGTTGGCAAAGCCGTAGTACAGTTGCGGAATCAGTACATCGCAGTAGCCGGTTTCCGTCCCCCAGCGGCGCACATCGGCATATTGTTTCGTGTAGTTGCCGTCCATCGTTCCCTGCGGACTGATGCTCAGCTGTATCGCCGGAGATGCCGCCTTAACGGTGCTGTAGATCTGCTGTACCATGGCATTGACCTGTTCCAGCCGGAATGCGCCCAGATCGTCCGCTTTTGCATCCGCAAATGCAGCTGCATCAAAGGCGGTTTCTGTGGTGGGGTAGAAGTAGTCGTCCAGATGGATGCCGTCCACATGGTACTGCGCCAGAATTTCCGCCACACCGTCTGCCACCAGCTGGCGCACTTCCGGATATGCCGGGTTCAGCCACCAGTATTCTCCCACTTTGCACAGATAGGTGCCGTTCTTCTGCGGATCGCTGTACCATTGTTTTACCGGATAGCTGTCCGGCATCGCTGCCATGGCGGAATCCTTTTGCAGCCGTAGCGGATTCACCCAGCCGTGGACAGATAAATGCAGCTGGTGCGCCTCTTCCAGCAGAATGGAAAACGGGTCATAATCGCCCACTTCCTTTGCCGGCGGAAAGAGGGCAGATTGATAATAGGCGTCTCCGAATGCCCGGAGATGGAGATAGACTGTGTTGATTCCCATGTCTGCCACCTGCTGAAAGCGCTGGCGCACAGCATCACGGAACTGATCTGCCGTCTTTCCGGCAAGGATTTCCCCGTAGTCCAGATAGGGAAACCACATCCCGTATACCGTGTCATAGTGGTACGCTGCTGTTTCGGTGTCATCCGGCGTGCAGTCTGTGGTGCCGCTGGCAACGTGCAGCTGTTCCACCTGCTGGACGTGTTTGGTGATATCGTCGCAGAAAGCGGCGTTTTCCGGTACGCTTTGTTCAGTCTGTGCGGCGCATCCGCTCAGGAAGGCCAGCAGAAAGGCTGAAAAAATGGGGATAATTTTATGTGTCATGGATGTTCAACCTCCGGAATGGGTGCAGTTCCGTGAAAATCCCACGGAAAAATTTGTGGAAATACAGCGAATCACCGAAAAGAAAAATTCGCCTTGCATTGCCTGTGAAAAGATGCTATAATAAAAGTATGTTTCTGATTGCGAAAAAATGCGGAAAAGTCTGTCCTGCGTCCAAAAAAACGTGTGATGCAGGACGGCGATACGGAAAAGGAGAGAAAATTTATGTTGTCTGATATCGAAATTGCACAGCGTGCAGAAATGTACCCTATCGGTAAGGTGGCAGCGGAACTGTCCATCGAAGAGGAAGATATCGAGTACTATGGTCACTACAAGGCAAAGCTGTCGGAGCAGCTGTTCAAAAAGCTGGACAGCAAGCCGGACGGTAAGCTGATTCTGGTGACCGCCATCAACCCGACACCGGCAGGCGAGGGCAAGACTACCGTCAGCGTAGGTCTGGCAGACGCACTGCACCAGATCGGCAAGAAGGCAGTCCTGGCACTGCGTGAACCGTCCCTGGGTCCGGTATTCGGCATCAAGGGCGGTGCAGCCGGCGGCGGCTATGCACAGGTCGTTCCCATGGAGGATATCAACCTGCACTTCACCGGCGATATGCACGCCATCACTGCGGCAAACAACCTGCTGTGTGCTATGCTGGATAACCATATGCAGCAGGGCAATGTGCTGCGCATCGACCAGCGCCGGGTTATGCTCAAGCGTGTGCTGGACATGAACGACCGTGCGCTGCGGAACATCGTCATTGGTCTGGGCGGCAAGGTGGACGGTATTCCCCGGAGCGACGGATTCCAGATCACCGTTGCCTCCGAGGTTATGGCAATCCTGTGCCTGGCATCTGACCTGGCAGACCTGAAGGAACGCCTGGGCAAGATCCTGGTGGCATACGATCTGGACGGCAATCCGGTTTATGCCAAGGATCTGGGCGCAAACGGTGCTATGACAGCACTGCTGAAGGATGCCCTCAAGCCGAACCTGGTACAGACCCTGGAGCATACGCCGGCGCTGATTCACGGCGGCCCGTTCGCCAACATTGCGCACGGCTGCAACTCGCTCCGTGCCACAAAGCTGGCGCTGAAACTGGGCGACTACTGCGTGACCGAGGCAGGTTTCGGCTCTGATCTGGGCGCAGAGAAGTTCTTCGACATCAAGTGCCGCTACGGCGGGCTGAAACCCAGCTTCGGGGTTCTGGGCGCAACTGGTCGTGCGCCGTAACAAAA
>ENA-OQEY01001352-OQEY01001352.1-human-gut-metagenome-genome-assembly--contig:-NODE-1352-length-10488-cov-3.865431_pt1 | contig 10488 bp, 7 predicted proteins | sample MGYA00242801_ERZ504647 | MGnify/ENA primary metagenome ERZ504647 (study PRJEB26092, sample SAMD00036204) | human gut metagenome | host: Homo sapiens | study: EMG produced TPA metagenomics assembly of... | reverse complement strand
GATGAATCTTGTACATCGATTCGTTTTTTATGCCTGATTTTTTTAGTTTTGTGTCCAATTTTTGTTGACAAGTGCATCATCTCCTGCGCCCAGCTTATGAAAGAGGAAGGGGGTTACAATCCTCGTCCCATATGGGCTCATCTACTTTGTCGCCCACGATTTCACTTTTTCAACGTACACACGTCTTTTGAAGCCGCGTAATCAGAAAAAGGCTGCAAAGCGATGCTTTGCAGCCTTTCTTACGCTTACTTTTGCGTGATCAGGCGTTTCAGGTCGAGGAGTTCTTTTTCAAGACTATCAATTTTATTTGCCTGGATTTTCAGCATTTCATCTTGATGTTCAATCTTGGCGTTCTGGTCCATGATGGTCTGCTGCATGGCAAGCGGACTAGCCTTTGGCTTCCGGCCCTTTGTGCCAAAGCGGAAAGTGACACCGCCACTCCTCATGGCATCGCCGTTGCCAAGGGTGCCGCCAAGGTTATACATGACATCTTCATTCGGACGGTAGAACAGGCCAAGGGCCGCTGCATTGGCCGCTTTATAGTGACCATAACCGAGAGCAAATTCAAATTTGCTGTCCGGATCCCATTCCAGGGGATGGAGCGCTGCCAGGGCGGCTGCGCCAGCGCCAGCACGGCTCACTTCGTGGGTCATGCGGCTATTGAGGCTCTCTACGCGGTGATCAACATAATCCACATTAGCTGCACTCGTCGGATCGCTTGGATCTGTGGCAATTCCGGTAATGGTCCTCGTGACACCATCTTTACCACGAACATCGATGGTCTTTGCCGTCCCAGTCTGATCGATATTGATGGTCACGCCATCGGTTTTCATAAGGGTATTTCCATCCACCTCTTTAAGAGCGTTATAGAGAGTGTCGCCGCTGATGAGCCGATGGTCACCGCTTTGGGATTCGCCCGTGCCAAGCTTCTTCTGCCAGCTTGTAACATCGGAATCCGTGAGATTTCCCGCATCGCGGTCGGCCTTCTTATCCATGTCCTCTTTCATGACATCTTTGATGGCACTGTCATCAACGTTAACGGCATAGGAAATGTTGCCATTTGTCTCCGTCTTCGTCGTTACGGTCGTGTTCTTCCCATTGACGACCTTCACCGCATCCTGGGCAAGGTTCTTGATTGTCGTCTTTCCTTCATCCGTAACGTTGGAAAGATCCGTCTTGGCATAATTGTTGTCCAGATTATCGGTGATGTTCTTGATGCTTGTAATATTGTCTGTGTTCTTCTTCACCTGGTCATCAAGGTTCTTCAGGTTCTCTCCTGCAGTTGCATCCTTCTTGACGTAGGTGCCGTCTTCGCTGACGCGGGTTTCATCCTTGATGGCTTTTGCCACCGTATCGCCCGTCACAAGACGGTTGTCACTTTCTTTCACCTCGCCCGTACCAATGGCCTTTCCCCAGCTTTCGGCATTCTTCTTCTGGTCTTCTTCGGAAGCGGCCGTTCCGTCGGCGTTCTTGAGGTTGCTGCCAATGTTCGAAGCATCGATGTTGGCTTTCTTGTCAAGATTTTTGTTTGTATCCTGCGAAGCCTTATTTAGGGCATCGTAGACTGTATCGCCCGTCACAAGACCGCTGTTCCCTTCTTCGACCTTGCCGTCACTGGCCACATCGACCTTGAAGGTTTTCACCCCATCCACCTCACGGGAGGAAACAGTCGTATAGGACCCATTTTCCATATCGATGGTGCCTTTGGCGAGGTTCTTGATGACCGTCTTACCGGCATCGGTGATGTTCGTCAAATTCGTTAGGTCCGTAATGTTCTTCGCATTAGTACCCACCTGTTTATCAAGGGCAAGGAGGTTGTCGCCAGTGGTACTCGCCATCTTGACATAGGTGCCATCTTCCTTCGGACGCACTTCCGTATAGACCGTTCCGCCCGTTACAAGCTGGCCATTATTTTTATCAATGGTGCCCGTACCAACGGCGCTGCCCCAAGCGTTGAGGTTCTGCTGGATGGCATCATCCGAAGCAGACGTCGAGCCATCGTCCCCTTTGAGGTTCTTGCCGACGTTCGACGCATCAATATTGGCCTTGTTACTGACCTTCGTATCCATGTCAGTATCGATGGCATTTTTTGCATCCTCAATGGCGTTATACACGGTATCACCGGAGACGAGGTTTGCGTCGTCTTTTGCGACCTTACCATCATTCTTTGCAGAGACAGTGTACGTAACGGAAGAACCGTCCGTCGCTTTTTCCATCTGCACTTCTACGCGGTCGCCGGCTTTTACTGTGACGGCCCCTACAGCAGCTTTCTTGATGACCGTTTGTCCGTCAGCTGTAATATTGGAAAGATCTTTCAGGTTCCTAATATCTGTCGCGTTGCTCGCAATGTTCGACGTATTGGTGGAGATGTTATCAGCATTACTCTTCACCTGTCCATCAAGGGCCAGAAGGTTATCACCCGTCGTGCTTGCCGTCTTGACATAGGTCCCATCAGATGAAGGCCGCACTTCGCTATAGACCGTGCCGCCCGCCACAAGGTTCGCATCGCCGGAAGCAACAGCACCATCATTGTTGACGCTTATCTTGTAAGTGGCAGCCCCTGTCGTTTGGTCCGTTTCGCTTGCTACACTGATGCGATCGCCTGCCGAAACTTTTGTCAGCTGATCCATGGTTGCCGCATCGTGACCATCTTTACCGTATCCTACATTGACCAAGCGATTATAAAGGTTGCTGCTATAAGTCTGTTCCTTTACGGTTCCTCCCCCGTTCACTGTATACGATGTTTGATAATATTTATCACCTTTGTTATGTCCGACGGAAATGGTTCCTGCTTCCGTGGCCACGGCGCCTGCACCGATGGCAACCCCTTTTTCAACATTTGCTGACGCACCGATGCCAATTGCAACGGCATCTTTTGCCGTATCTGCGGTTGAAGCACCGCCAAGGGCAACAGAATATTGTCCTTGAGCAGCCCCTTTTTCTCCCCCTACCAAAACTGAATAGAGCCCACTTGCAGCATTAGACCAGCCGCCTAAAATGGCAGTCCCCGTTCCGGACACCGTATTGCTGGCCCCGCCATAAACAGAAGTCAGCGTACCTGCTGTCATATTATAGGTTCCGCCAAAAATGCCCGCCTGTCTTCCTCCAACGGTATTTTTTGTTCCCCCAATCAGAACGGACTGGTTAGCATTCCCTGAAGACTTGTTTACCGTTCCGCCAACAAATACAGTATCCGTTCCACTCGTCAGTTCGTGTTGATTCCCACCAATGATGATCCCGTTTGCCGCACCATTTTTATTATTTGAGCCTCCAATGATTGTGCTGTTGGTGCCGCTTGCTGTATTGGTATTTCCGCCCATAATAGACGCATTTTCCCCTGAAGCCGTATTGGTGGAACCACTTACAACAATGGAGTTTCTCCCTGAAGCTATATTATTGGCGCCGCCCGTAACAACAGAATAAACGCCAGAGGCCGTATTTCCCGATCCCCCTAAAACAACGGAATAATTTCCGCTGGCCGTATTGTATTGGCCGCCTAGGACCTGTCCGTATAGCGCAAGAGGTGCCGTTGCGGTTCCAATGCTGCCGCTATCAGTAACAAAGATTTGCCCTGCGTGGCCCCACCATGAATTGGTTGAATCAATGAAAGCATAGTATAGATCTCCCGTTGTTTGGGCAGTCGTACCGCCTGATGTCTTATAATCCATCGAGACCTGTTTTTCCGGCGTGATTTCCGCTGCGTACCCCACATTTCCCACAATCCTGCCTTGATTAAAAGGCAAAAGCGCGGTCACTCCCCATACGGTCATAGATGCCATGGTCAAGATAGCAATCTTTTTACGCAAGCTCATTGTCCCTCTCATCGGTCTCCTCCTTGTTTTCCTTCAGTCCCCCATGGTATTTTTCTCTTTTATCCATTTTTTCTCTTTTCAAATTGTAAAATAGGCATAATGAATCGTTTCGTAAACTAAGTTTGTTATTTACAGAATATTATGCATTTTAATGATAACTAATTATTTTAGTTTTTTTATATCTATATCCTTATTCATGTTTCATCATTCTATAAGGAATTTTGTTATATGTCAATAATATTTTTTAAATAAAATAGATTCATAATATATATATTATTGGTAATCATGGTTAAAAATCGATTATATTCATAGAATACAACTTTCACTTTAAACGAATTACTCATTTAATTTATATATAAAAATCGGCCATTTTCTTACAAATTCGTAAGAAAATGGCCGATTGATTCAGAGACTTACTGAGTTAGGGAACGACCTGATTACTTTATGAACCCAACCTGCTTGCTGATTTCAGCATAGACCTGTTCCGCCGTTTTGCGGTATTTCTTCTTATTTTCTTCAAAAAGGTTGTCCCCGTGAGTATCAATGGCGACAATCAAGGGCCCTAAGGTATCGACTTCACTGGTCCACAGGGTTTCCGGCATCCCCAAGTCTTCCCACTTGCGGTCAATGATCTGCTTGAAATTGACAGCACTGACAACGGCGCAGCCAGCCGGAAAAACGCAGAAGATACAAGTATCTTCCTTGCAGGCTTCCTGGGTCCCCTCCCCCATGCCGCCTTTACCGACAATCAACTTGACGCCCGTTTCCTTGATGAAGGCCTTTTCAAATTTTTCCATTCGCATGGAAGTCGTCGGTCCAATGGAGACCATTTCGAAGCGATCCTTTTCGCCGGCAATGGGGCGGACAATCGGCCCGGCATGGAAGATGGCCCCGCCTTTGAGGTCAACGGGAAGTTCCCTTTTTTCCTCGATGAGGCGGCGATGGGCAACGTCACGACAGGTCGTAATGTGACCGGTCAGGTAGACAATGTCACCGATTTTGAGGTTCTTGATGTCTTCGTCCTTGATGGGCGTATGAAGGATAATCTTAGCCATTAAAATTCAGCTCCTTTGTGGGTAGTAACAGTATAATGCAGATCCTTATCAAAGATGATGTGACCGCGGCGATGGTTCCAGCAGCCAATATTCACGGCAACACCGATGGCCGATGGATGGCGGGCTGTATTGACGATATTGACGCCCAGTACAGAGGCCGATCCTGTCATACCCTGCGGGCCTAGGCCAATCTTATTGATGCCTTCTTCCAAGAGCCGTTCCATCTTGGCTGCCCGTTCGTTCGGGTTATGGGACCCGACAGGACGCATGAGGGCCAGTTTTGAATTAAGGGCCGCTGTTTCAACGCTGGTTGCAACACCAACACCAACGAGGAAAGGAGGGCAGGCATTCGGGCCATAGCTGACCATTCTTTCAAGGACAAATTTCGTAACGCCTTCATACCCCTCCCCTGGCATCAGGACCATGGCATGACCTGGAAGGGTGCAGCCACCGCCTGCCATATAGGTATAGATTTCGCAGGAATCAGAGTTTGGTTCAATGGACCAAAATACGGAAGGGGTTCCTTTACCGACATTTTTCCCCGTATTGTATTCGTCAAAGGTTTCTACACTGTTATGACGGAGCGGGGTCGTAACCGTCGTGCGGATCACGGCTTCACGCAGCAGTGCTTCCAAGTCGTCAATGAGAGGGAACTTGGTCCCGCATTTTACAAAGAACTGCAGCACGCCCGTATCCTGACAGGACGGACGGTCAAGCTTTTTGGCAAGCTCCATGTTCTTTTCATAGGTTTCATATAGCAGTTTGGCAATGGGTACGGTTTCCTTGGAAGCCAGTTCCTTTAATTTGTCTGCAACATCGTCCGGCAGGACCTTGGACGTATACCCGACAAACCGAGCCATGATATCGGTCATCTGTTCAACTTGTTCAGTGTGTGACATTTAAAAATTCCTCCTTATTAATAACTGCCTAGCTTGATATGGTTCATCATTTTCTCAAGGATAAAATGGGAAAATGAGGGGAAGCAAAATGAGACTGATAATAGCGGAAACCACAATCATCGGAAGGCCTGCCTTGACATAATCATTGAACGTATACCCACCTGGGGCAAAGACCATCATATTGGCCGGCATCCCGATAGGAGTGGCAAAAGCAAGGGACGCTCCAATGACGGTAGCGACGACAACGGCCTTGGGATCCGCCCCCATTCCGGCTGAGATATTGAGACTGATTGGTACGAGAAGGGCAGTCGTGGCAAAGTTGCTCATAAAGTTTGTCATGAGGGTCGCGAGGAGAAAGACCACCACGAGCAGAGCAAAGGGAGACGCGCTGGGTCCCAAGGCACTAATGACCGTGTCAGCAATCATCTTGCCGGCGCCTGTCTTTTGAAGGGCTTTGGCAAGGGCCAAGGTGCCGCCATAAACAAAGATGGTCTGCATATCAATGGAACGATAGGCCGCCTTTTCGCTGATAGCGCCGCAGGCCACAAGGACAACTGCACCGATGCAGCCGGAAAGATAGAACTTGATGCCAATCTGCTTTTCAAAGATCATGGCAAGAATGGTAAGGACCATGACAACCAAGGAAACCATTTGTTTCCATCGCGGCACATCGGAAAAGTCCTGCTCCTCATCATACATGGAATCTCCCATGTTCTTCGTTTTTTCCGGCAGGAAACGATACCCGACACAGGCAAAGAAGGCCGTACTGATCAGAAGAATAGGAAGACCGACAAAGCCATATTCAAAGAAACTGATTTCAACACCTACATTCTGAAGCGCGGCTTTTCCTAAAAGGTTGCCCGGAGCGCCGATAATGGAGAGGTTCCCGCCCATGGCAGCAGCAAAGATGAGGGGAAGGAGCAGGCGGGAACGGGAAAAACCAGATTTTGATGCCGTTCCAATGACGATTGGAATCAAGATAGCGGCCGTTCCTGTATTGGAAAGAAAGCCGCTCATGATGCCCGTCACAAGCATGACCGCAACAATGAGTTCCCGTTCCGTATGGGCGAATTTGGTGACGATGCCGCCCACCCGATTGGCCATACCGGTTTCAAAAAAGCAGCCCCCAATCACGAACATAGCAACAAAAAGGATCAGATTGTTATCGACAAAACCACCAAAGGCATCCTTGGGACTGAGGACTCCTGTAAGAACCAGGACAAGGAGCGCAATGATGGACGTAACCGCCAGTGGAATCTTTTCCCAAACAAACATAACAATAACAAATAAGAGCAGTGCCAACGTAATGGCAACGGGTGACATAGCAATTCCTCCCTTAGATAGAATTGGCGCCATTGGATACATTTTAAAATATACATTTGTATTTTATATTTAATAAAGTATCCATTTCTTGATTAGACTATATTCCAAATTTGATATTTCGTCAAGAGAATCATAGAGTTTTCTGTTTTTTCCATACAATTAACGAAATGCTCTTACGAATATTATCTAATTAGTCGAGTTTTTATCAGGTGTTTTCCATTCTGCTCATAAAAAAAGAGACTTTCCGAAAATCACTTTGTGACTTTTGGAAAATCTCGTCTCTACGAGTGCGCCAACGCAGGCACTGCTATCCATTTTTGTTTGTTTATAAAATAGATATATCCATTTTTTATTTTTCTCCCCTTGTGACAAAGCTGCGGTAATTGGTGAGCACGTCTTCCATGCTGCGCTTCATATGGGCAACCATGAGCGCCCTCGCCCGCTTGCCGTCATGGGCCCGCAGGGCTTGCATGAGCTCATCGTGCTCTATGCTGGAAATCTTGGCATATTCCTCTTCGGTGACCAGATATCCCATGGATAGACCACTCCATAGATTGGCTGCAAGATGTTCCAATTTCTCATTGCCACAGGCTTTCCAAATGGCCATATGAAAGCTTTCGTTGTAGTCCTTATAAGCACTGTAATTTTTCTCCGCAAGGGACCGCTTCATATCTTTATAGACAGCTTCAATACCGGAAATATCGGTCCCTTCCTGCGCTGCAAGATAAGCAGCTTCGCCTTCAAGGAGCGCGCGCACGGCATAGTGGTCACGAATGTTCTTAGTGCTCATGCCTAGAACAACGGCCCCTTTATTGGGACGCAGCCGGACGAGTCCCTGGGAAGAAAGCAGCTGCAGAGCTTCCCGCACAGGGGTGACGGATACACCCATCCTGCGGGCCGTTTCTTCCAAAGTCAGGACCGTTCCCGTCTCGATTTCCTTACGGAAAATAGCCTTGCGCAAATAGGAGGCGACCTGTTCCCGCGCGGGCAAGAGATTGATAGGCTGGATGGCCGTATTTTTGAGCGGTTCTTTTATTTTTTCCTGCATGGGTAGATCCAAGCCATCAGGGGAACCTTTTTTTCCCCGCACAATGATGTGGCGGTTGGAAAGCTTTTCGGCATAACCTTCTGCCACGAGACGATTCAAAGCCTCTCTTACAGGCATCCGAGAAACACCAAAGGATTTGGCCAGTTCCACCTGTTTCAATTCTTCACCAGCCGAAAGGATTCCCTTTTTGATTTTTTCTGAAAGGACCGAGAAGATTAGGTCCTGCGAGCTTACTTTTCCCTTAAGGAGAGCGTTTTCTTTCTTGTCAGCCTTCATGACAAAGGCCCCCTTCTTTGCTTTTTATGAAAAAAGAACTGTCCGCCAGTCTAGGTAAAGAAAGGACAATCCCCGCAAGCAAGGAAATGCTTACTTTTCATCCATTTTAAGGATGGCCATGAAGGCTTCTTGGGGCAGTTCCACGGAGCCAACCTGTTTCATCCGTTTCTTCCCGGCCTTTTGTTTTTCAAGAAGTTTACGTTTGCGCGTAATATCACCGCCATAGCATTTGGCAAGAACGTCCTTTCTCAGGGCACTGACGTTCTCACGGGCAATGATCTTGCTTCCGATTGCGGCCTGGATGGGGATTTCAAAAAGCTGCCGGGGAATGATCTTGCGCAATTTTTCCACAAGGGCGCGGCCCCGTACTTGGGCGCGGTCCCGATGGACAATGGCCGACAACGCGTCAACAGGATCCCCATTTAGGAGGATATCGACTTTGACCATATCGCTGGGCCGATATCCCGACAGTTCATAGTCAAGGGAGGCATAACCGCGGGATACGGATTTCAAGCGGTCAAAATAATCAAAGATGATTTCACTTAAAGGCAGGCTGTAGTGGAGCATGACCCGGTTTTCATCAAGATAGGTCATATTGGCATATTCCCCACGTTTTTCTTGGGACAGTTCCATCACAGGTCCCACATATTCCTTGGGTACGATGATGGTTGCATTAACAAAGGGCTCTTCTACATGGTCGATGACAGTTTGGGGTGGGAAAAGAGAAGGATTGTCCACCATTTCCACATCCCCATTCGTACGGACAACTTCGTAAATGACGTTGGGTGCGGTTGTAATCAAGGCGAGGTTATATTCTCTTTCCAGCCGTTCCTTGATGACATCCATGTGAAGGAGCCCCAAAAAACCGCAGCGGAAGCCAAACCCCAAGGCGGAGGAAGTTTCCGGCTCAAACATGAGGGAAGCATCGTTGAGCTGCAGTTTTTCCAGAGCATCGCGGAGGTTATCATAATCGGAATTTTCCACAGGATAAAGACCACAGTACACCATGGGAGTTGCTTTGCGATAACCGGGCAGGGCCTTGGCAGCAGGATGGTTTTCATCCGTAATGGTATCCCCCACCCGCGCATCGCGGACGTTCTTGATGGACGCGGCAAGGAAACCAACCATGCCTTCCCCCAGTTCCTCAACATTGACAAGGGCCGGTTTGAAGACGCCCACTTCCGTAACTTCATAGACTTTTCCCGTTGCCATAAGGCGGATCGTCATGCCCTTTTTAAGGCAGCCATTCATAACACGTAAGTAGAGCATGACCCCTTTATATGAGTCAAATTTAGAGTCAAAGATGAGCGCCTGCAGCGGTGCCGCGTCATCCCCTTGGGGAGCCGGGATACGGTTAACAACAGCCTCCAGGACCTCATCAATGCCAAGGCCCGTTTTTGCCGAGCAAAGAATGGCTTCCGACCCATCAATACCCAGGACATCTTCCACTTCCTTGATGACCCGGTCAGGATCGGCACTAGGAAGATCCACCTTGTTGATAACCGGGATGATTTCAAGGTCATGTTCCATTGCAAGGTAGACGTTGGCCAGGGTCTGCGCTTCAATGCCCTGAGTCGCGTCGATGACAAGGAGTGCGCCTTCACAGGCAGCGAGAGCTCGGGAGACCTCGTAGTTGAAGTCGACATGGCCCGGGGTGTCAATAAGGTTCAAGATGTAATCATTGCCGTCTTTGGCATGGTAATCAAGCTGGACGGCCTGATCCTTGATGGTGATGCCCCGCTCCCGTTCAAGGGACATATTGTCAAGGATCTGGTCTTCCATTTCCCGCTTGGAAAGGGTCCCTGTCTTTTCGATGAGGCGGTCAGCAAGCGTGGATTTTCCATGATCGATATGGGCAATGATGGAAAAATTCCGGATTCTATGGGTCTGTGGCATGGATTGATTCTACCTCCAAGATTTCAATAAGCTAAAAACACCGCGCGGCATAAGCCGCGTGGGGGTTATTTTTCATTATAGCATGAAGGGTGGCTCCTTGTAAAAAAGGGTTCTATAATAAATGTTGGGGTGAGGAAATATTCTTTCCTCACCCCATTTTTGCATAAAAAAGTGGACAT
>ENA-OQEY01001348-OQEY01001348.1-human-gut-metagenome-genome-assembly--contig:-NODE-1348-length-10501-cov-4.008826_pt1 | contig 10501 bp, 9 predicted proteins | sample MGYA00242801_ERZ504647 | MGnify/ENA primary metagenome ERZ504647 (study PRJEB26092, sample SAMD00036204) | human gut metagenome | host: Homo sapiens | study: EMG produced TPA metagenomics assembly of... | reverse complement strand
CCACCGAGATCTACCCTCTTTCCCTACACGACGCTCTTCCGATCTGGTCCAAATTCATCGTCGATCTGGTAGCCTGGGCCGCCCATGCCTGTACCGGTTGGATCTCCGCCCTGGATCATGAAATCATCAATGACCCGGTGGAAAATAACACCGTCATAGAACCCTTTTTCTGCAAGATCAATGAAATTCTGGGCCGTCTTGGGCGCTTTGTCCTCAAAAAGTTCAGCTGTAAAATCGCCCAAGGTTGTTGAAAATCTAACTTTCTTGTTCATCATGCACCTCTTTGATTATATTCTGGGCCGACTCAAAGAGCGGCCAAACTGCTGTCAATAATCCCGCACGACAAGGCGGGAAAGATTCAGGGCTTCCCGTCCCGGCTGGGGCTGGGTTCTTTCGGCGAAGAGGAAAAGCTGTCCCTTATCGTCGACATAGAAGTTATCTTCTTCAAAGGCCGCGTCGCCGCCAAAGGCTTCGACAAGGGCACGTGCCTTAGCTAGGTTCTCCTTTCCAATAAAATCACTAAGGGTCAGACGGCGGCCGCTTGCAAGATCAAAAGTCATGGCGTACTGGATGTCTGTCACAGCGCTGGTCATGATGCGTGGGTCGGCGCCTCCCCACAGGGGGGACACGAACGCATAGCGCTCCACTTCCTTCCAGCTAGGACCATCATTGATGGATTTCACACTGTAAGCCCGGTAGCGGATAGGCGGTCCGGAAAAATAAAAGCTCAGGATGTTCCGCCGGTTATAGGTTACATGGCAGGAAAGATCACTGCCCACAGGTCCCGTCACAAAGCGGTACACATCGAGATAACGGCCGATTTCCCGATTGATGGCAAGTGCGACATCAGATGCCACCCCTCCGATAATCTGAGGATAGGTGCTGCGATGGACCTTGCTGATTTCTTCAAGGGTTGCCTGCTGACCTGCCTTAAGCGCCGTCTCCGGAATGGTATACCAACCGGTCACGCCATCGCGCGTCGTAACTTTGGCCCATTCCTTTTTTCCTAAGACACGTTTTCCGTAAATCATGCCTTCACTGCCTTGCGGGACTTCCCGGACGATGGCTGTCGGGCTTTCTTCAGGCAAACTGCGGAGATAGCCGCCGGAAAACAGGACCCGTTCCATCTTATGTTCCCGCGTTACAAATTCGATTCGGGCACCATGATCGTTTTCACCGGTTGTCGTGGTCTTGGTTTCCCGCTGGGTATTTTCAGCAGGCACGACATCGGGAGTCTTTTGATCTTTCTTTTCCCCACTGCAGCCAGCGGTCAGCAGGGCGGCAAGGATCAAGGAAAGAAAAGCCGAGCCTTTCATCAGCCCTTTTTCCTCAAGTAATCTGCCGCGCCAAAGACAGCGACAAGACCGTCGCCCGTGGCTTTACTGATCTGCAGGGGCTGTCCAATGCAGTCACCGGCAGCATAGACACCGGGAATATTCGTTTCCAGACGTTTATTCACCTTGATGGTGTTTCCTTCCATGGCAAGTTCTGGCAAAAGGCGGGTTACAGGGTCACTTTCCCGAAGGATGAAAAGGCCGTCCATCCGCTGGGCATCATCAGCCTGCAGTACAAGCTCCTGCCCGTCCTTTGCAACACTCTTGGGGCGGTCCTTCCGTACGGTCACATTGCCCGGAACAGGACCTTCCACATCAAACGTCACATAGGCTGTCACCTGACTTGCAAGACCTGCCAAAAATTCCACTTCGTGCCACTGGGCAGGAACGGTACAGATGACGCCAATGGGACGGTTCCGATAAAAGTTCCCGTCGCAGGTCGCGCAGTAACTGATTCCTGTCCCCACAAGGTCTGCTTCTCCCATAAGCTGGGCTGAACGGGGAATGCCCAAGGCGAGGATAACAGTCTTTGCCTCGGTTACGCCGCTTGGCGTGGCAAGATAAAAATGGCCGTCCAGGTTCATGATGCTAAGGATTTTTTCAGATACGATTTCCGTTCCGGCTTTTTTGGCATGGTCCAAGAAGGCTTGCATGAGCGCCTTGCCTGAAATGTCGGGAAAGCCAAGGTAATTTGTGATATGGGAAGCCTTTTGCAACGCAAGGCCAAAACTGCCCGGATCAAACAGAACAGTCGATAAATTGCGGTTTTTCGCCGTGACCGCGGCACTGAGGCCAGCCGGTCCGCCGCCAACGATAGCAAGATCATAAATCATAGGGATTCTCCTTGGGTTGTGCGAGTTGGATCTGCAGGAGCTGAAACTGCCTGCATCGCTTTTCATTATATCATATGGAGGGGACAGAAAAATAGGCCGCCCAGAGGGCAGCCTAAAAAAACGCTTATGAACGGGTCCTGGGCGGTACGGCAAACTGCAGGGGATTTTCCGTCTGCCCGTTTTCCCGGACTTCAAAATGCAGATGCGGGCCTGTACTGTAGCCGCTGCTGCCCACGTAGCCAATGACCTGTCCGCGGGACACCTGCTGCCCCACTGTAACGGCAAGGGCACTCATGTGGCCATAGGCTGTCGACATCCCGGACCCATGGTCAATACTGATAAAACGCCCGTAGCCGCCATTGAGTCCGGCCGCTGTCACGGTGCCTGCCGCGGCAGCCTTTACAGGTGCGCCAAAGTCCGCTGCAATATCAAGACCGGAATGGTACTCGGAGCCACCGCCAAAGGGATCGGCCCGCAGCCCATAAAAGGAACTGATTTCTCCGCCGTCAAGGGGCCAGCCATAGGTCCCGTCACCCGTACTTGAAAGGGCAAGAAGCATATTGGTGAGGTTTTCTTTTTTGTAGGCAAGGCGTTTCCAGTTGATTTCGTCCTGTACTTCAAGGACCTGGAGCTGATCGTCCGTTGAGGGGCCGCCTTTGCCTCCCTGGTCCAGTTCCTGGGACTTTTGGTCCACCGATTCTTCGCCAATCTTCACGCCGTCTGCTTTCAGTTTTTCTCGGACAGCCGCTTCCAATTTAGCCACTTGGGAAAGTTCCCGCTGAAGTTTTTCATTGTTATCCATAAGCTTGGCCAGGCGTTCCGTATAGACCCCGTAATCGGCCCGGTAATGCTGGAGTTCTTCCTGTTCGGCCCAGGCCCGGGAAAGCAGGCCTGCACAGACGGCAAGGGCGACTGCACAAAAGGCGGTGCTTAAGGCGGCAAGCGTCCCCAGCTTGGGTCCCACTGAAAGCTGGTGACGCTTTCCCTGCCGGTCCTGCCAAGTAAACGCCCCATGGATGTCGCCCCTTCCCGGGAGGTGATCAATCAGCTGCTTTCCTTTTTCTTTTATTGCATGTTTATCCATCATGGCTCTTTGCCCTACGCTTCTTTCATTGAAATTTCGTAATGTTTTATATCATAAACCTTTCCAAAAGACAAGGGTTGCCCCAAAATTATCACAAAAAAAGCTCCCGGTCGGCGATTTTCGCACTGCGTACAGATGAAAAACGCTGACCAAGGGTCCTTAGGGAAAGGATCTGGGAGGCATTTTATGTACTTTCTCCGAGCGATGGATTTTTCGATTTGAAATGTGCTTCCGTAAAGTTGATGAAACGTCGGATCTTCAAATCACGATAAGCTTCCTGCGTCCAGATCAAATAGACTTCCCCCCACACTGGACTGCCTTTTTCATCATGGATTTCAACTTCTTTGACCTGTTGGCGATTGACTTTCCAATCTTCGCCAAAAATCAACGTGCAAGCACTGCCACTTTCCACCATGCTGACGGCAAGTTCCACATGAGAGGTTTCCTCGATGTCCTTATGTTGTTCAGGAAATACGTAGGATAAGCCCTCATGGATCAAATTCTTGGCATAAGTACTGTGGTAACCGATGACGCAGGGCAACGCAGCCGCCCCATCTACAGAAAGATGCCGGGGCATAAGGAGATACAGCTTTTCCGCAAAGATCCGCCGGCCCCCACTGTGGGCTTCATGGCAATCAAAGCAAACAGCGACATCAACGCTACCTTCATTGAGCTTTTTGATATTGGAATCCCATGAGCCCAAGATTGGATGGACGCTTAGTTCATCACAGGCCTTACTGTAGGCACTGACCAGATCGGAAAGATTGAGCCGGGCAAAGGAATTGGTAATCCCAAAGCGGAGCAGCTGCTGGCCTCTCCCCTTCTTATGGCAGCGTTGCAGGCGAAAACGTTTCCTCAGGGCATCCATCCCTTCAAGGACCGTAAGGGACAGATGGGCCAGCGCGTCCCCACTGGGCGTAAAAATAACACCTTTGCTGGTCCGTTTGACCACCTTGATGTCCCATTCCGCTTCAATGCGTTGGAGGCGTTTACTCACGGCCGACTGCGTCATATATAGACTTTCGGCAGTCTTGTTGAGACTCTTTTTTTCATGGAGCAGCTTCATGAGCAGCCAATCAATATTATCCACAAAAAGCCACCTTTCATTGAGTTCCTTTTCTGCGTATGCGTCAAAAAGCCAAGGCCCTTCAGGGTCTTTTCATGGCTGCACTTATCCAGGCACTGTCAGAAAGAAATATTCAGCATGGACCAAAGGGTCCGTGAATGCTTACCAGTTTTCTTGCCTTTAAGATCATACCACTCAACATCGGCAACCATATTGGGAGCAAGGGTCACGTTCCCGCCTACGACATATCCCTTATAGCCTTCCAGCGGGAAGGACTTGGTATCACCATACATCGGATGACTGATGACGGTTGCGGCACCTTGATTGAAGTATTGCGTAAAAAGCCCCCAAGATCCCGTTTTTTTCTTATCTGAGGCCCCGTAGCGCAGGCTGTAAACCGTACCCCAGTCACTTCCGCCGTAGGCGTCCACAACATCATTGTCTCCCTGCAGGTACATGGCGCCCACCTTGAGTTTTCCCAGTTTATAGTTGGTCCCGACGGACCAGATTTTATCATCGCTCCCCTGTTTTCCCATGTTCATGACATCTTTTGCCTTGACATAGTTGATTTCCCCGTCAAAGCGGCCCCATTCGCCGCCCAGGGCAGCCCGGGCGTAGCGACCAGCAGCCGAAATTCCCGTCGAACCCGGAGCCGAACTGACATCTGCACTTGCCATTTTACCATAGGCGCCGACAAGATAAGAAGCATGGCCCAAATTAACCCCCAGTTTAATGCCGTCAACACGGTTATCATAGATATTGCTTTCTGCAAACGCGTCATTATAGCGTCCTGCCGTGACCTTGACCGTGCCAATCCGTCCCTGTAGATAGGCGCGCTGGAAAACCGTATCACTGTCCCCCGATTCATTCTTGCCTTGAAGAAAATACTGCTGATTCTGGATCATGGAAACAAATTGCAGGGTATCATTCACTTCGCCGGTAAGATATAGCCGCGTACGAAGTTTGGCATCACTGTCTTCATGGAATTTCCCACTGCGCTCACGATAATTGAGACGGATCCGCCCCGTAATCTTGACCCGATTGGCCTGCTTTTCAAGGGCGGCAACCCGTACACCAAGTTGGTCCAGTTCCTCCGCAAATTCAGCGACAAGTCGATCATCCGCCCCAATGGCCCCTTTGGCAAGGGCCTTTGCCACGATCTGTGCCATTTCATAACGGGTCATGGTGCGCTCCCCCGCAAACGTACTATCAGGGTATGCCTCAAGGATGCCGGAACCTGAAAGTTGCGCAAAGGACGCATAGGCCCAATGGCCTTGCGGTACGTCCGAAAAAGGATTCGCCGCAAAGGCAAGGGAAGAAATCCCCATGGCAGCAGCCACCATCATCACTGTTTTTTTCATCATAATCACTCCTTCCAAATTTGGGTTAGTGTCCTCTATCCTCATAAAATGGGATACAACGTCATGATCCACCCCACCGACACACCGCAGGCAATTACGGAATAAAGCAGGCCCTGCTTGATCATGGAAGTCTGGTCATAGCCGCCGCATTCCATGATATAAGGAACCGCGGAAGTGGCCATCGGCGTCATAAAGGCAGAAAGGCAGGCGGCTTGAATAAGGATCATCAGCCCGACGGGATTCCCGCCGATATACGCACAAGTGGCAATGGCAATGGGATGAAAAATCAGCATTGTCCCACGATTGGACATAAACTGCGTCATGATGAAGGGAATCAGGAAGAAAATGAATCCCACCGCATAGGAGTTCCCGTCAACGAGCTTCACAAGGGCCGCAATATGGCCGCCTATGAATTCACCGGCACCCGTTACACTAAGCGCCCCGGCCATAGCCTGGGAACCCACAATCAAAAGGAGCATGCTAATAGGAATAGAGCCCGACGCCTCTTTAGGTTTGAGGACTTTGCAGATGACCATCAAAAGAGCCCCCGCCACGCAAACTTCCCAATTTTGAAGGCCCAGCTTTTTAGCAAACATCAAGGCGATGGCATCTCCAAAGAAAATGACGATGGCAGCCATTTCCGAAAAAGTACTCAGCGGTGCATGATCTTTTGTTTTTTTTGTTTCAAGGCTGGTTGGAAGGATGGGCTCGTCCGGAGAAAACCGCAAGGCAAAGAAACTGAAATAAACAATGGCAATGATCAGCATCGGCAGTCGGCCCATCATAGGATCGAGGAAGCCGACCATATGCTGCGTATAGCCATAACTTTCAATGTAGCCGTTCAGTTCGCCTGCTACGGTCGCACCTGCACCAAGGGGCAGGGTACAGCAAGTGCAGATAGTGGCCACGCCCACGGGAAAAATGACCTTACTGGGACTGATTCCCATGCTTTCCGCAGAAGCAATGAGCATGGGGGCCACAATCCCAAAGACAACGACAGGACTTTGGATGAACTGGCTGAGAAGAACCCCGATGAGCACGTATCCCAGCATCATCTTCTTGACACTGCCCTGTGCCAAACGGGAAATCCCATCAGCCAGCCGCGCGCAAAACGCGGTCCGGTTGAATCCGGCGGCTACGACGCACATTCCCGCAATCATGATGACATTGGAATTGGAATAGTATCCCAGTGCCTGCTTTGCACTCAGACATCCTGTAAGCGTCAGGGCAATCAAAGAAATCTGGGAAATCGTTGCAATACTATACAACCCGCTGCAGTAGCCAATTACGGTCACCGCAAAAATAAGAAGACAGACGGCTAATTGATCCATATTACTTTCCTCCTTTGATCCTTATCCAAGAAAGCTCTGAAAAGTCTGGAACACAACCTGTTCCGCTCTTTCATAACCGGTTGTCCGGCTCACTAGGAAAGCATGTTTGGCCCCAAGCACCTTTTTTACCGTAACCGTGACCCCGGCTTCGATAAGATGTTCGGCAAATTCCAATGCTTCCCGGCACAATATATCTTCTTCCGCCGTGATCACCGTAAAAGGTGGCAGCTTCACCAAGTCGTCCGGGGACGCCAGCAGGGGGGATGCGTAGATTTCGTGGTTTCTTCCATCGGGCAGGTACCAGCTGTTATAAAGACGGCCCCGTTCACTCATGGGGTCATCCTTTTTCCCGCCCGCTTTGACAGCGGGATCTGTTACGAGATCACAAGGTGGATAACAGCAGATGACGCAGCTCGGCTGAGGCGCCATTATTTTTTTCAGTTTCAAGGAAATTCCGATGGCAAGGTTTCCTCCGGAGCTTTCCCCCATGAGTGCCGTACGGTTCCTGTCCCCGTCATAGTCTGCCATATGTGCCAAAAGATAAGTGACCACATCTTCCCCTTCTTCAAGGGCGCATGGGTAGGGATATTCCGGGGCAACCTTGTAGTCCACATCAAAAACAAGATAGGTTCCTCGCGAGGCTATCATCTGCGAAAATTCAATATCTCGGCCCCGATATCCCTTTACAAATCCGCCACCGTGAAAATTAATCACCGCTGGCAGCGGTGAAGTCAGGGCCTGCGGACGATAGAGGTGAACCAGGGCATTGCCGCCGCGCGTTGGAATCATCAGTTCCTCGCATCCTTTAATGGGGAATTTTTCCAAATAGGCAGGGTCCGCCTTCTTTCCAAGAGCCTGTCCCCTTACCTTTTCCAGCTCATCCATTCCAAGAACCTCCTTCTGTTTTAGCTATTTAAATATTCCGTTTATTCTATGAATTCATTATAGGAGGCTTCGATTTTGATATGAACTTCGAAATGAGCAAGTCATGGTATTCCTTAGCGGAATATCATGAAAATACAAAAAAGGCCGGAGATCCATAGAGACAATGGATCCCCGGCCTTTTGCCGTAAACGAATAAGGAATAGCCATGTTTTGTTTTCTGTGGAACTTTCCTGCGGCCTATTTCAAAAGCCCCAATTTATGACCCAGCCACGCCATGCGTCGGCCGAGGAAAGGGATTTCCAGCAGTTCTTCTTCTGTCAAAGTCTTTAGCAAGAGGAGCATCAGGATATAGACGGGCACTGCAACCAAGATGCTGAGGAAAAGCGCCAGCCCGCCGCGGCTGACAAGGGAAAGGACGAGCATTACAGCGCCTCCCATGACCGCTGCACAAAGGGCAGTCTTAAGAAGCTGCCGCCCTTCAAAGGTAAAGGCTGTATACTTCTTAATGAAAAAGAGGTTAAGAAGGGCTGCAATCCCAATATCGGCAACGGTTGCCCAACTCGATCCCTTGATTCCGAGGGTTGGCATCGCCGTCAGGTTCCAGTTGAGGAAGACCTTGACGATGGCTGCGATGATCATATTGATGACAGGGATGCGGGTCTTGCCAAGGCCCTGAAGGATGCCCGTCGACACCTGATGGAGGCCCAAAAGGAAGATGGCCCAGCTCATGATTTCAATGGCCGGTCCTGCTGCCGGTGCGTTATAGATGAGGGCAGCCACCCGTCCGCCCAAAACGTGAAGGCCGACGCTGCAGGGAATGGTGATGACCGAGGCCACCGTAAAAGCCGTTGCCACCTTGCTGCGAATGCCCGCTTCATCAGAAAGGGTCCGGGACTCACTGATAGCCGGCACAAGGCTGATGGAAAGAGCAGCCGTAAGGATTGTTGACATGTTGATAAGCGGCACGGCCATGCCAGAAAGGTAGCCAAAAAGGGTCGTTGCCTCGCCCGGGGCGTCCCAACCGCCGATCTTCAGCCGGGTTGGCACAATCATCATGTCAAGGTTAGACACTATGGGAAGCATGAGGCTTGACATGGAAACCGGCAGGGCTAGGGCAATGAGACGCTTCATAATATAGCCCGCTGACTCCTGCGTCTTGGGCGTCCTGTCCACCCCTTTGGGGAAAAACTTCTTCTTGAGCTTTAGATAAAAGCCCATCAAAACAAGGAGCCCGCAGAAAGCGCCTGCTCCCGCCCCCATGCTGGCGCCGGCAGCGGCGTAAGTAAGACCGTAAGGCAAGAGCAGGGCAGAAAAGACAATCATGGTTCCAACCCGTACAACCTGTTCCGTGATTTCCGAGCAGGCGGTCGGCGTCATGATCTGCCAGCCCTGGAAATAACCGCGGAAACTGGCGAGAAACGTAACGAAAAAAACGGCCGGAGCCAGGGCGATGATGGAATAATAGGCCCGTGCATCAGGAAGGACCGTTTCCACAAGCCAGTGGGCCAGCACCACAAGGAGCAGGGAAAAAAGGAGACCCGTGCAAAACAGCATCTTCAGGGAAACATGAAAGACGCGCTGCGCGCCTCCATAGTCTTCCATAGCCACCTTTTCTGCCGTAATGATGGAAATGGCCACTGGGATTCCTGCCGAAGAGACCGTAATGGCCATCAAATAGATAGGAAATCCCATCTGATAGAGTCCAATGCCCTCCCCACCCATGATTCGGGAAAGGATAACCCAATTGAGGGCTCCTATGACCTTGACAACAATACTGGAAATGGTAAGGATCAACGTCCCTTTGAGGAACTTGTTATTGCCCTGGGACTTTGTCACTTCTTCACTCATGCCGCGACCATCCTTCTTTGTCATGATAAGCCAAAGGCTTGTATCCATTGCATAGCGTATAGCACATCATTCTATCATATTTAAGAGAAAAAGTGCAATCGCACAGGGACTTCCCCGCGTTTTTGAACACGGACCAAGCTCTTTTTCCCTTTGATTCCTATAGACAAAGACCCTTTTTTGATGTACCATTGATATACCTTCAACTGTATATTTTTTATTTCCATTTATTTTAGGAAGAAAATATAAAAAAATAGGAGAAATCCATCATTCCACGCTAGGAAATATGGTATAATTAGCTGTTAAGACCTATTGTTTTAGAGGTGTATCATGAGTACTTATCAAGTAGGGTTGGACATTGGTTCCACTACTGCTAAAATGGTCGTTCTGGATGGCAGCAAACAAGTTGTTTTCTCCCGTTACAAGAGGCACCAAGCCAATATCATGGGAGTCCTCAAGGAAGAGCTGTCCGAACTTACCGCAGCCATCGGAGAGGCGGCCGTCAAAATCAAAGTGACGGGCTCCGTTGGCATGGGGATTGCGGAAAAATTCAAGCTTGCTTTCGAGCAGGAAGTCATCGCCGCGACCAAATTTGTCAAGGAAAAATACCCTGAAGTGGCCACCCTCATCGATATTGGTGGGGAAGACGCCAAGATTGTCTACATCAAACCCGATGGCACGTGTGACCTGCGCATGAACGGGAACTGTGCCGGCGGGGGAAGGGGTTTTTTTGTACCAAAGGGCGGACTCCCTTACGTGGCC
>ENA-OQEY01001344-OQEY01001344.1-human-gut-metagenome-genome-assembly--contig:-NODE-1344-length-10520-cov-3.240544_pt1 | contig 10520 bp, 8 predicted proteins | sample MGYA00242801_ERZ504647 | MGnify/ENA primary metagenome ERZ504647 (study PRJEB26092, sample SAMD00036204) | human gut metagenome | host: Homo sapiens | study: EMG produced TPA metagenomics assembly of... | reverse complement strand
AAAGCGGTGAAAGGAACAGCAGTATTCACACTGTTCGACCCTATGACGGAGAAAGTTATTGCTACTCAACGTCAGAAATTCTTGGTAGAAGCAGGAAGAAATACTGCTGTCAACTTCCATTTCGAAGTGTCCGACCGCTATGATTTGCTTGGTATTCGTATGGTTGCCGATGGAGGTACGTTTAGCGATGGCGAGCAGCATCTGTTGCCCGTATTAAGTAATAAGGAGTATATTACGGAAACGCTTGCTATGCCTATCCGTGGCGAGGAGACCCGTACGTTCTCATTAGACAGCCTTTTCAACCGTAATAGCCGTACAGCGACAGACCGTCGTCTGACTGTAGAATTTACCGGGAATCCGGCTTGGTATGCTGTACAAGCGTTGCCGGCATTGAGCCTGCCTGCCAATGATAATGCCATTTCTTGGGCTACAGCTTGGTATGCCAATAGTCTGGCAGGCTTCATTGCCAACAGCCAGCCCCGCATTAAGACTGTATTTGACAGTTGGAAGGCTGCCGGTGGCACGAAAGAAACCTTCCTCAGCCAGTTGGAGAAGAATCAGGATGTGAAGAATATCCTGCTCAGCGAGTCTCCGTGGGTACTGGAAGCTACTACTGAAGCCGAACAGCAGGCACGTATTGCCACGCTGTTTGATATCAACCAACTGAATAACCGCAATCTTTCCGCTTTTACCAAATTGAAAGAATTGCAGGGTGAAGACGGTGGATGGAGCTGGTATAAGGGAATGTCCGGTAGCCGCTATATAACTGGCTATATTACAGAATTACTTGTTCGTCTTCCTCTGCTGACGAAAAATGAACTGTCTGAAGAAGTTGCCGCCATGCGGCAGAAAGCTTTCGGCTATTTGAATCGGCAGGCCTTGGAAGAGTATCGCAATATCCGTAAAGCCGAAAAAAATGGCGCCAGAATTACTGCCAACTCCGAATCGGCAATGACATATCTGTATCTGATAGCCCTTAGCGGCGAACAAGTGCCGGCAGACAATCAAGCGGCTTACCGCTATTTCCTATCAAAAGTAGGTGCCAATCTTAAAGATGGAACCATGAGCAGCAAGGCGCAGTCTGCCATCATCCTGAAAGCAGTAGGGCGTACAGCCGAGGCGAATGAATTCATCGCTTCCCTCAAGGAACATCTGGTACAGACGGATGAACTGGGTGCATACTTTGCTTTCCAAGCAAATCCGTATAACTGGGGTATGCTGCCCATCCCTGCCCATGTGGAAGTAATGGAAGCCCTGCGTATGGCAGGTGGCAACGATGCTTTGGTGGAGGAAATGAAACTCTGGCTGCTGAAACAGAAGCAGACTACCAGTTGGAATTCTCCGGTTGCAACGGCTGATGCTGTTTATGCATTGCTTTGTCAAGGTACTAATCTGCTGGAAAGTCGGGGAGACGTACGTATCACGTTAGGTAACAAAGTTTTGGAAACATTGTCGCCTACAAAGACCATAATCCCGGGTTTGGGTTATGTCAAGGAAACCTTCGCTCAAGGAAGTCCGGAGCTGAAAGCTAAAACCGTCACCGTAGAGAAACGGGATGCAGGCATTGCCTGGGGAGCTGTTTATGCCCAGTATCTGTCACCCATATCTGATGTAAAGCAGCAGGGGGGTGAATTGAATGTAGAGAAGAAACTTTATGTAGAGCGTATATCGGCCGGTGGTAGCAAGTCCTTGCAACCGGTTACGGAAGGGACCGTATTATCCGTCGGTGATAAAATAGTGGCCCGTTTGACTATCCGCTTGGACCGTACTATGGATTTTGTTCAGTTGAAAGACCAGCGGGGTGCCTGCTTTGAACCTATAGGCTCGCTTTCCGGTTATCGTTGGAGTAATGGCCTCGGTTATTATGCAGAAGTGGAAGATGCCGCAACCAATTTCTTCTTCGACCATTTGGGCAAAGGCGTTTATGTCTTAGAGCACAGTTATCGCATAGCCCGTGGCGGAACATACGAAACGGGGCTGGCCACGATACAGTGTGCGTATGCTCCGGAGTATGCTTCGCATTCGGCGGGAGGGATAATTGTAATAAAGTAACAATAGAGTATGGAGCGGAGCGCAATTTGTACAAATTGCGCTCCGCTATTTTAGGTACTCTCGCTAAAAACACCTATTTTTGTCCGACTAATATTGAATGAGAGTGGCAGAATTAGGAAATCTTGATATTAAGAAAAATAGATGAAGCGGATATTGATAACTTTATATGTGCTTGCAAGTGTGGTATTGACTGCTGTAGCGCAAGCTCGTTTTACCTCGAATACAGAGATGTACAGTTTCGGCCAGATAGAATGGAAGCATCCCGTGACTGTGCAATATACCATCACCAATACGGGTGACCAGCCTTTAGTGCTTACAGAAGTAGAGCCGGATTGCGCCTGCTCCGTGGCCCAGTGGACAAAAACGCCTATTGCTCCGGGGGCAAAAGGAACAGTAAATGTGACTTTTGACGCCAAGGCATTGGGACATTTCCAGAAATCTGTGGCTATTTACAGCAATGCGCAACCCAATCTGGTCTATTTGAAGTTCAATGGTGAAGTAGTACAGGAAATCAAGGACTTTACCAAGACGCATCCCTATCTTATCGGTCAGATACGTATTGACAAGAACAGCCTCGACTTCCCCGATATTCAGCATGGTGAGCAGCCGGTGATTCATATCGGCGTGGTCAATCTTTCCGACCGTCCTTATGAACCGGTACTGATGCATCTGCCCCCTTATTTGCAGACAAAAGTAGAACCTAACGTGCTGCAAAAGGGAGAAAAAGGAGTGATTACACTTACATTGAATTCGGAAAGACTGACTGGCCTCGGACTGACTCAAACGTCGGTCTATCTTTCTCGCTTCTCCGGTGACAAGGTGGGCGATGAAAACGAGATTCCCGTTTCTGCCATTCTTTTACCGGATTTCTCCGGAATGACGGAAGTGGAGAAGGCAAATGCTCCTGTCATCAGCCTTTCTACCAAAGAAGTTGATATGAGTGCGATATTGGCAAAGAAGTCAAAAGCACGTCAGGATATTACCATTACCAATACCGGGCGTTCTCCTTTACAGATAAACAAACTCCAGGTATTCCACCCGGCAGTGGGAGTTAACCTCAAGAAGAGTGTATTGCAACCCGGTGAAAGCACTCGCCTGCGGGTAACGGTAGTGAAGAAGAATATAGGCAAGAAGCGCCGTCATCTGCGTCTGCTGATGATTACCAATGACCCGATGCAGCCGAAAGTTGAAATCAACATTAAAGCAAAACAATAAGAAGTCGTAAAGTCCTTCATAACTCATAACTTATAACTCACAAATAGCCATGGAACATCCCGAAAATAATGAAGCATATAAAGGCTTGGTTGTCAATGCAGGCATTGAGCAACCTTCATCGGTCAATCCTTACTTGAAGAACCGTCCCAGGCGGAAGAAACGCGAGCTTTCCGTATCAGACTATGTGGAGGGTATAGTGAAAGGTGATGTTACGGTACTCAGCCAGGCTGTAACACTGGTGGAAAGTGTGAAACCGGAGCACCAGGCTGTGGCGCAGGAGGTGATAGAGAAGTGTTTGCCCTATTCGGGCAACTCCGTCCGTGTGGGTATCAGTGGTGTGCCCGGTGCCGGTAAAAGTACCTCTATTGATGTATTTGGCTTGCATGTACTGGAGGAACACGGCGGCAAGTTGGCCGTTCTTGCCATTGACCCGAGCAGTGAACGCAGCAAAGGCAGTATTCTCGGTGATAAGACGCGTATGGAGAAGCTCTCCGTTCATCCCAAGTCCTTTATACGTCCCAGTCCCTCTGCCGGTTCGCTGGGTGGCGTGGCACGCAAGACGCGTGAAACGATTGTGCTTTGTGAGGCTGCCGGTTTCGACAAGATATTTGTAGAGACGGTAGGGGTGGGGCAGAGTGAGACTGCCGTACATTCTATGGTAGACTTCTTCCTGCTGATACAGCTGGCGGGTACGGGCGATGAGTTGCAAGGCATCAAACGCGGCATCATGGAAATGGCCGATGGCATTGTTATTAATAAGGCTGATGGCGACAATCTGGAGCGGGCCAGACTGGCAGCAACGCAGTTCCGTAATGCGCTGCACCTCTTCCCGGCTCCGGAGAGCGGTTGGACACCCCAAGTGCTGACTTATTCCGGTTTCTATAATCTTGGTGTAAAAGAAGTGTGGGATATGGTCTACAAATACATTGACTTTGTGAAAGATAACGGCTATTTTGAATACCGCCGCAATGAGCAAAGCAAATACTGGATGTACGAGACCATTAACGAACAGCTGCGCGACAGCTTCTACCACAATCCGCAGATTGAAGCGATGCTGACTGGCAAGGAAAAACAAGTGCTACAGGGCAACTTGACTTCTTTTGTGGCTGCCAAGAACTTGCTGGACACCTATTTTGCAGAACTGAAGAAATAAGGGCATATCCCTTTCCCTATATCGATGACTAAGGAAAACAACATGGAAGTGGCGCGGCGGTTTACCCGCCGCCTTCATGAACTCCCTTCTGAGGAGCTGGAGCTCATTGCCGGTTTGTTTGTACGCTGTGAGGTGCACAAAGGAGAACTGTTGATTAGTGAGAAAGATATAGCCAGGGATATTGTTTTCGTAGAGAAAGGACTGCTTCGCCAGTTCTATTTCAAAGAAGGCCGGGACATTACAGAGAACTTTGCCTGCGACGGTGACGGCGCTATGTGTATCGTCAGCCTTTTCACCGGACGCCGTAATTGCCTTCAGCTGGAATCCTTGGAGGAAGGCGTCATCTGGAGCATTTCGTATGCAGGACTGGTCGAACTCTCTGAGCGTTATCTGCATATAGCCCGTCTGCTTCGCCATTTATTGGAGGGGTCTTTAATGCTTTCCCAATATAAAGCAGACTCTTGGCGTTTCGAAACCTCACGCGAGCGGTATGCGCGCTTCGTCAGGGATTATCCGGAGATAGCCCGGCGTGCCTCAGTCAACCACATAGCATCTTATCTGTTAATGACTCCCGAGTCTCTGAGCCGGGTACGTGCCGGAGTACTGTGACGGCGGAACGGCTGTTTTATACGGCTTTCCCTTCTTTCTCGAAATCCTTGCGTGACTTGCTTTGTGTCACGATGTACACTCCCAGGAATACCAAGGCTATGGCTATTCCCTTTTCCAAATTGAACACTCCCAATCCTAAGATGATGGCAACGGTTGAGGCCACGATGGGCTGCATGTAGTTGTACATGCTCACCACAGTGGGGCGCAACAGCCTCTGTGCACTCATTATGAAGATATAGGCAAGGAAGCTTCCTCCCACAACCACATATCCCGCTTGCAGCAGGGCGGCTGTAGATATTTCGCTCCACTGTATGGCAGCCACGTCGTGGTAAGAGAACGGGATGTAGCACATGGAGGCATAGACAAACATCCATTTGTTCAGGGTGATGGGAGAGTATTTCTGCGACAACCCCTTGAATACGGTCAGATAAATGGAGAAGCTGATTTGGGCGAGCAGGCAGAGAAGGTCTCCGATGAGGCTGCCATTGCCGGCACCGGTGGTCTGGCTGCTCATGATGAGTATGAATGCTCCCATAGCCCCTACAAAGATGCCCAGCACTTTCTTGTTGGTGACCGGCTCTTTCAGATAGATTGCAGCCACTATCATGGTGACGATGGGCAGCGTGGTTGTAACGATGGAGGCGTCTATGGGCGAAGTCATGGAGAGTCCGAAGATATAGACACCCTGATTGAATACCAGCGCGAAGAGTGCGGCGAAGAATATCTTCAGCATGTCCCGGTGGTCCACCTGCTCGCGTTTGCAGAACAAGGAGAGGAGCCAGAAGCAGGCGGCTGCGCCTACCATGCGGAATGTGGTTACTGACAACGCGGAAAACTCCGCTAAGGCCGACTTGCCGATAGGTGCCATCAGCCCCCATAAGATATTTGCGGTAAGGGCGAACAGATGCCCTTGAATGTTCTTGTCCATACTCTTTTGTTCTTTGCGGGTGCAAAAGAACAACTATTTTCTGAAAAGAGAAAATCTTTCATTATATGATTTTTCTGGTTCATGGGCGTAGAAATAAGAGATTATCGTGTATATTTGCTTCTAATTAAAAGCAAGAAACCATGGAAGTACAAGCCAATTACATCAAGCGTATCGAAATACACGGATTGTGGCATCGGTACGATATTGCCTGGGACCTGCGTCCTGACGTCAATATACTTTCCGGCATCAACGGAGTGGGGAAGACCACTATCCTGAACCGTTCGGTCAACTATCTGGAACAGACATCGGGTGAAGTGAAGAGTGACGAGAAGAACGGCGTACACGTCTACTTCGACAACCCCGCAGCCACCTTTATCCCCTATGATGTAATCCGCAGCTACGACCGCCCCCTCATCATGGGCGACTTTACGGCACGCATGGCCGATGCCAACGTGAAGTCGGAACTGGACTGGCAGCTCTATCTGCTCCAGCGCCGTTATCTGGACTACCAGGTGAACATCGGCAACAAGATGATAGAACTGCTCAGCGGTGACGAAGAGCAGCGCAGCCTGGCTCCCTCCCTTTCCCTCCCCAAGCGGAAGTTCCAGGATATGATTGACGAGCTTTTCAGCTATACCCATAAGACGATAGACCGCAAAAGCAACGACATCGTTTTCTATCAGAACGGCGAGCGCCTGCTGCCCTACAAACTGTCTTCGGGCGAGAAGCAGATGCTGGTCATCCTGCTGACCGTGCTGGTGCGTGACGATGACCACTGCGTACTCTTCATGGACGAGCCGGAAGCCTCCCTGCACATCGAATGGCAGCAGAAGCTCATCGGCATGATACGCAGCCTGAATCCCAATGTGCAGCTTATCCTCACCACCCATTCGCCCGCCGTCATCATGGAAGGCTGGCTGGATGCCGTCACCGAAGTCAGCGAAATCTCCTCCCTAATCCCTAATCCTTAATCCCTGCCCAAGTGTCCACTTCTTTAAAACATAACCTTACTTCCGCCTATCTGGATGCCGCCCGCAAGTTGTCTCCCAAGAGAGCACGCAGGCGCATAGTGGCGTATGTGGAGAGCTATGACGACATCGCTTTTTGGCGGACGCTGCTGTCCGAGTTCGAGAATGAGGAACGTTATTTTCAAGTGATGCTTCCCTCGGCCACCTCTCTGGCAAAGGGCAAGAAGATGGTGCTGATGAATACGTTGAACACATCGGAGCTGGGCCGCAGCCTGATAGCTTGTGTAGACAGCGACTACGACTTCCTGCTGCAAGGTGCCACCAAGGTGTCGCATAAGATAAACAAGAATCCCTATATCTTCCAGACTTATGGCTATGCCATCGAGAACTTCCACTGCTTTGCCGACAGTCTGCATGAAGTCTGTGTGCAGGCCACGCTGAACGACCGGCATATCCTGGACTTCCCCGCTTTTCTGAAGCGTTATTCTCAGATTGCCTATCCGCTGTTTCTGTGGAATGTCTGGTTCTACCGCCAGCACGACACACACACTTTCCCGATGTACGACTTCAACGCCTGCGTGCGTTTGCAAGAGATAAACCTGCGTCATCCTTACCGTAGTCTGGACGAGATGCAAAAGACGGTGTCGGCAAAGCTGTCCGAACTGCAAGCCCGTTTCCCCCGCTACATCGACCGGGTGGAGCAGCTGGGCACGGAGTTGGAACGTTTGGGACTGACTCCGGACAATACCTATCTTTATATCCAAGGACACCATATCATGGATTGTGTAGTGCTGAAAATCCTTATCCCGGTATGTACGGTGCTGCGTCGTGAACGCGAGCAGGAGATAAAGCGCCTGGCAGAGCATAACGAACAGTTCCGCAACGAACTGACGGGGTATGAGAACAGTCAGGTCAATGTATCCGTGATGCTGAAAAAAAACAGCGGCTACAAGAACCTTTATCTTTATCAGTGGTTGAAAGAAGACATTATGGAGTTCCTCGAGCGGGAGGAACAGTCGCGTAGATAAGATTGCCGTTATGATAAACATACGATTATGGAGATATTGAAGAAGATAGACGACCTTTTAATCGGGTGGGGCATATCCCCTTCCCGGGCTGATATGCTCGACCAATTCATTGCCTTCGCACTGATACTTGCCGTTGCTTTCCTGGCGGATGCCCTATGCCGGAAAATCCTGCTGAAGGTAGTGGCACAACTGGTGAAGAAGACCAAGGCTACGTGGGACGACATCGTATTCGACCGTAAAGTGATGGTGCACCTCAGCCGCATGGTGGCTCCCGTTATCATCTATCTGTTTGTTCCATTGGCATTTGTTGAAGTCGGTTCATCGGCAATGGATTTCATCCAGCGTATCTGCCTTATTTACATCATCATTACTTTCCTGAGTTTCGTTAACTCGTTCCTGAAGGCTGTTTACAGTGTATACAGTGAGAAGGAGCAATTTCGTGACCGCCCTTTAAAGGGGATGTTGCAAACCATGCAAGTCATCCTATGGCTGGTGGGCGGCATTGTGGTCGTGGGCGAACTGATAGGCCGCGACCCGCTTTCGCTGCTTGCCGGATTGGGTGCTTCGGCAGCCATCCTGATGCTGGTATTCAAGGATTCCATTATGGGCTTTGTCTCCGGTGTGCAGCTTTCGGCCAACGACATGCTGAAGGTGGGCGACTGGATTGAGATGCCCAAGTACGGTGCCAACGGTACGGTGATAGAGGTAACGTTGAACACCGTAAAAGTGCGCAACTGGGACAATACCATTACCACCATCCCTCCTTACCTGCTTGTCAGCGACTCCTTCCAGAACTGGCGCGGCATGCGCGAGAGCGGTGGGCGGCGAGTGAAGCGCAGCATCAATATCGACATGACCAGCGTCCGTTTCTGTACCCCGGAGATGCTGGCAAAATATCGCAAGATACAGCTACTGAAAGATTATGTGGAGCAGACGGAGGAAGTGATTGAAAAGTACAATGTGGAAAACGGCATCGATAACTCCATCCTCGTCAACGGACGCCGCCAGACCAATCTGGGGGTGTTCCGGGCGTATCTGACGGCTTATTTGAAAAGTCTTCCCGACGTAAATCAGGAACTGACCTGCATGGTGCGCCAACTCCAGCCTACCGACCGCGGTATCCCGATAGAACGTTATTTCTGCTGTGCGCTGAAGGATTGGGTGCCCTATGAAGGGGTGCAGGCGGATGTGTTCGACCATGTGCTGGCAATCATCCCCGAATTCGATTTGCAGGTATTCCAGTCTCCGTCCGGCAGAGATTTCCAGCGGGTACTGCCTGCTGCTTCCGAAGAAAAAGGAGCTTGATTCCGACCATCAAAAAGGCCTATATCTATTGTATTTCTCATAGGGAGTCATTACCTTTGAACCCTATACTGAAAGGTCAGAACATCCCCATCTTTTCTCCCAAAACATCCCCATGTTTTGGGGTATTACATCCGGGTGTTTTGAGTGAAAACATCCCCATGTTTTGGGGCAATACATCCGGGTGTTTTAGGTATTCAGTCATATAGTGAAAGGTATTCGGTCACGGAGTCTTTACCGTAAGGTATAGGCTTTGTGTATGCAAGTTGTAGGTGTGCCTCGCGTCGGGCGGGAATATCTTTCGTTTTTTACGAACCTAATTATAAAGAAAGATTGGTATGTCAATGAATTATGTGGTCCGCAAGAAGGTGGACAAGAGTGGAGACAAGGAAGTGGTGCGCTACTACGCGGCGTCAAAAGTGCTTCAGCCGGAACCGGTGAGCAATGACGAACTGGTCAAGAGGCTGGCTTTTGTCAGCTCCCTGCAGGTGGGCGATGCCCAGTCCGTGCTGGTGCAACTGCCGGATATTATAGCGGACTATCTGGCCAGTGGACGCACGGTGAACATCAAGGGACTTGGAAACTTTTTTCCCTCCATCACCAGCGAACCGGTGGAACGGATAGAGGACTGTACGGCAGATAAAGTGCGCATTTCGCGTATCTGCTTCAGGGCGGCAGGCAGTTTCATGCAGCGCGTTTGCCGTCATCTGGACTTGTTCAGCTTTCAGGTTCAGGAATTGAAGAAGGAGCTGAAGAAGAAGTAAACGGTACTTTTAGTTTCTTTCTTGAAACAGCGCGTACCCCTTGAAGCCGGAAGGCATTCGAGGGGCACGCTGTTGAAGAAGTTGTGTGTTTTTTTATAGCCTTGCGAGTGCTTCTTTTTTTTACTTCACCCAGCTTCCGTTCATCCAGCTGCATTCTTTCCTGATGTCCTCGAAAGAGCTGTAGCTCAGGTTGGCGTCCACCTTGTTGCTTGTCACGGCGATGAAGTCGGCATGGGTGTAGATGCCTTCTTTGCTGCTCAGCTCGGAGGTGAGGGTGATGTTGGTCAGCTTGGAGGTGCCGTTCTTCAGGGCGTTTTCGGTAAGGGCGGTTTCCACGGTCAGGGGTTGGCCTTTGCCGCAGACCTTGGCGTTGTCTATTTCCACTTCCGTGCCGGCACGCAGACGGATGCCTTGCTTGCTGCCGCCGTTGCCGACGAGGATGAGGTTCTTCAATACGGGGTGGGCAACGGGAGTGGCGGCGTTGTTGCTGCCGTTGTTGTC
>ENA-OQEY01001343-OQEY01001343.1-human-gut-metagenome-genome-assembly--contig:-NODE-1343-length-10525-cov-4.326570_pt1 | contig 10525 bp, 8 predicted proteins | sample MGYA00242801_ERZ504647 | MGnify/ENA primary metagenome ERZ504647 (study PRJEB26092, sample SAMD00036204) | human gut metagenome | host: Homo sapiens | study: EMG produced TPA metagenomics assembly of... | reverse complement strand
GGGGGGGCGGGCGGCGGGCTTTCCCGCCCCCTGCCTCGGGCGGCGGGGGGGGCCCATCCTCTGGCTGCGGGGCCTGGACCCGCCGGGCGGGGGAGAGCTCGCCTTCCTGGCCGGCAAGCAGCCCCTCTTGCACCCAGTAATCCAGCGCGTCCAGGGCGCTGTCCAAACTCATGCCCAGGGCTTGGGCCAGCAGGTCCGGCTGAACGGCTTCCCCTCCGTGGCGCAGCATCCACAGCAAGACCTGCAGCTGCTCCTTGCCAGCCAGTTTTATATAGCGGTCCACCAGGGCGGTGGGCACAGCGAATACGCTGCTCCAAGGCCCCATATGTAGTGTGTATTCCATGGTTTCCCCTTTCTCTCAAGAGGCAGTCTGCCCCTTTCCTTTAAAAATATAGTATACCACAGAATCCTTCCGGAAAAAAGCGCAAATTCATCTTGACTCCCCTCCTTTTTTCCTGTATAATATCTTAGCGTTCTAAGTGGGGCGGTTTGTGCTACTGTGGCTCAATGGCAGAGCAGCTCACTCGTAATGAGCAGGTCGCTGGTTGTTGCTAAGGGTGAACAACCGGGCAGGAACACATTGGGCCTCCGGTTGCAGCCTTAAAGGGTAGAAAGTAACGGAAATAGGAATATGCTGGAATAGCTCAGTTGGTAGAGCAGCTGATTCGTAATCAGCAGGTCGCGTGTTCAAGTCACGTTTCCAGCTCCATGAAAAAGCCTGGGTACCCGTGTGGTTCCCAGGCTTTTTTGCGTTCCCGGATTATTCTTCTTTCTGTCCGAAAAGCAGGGAAAGAAGGGGACAAAAGGTGCCCCCCCGTGCAGAAAAAAGCTCCGCAAAAGGCCCCTCCGGGCCCTGTGCGGCCCAGGAAGGCGGGTGGGGACGCCAGCTGGGGCTCGGACCCGCAGACGAGAAGAAAGTCCCAAAAACCAAAAATTCTCGGCTTGTTCAAAGCGTGTTTCTAATTTCGACATATCTTGCGTGGCACTGGATGATACAATAAAAATGGCGAAAGCCAATACCATAGCATTCCGGTGAGGTTCACACTCTGTGTGACCTCAGGCATTCATGAGCCCCCCGAATCAACCATCATTCCACTGCGGGTGGATTCCATGAACGTCCACAGTATTTGGCGCTGTGCCGGCAGCGTGGTGTGGCCCTTCCGCGATGCGGAAAGGAAAAAACTTGAACCAAGTAGAAATCTTCTACAACGGTGAGGTAGTATCAGTGCCAAAGGAGGTTGCAGACTTCCTGGAGCAGGATCGGAAACGGGCGGCAGCCCAGGACAAACGGGACGAGAGGCATCTTAGTAAAAGTGAGTTTGAAACGGTGCTGTCCTGTGTGACCAGCTGTGTGTCTGTGGAGGAGACCGTGCTCCGGAGCCTCCAGCTTGAAAATCTGCGGGACGCTGTCAAGGCCCTGCAGGAGGAGGACCAAAAGCTCATCTCCCTCCGCTACGACAGCGAGCTGACCATGGAGGAGATGGGGAAACTCCTCGGTGTCTCCAAAATGGCAGTCTCAAAGCGACTGAAAAAACTTCACCAAACCCTGAAAAGCTCTGTCGTGTGACAGGGCTTTTCGCCCTTTTATGGGGTTGCTAAGTCATTTTCTGGACATGACAGAAAAAGATTGACAAACTCTGCACTGAACGTTATACTATACCTATAAAGTTATTTTTTAGACATGACGAAAGAGGTTGGAAGATGAAACTTGGAGAAGTCGCATTAGTTCGGAGCGGTTTGGTTTTGTCCAGAAAGGCGGCAAAAAGTCCTTCGCCATTCCGATATTCCTTGCTTTCATTGCGGGCCATGAGTGGTGAGGGAGAAATACTTGAAGAAGAGTTGGACGTGTTTCATGCGGCAGAGCTGTTGAAAGAAGAGTATTTGACTCGTCTAGGAGACATTATTGTCCGGCTGAGCGCTCCTTACACAGCTGTGTTGATTGAAAGCAAATGGGAAAACATTGTGGTGTCCTCCAATTTTGTAATCATTCGAGTGGATGCCCAAAGGGTTGTGCCAGAGTACTTAGCTTGGTATTTGAACAGATCCTGGATTAAGCGGAAAATCTACAAGGATAGTTCCAGTAATATGTTAGGGGCTGCAAAATCCACATTGTTCAGAAAAATGCCGCTCTCTCTGCCTTCTTTGGAAGATCAGTATCGAATTGGCCAGGTGTTTTTATTAGCACGGAAAGAAAGCGCTTTGCTATTCTCCTTGGCAGAGCAGAAGAAAAAGTATTATGAGGACATTTTAGAGCAGATGAACGATAGAACCAGGAGGAATTTGTCATGACTACGAAAAGAGATATTGAGCAGGTGCTTTGGAAAGCTTGTGACAGCTTCCGCGGGAAAATTGACAGCTCTCGCTATAAAGACTATATTTTATCCATGTTGTTTGTAAAATATCTCAGTGATGTGGCTCAGGAGAGGAAAGAGAATTATATCAAACAATATGAGGGAGATATGCGCCGTGTGGAGCGAGCTATGAACCGGGAACGGTTTGCTATGGATGAGGACTCCACGTTCGACTACCTTTATCAGAACCGGAATGATCCGGAAATCGGTCAAAAAATCAATGTGGCGCTTAGTCACATCGAGGAGAGAAACAGTAGTAAGCTGCGCAATGTGTTTCGCGCAATCGACTTCAATTCTCAGGTGGATTTTGGAGAGGTGCGGGAGAAAAATGCCACTCTCCGCAATTTGCTTGAGGACTTTCATGGCCTAAATCTTCGTCCCAGTCAGCTAGATGCCAATGACATCATTGGTGATGCCTATGAATACATGATCGCCATGTTTGCCTCGGATGCAGGAAAGAAAGGCGGGGAATTCTTCACGCCCAGCCAGGTATCGGAGCTGATTGCCCGACTGGTGGATCCCCAGGAAAACGACCGCATCTACGACCCTACCTGTGGAAGCGGCGGTCTGCTGCTGAAAGCGTATAAGAAAGTTCCCAGCGGAAAGGTAGCCATCTACGGTCAAGAGCTTAACGCCCAGACGTGGGCTCTTTGCACCATGAATATGTTTCTCCACGGGGTAGACGATGCCCGTATCTGGCAAGGTGATACTTTATCCCACCCCCAAAATCTGGAGGGCGACCAGCTGATGAAATTTCAGAAGGTGGTGGCGAATCCGCCGTTTAGCTTGGACAAGTGGGACAGCGGTTTCCTTTCGGAAGCGGAGGCCGACAGCAAAGGGAAAAAGAAGATGACTGCCGATCTAGATCCCTATCACCGGTTTGATTTGGGAATCCCTCCGGCCTCTAAGGGAGATTATGCTTTTGTCCTCCACATGCTTTCCAGTCTGGATGGGGAGAATGGGCGCATGGCCATTGTGCTGCCTCACGGTGTTCTGTTCCGGGGTGCTAGCGAAGGGAAGATCCGCCGCCAGTTGGTAGAGCTCAATTACCTGGATGCTGTCATTGGATTGCCCGCCAACCTGTTTTACGGAACGGGCATCCCGGCTTGTATTCTTGTCTTTCAGAAAAATCGCACTCGCCGTGACGTGCTCTTTATCGACGCTTCCGCTGAGGGCAACTACGAAAAGGGGAAAAACCAGAATCTCCTTCGGGATTGCGACATCGAAAAGATTGTCCAGGTTTACCGCGCCCGGGAAAATGTGGACAAGTATGCCTACGATGCCAGCTTCGATGAGATTAAAGAAAACGACTTTAACCTAAATATCCCCCGGTACGTGGACACCTTCGAGGAAGAGGAGCTGGTGGATATCGACCAGGTAAAGCAGAATATCGCTGACATCGAGACGGAGTTGGCTCAGGTCCAGGCGCAGATGCAAAAGTATTTGGAAGAGTTGGGATTGTGAGGGGGTCTTAGAAAATGCAGGAAATTATCTTGGTTGTCGTTACTGCCTTAATTTCTGGATTATTGGCTACTCTGTTAACAATTTGGTGGCAAAGAAGGAATAACATCTATAACAGGAAAATGCGTATCTTTGAGACGATAATGGCAACGCGTTTTATGGTTTCCTCTGAGGAAAGCGTTCGTGCCTTAAATTCGATTGATGTTGTGTTTTACAAGGATAAAGATGTGCGTGTAGCATACCAGAATTTTCTCAATGAAACAGATAAAAAACCACCGGTTCCGCAGAGCATTGAAGATAAGCACCTAAAACTGCTAGAGGTGATGTCTAAGGCCTTAAAGCTTAAAGACATCCAATGGGATCAAATTAAGCACACATATTATCCAGAGGGACTAGCCCAGAAAATAGAAGAAGAAAATGTATTAAGGAAAATGCAAATTCAAAATGTTGCAGCCGGATTACATGATAACGAATCACAGAAGAATGTTCCTTCAAGTGAGCAATTTAATCAACAGTTGATGGCATCTGTCTTGCCTGAACTGATTAAAAATCCTGAAAGCCTGAAAGCCATGATTGAGCTTTCTAAAGCCCAAGGAGGAAAGAAATGACACCAGAAATCAAACAGCGAATCGAGCAAATCTGCCGAGGCGAAGTTCCTGAGGGGTACAAAAAAGGGAAGTTAGGGATAGTGCCAGAAGAATGGGAGGACACCTCATTTTCCACTCTTTTTACCAGTACCAGTGATTATACGGAGGATTTGGAAAAGTACCCGCTATACAGTCTCACAATAGAAGGTGGGGTTACCCCAAAAACGGAACGGTATGAAAGAAGTCACCTTGTGAAAAAAGAGGATTCGTATAAGATTGTGAGGCCGAATGATTATGCCTATAATCCAATGAACCTTCGTTTTGGCGCGGTTGCCAGATATAAAGGGGATATTCCGGTTGCCGTTTCTGGGTACTACGATATTTTTACAACGGTATATAAAAGCGACTTACCTTTCATGGATAGCTTCCTTACTTGCGGCCCTATGATTACCTATTATAATAGGGTTTCCACCGGGTCATTAGTTGAGAAGCAACGTGTCCATTTTTCCCAATTTTTAGGGTTTGTGTTGCCATTACCATCTAGAAAGGAACGCGTCCCAATCGCCGCTATCCTCACCACACAGGACAAGGTGATTGAGTTGAAAGAAAAGCTCCTGGCCGAAAAGCAGCGGCAGAAGAAGTATCTCATGCAGGTGCTGTTGACTGGGAAAAAGCGCCTGCCGGGGTTTAGTGGGGAGTGGAAAGTTAATCGCCTCCGCAACATTGCAACGCGACATACAAAAAGAAATACCATAGGAAATACCAATGCGCTTACTATTTCTGCACAGTACGGGCTAATCAATCAGGCTGAATTTTTCAACAAAGCGGTTGCGAGCGATGACAAGAGCAACTATTTTCTTCTGGAAAAAGGTGACTTTGCCTACAATAAGAGCTATTCTAACGGCTATCCCTTCGGGGCTATTAAGCGGTTAACACGGTATGAAGTGGGAATAGTATCTCCGCTCTACATTTGTTTTCGGATAAAAGAAGGAAGTGTTTCCGGAGAATATTTGGAGCAGTATTTTGAAGCAGGGCTTATGAACCATGAGCTACAGGCATTTGCTCAGGAAGGGGCTCGAAACCATGGTTTACTAAATATTGCAGTTGACGATTTTTTTAACTCGAAAATTCTGCTTCCTTCACCAGAGGAACAAACCTCCATTGCCGAAATCTTTTCCACCGCCGACCGTGAAATTGACCTGCTCCGGCAGGACATCGAACAGGAAAAACAAAAGAAAAAAGCCCTGATGCAGTTGCTGCTGACGGGAATTGTGAGGGTGAATGAATGAAGAGAGATATGGAATTATGCAGAGAAATACTGTTTGCTTTGGAAGAGCAATATGTGGATACAGCTATCGTAAATTTGAAAGTTGCTGGTCACGGAATGAAAGAAGTGGCTTATCATTGCAAACTTCTCTATGAAGCGGGATTTGTTGCGAGCTATAACCCCAAATATGGGTCGAACACGCTCCTAGCGTTTAGTGTAGGGGGGATGACTTGGGACGGCCATGAATTGTTGGATAAAATACGGGAAGATACGGTTTGGAATAAAACTAAGGATTTAATAAAAGAAAAGGGGCTTCCAATGGCTCTAGAAGTAGTGAAGAACGTTGCGACAACAATGATTACTGCAATGACACAAGGAGCCATTCAAGGTTTGAAACCGTAAGGAGAATGACATATGAATCCTAGTGTATTCTTAGAAAAGAACATCAGCCAGCAGCCAGCCCTAGAGCTACTGCAAGCCATGGGATATACCTACATAGCGCCGGCGGACTGCGCAGCCCAGCGGGGGAGCCGGTATCAGGTGCTGCTAAAGGATATTCTTCGAGGGCAGCTGCGGCGGCTCAACCGTTATAGCTTTGCCGGGGCGGAGAATGAATTCTCCGCTGGGAACATCGAGCGCGCCATCGAAGATCTGGATGAACCTTTGGCCGAAGGGTTGATCCATGCCAGCGAAAAGATCTATGACGCCTTGCTTCTGGGCAGGAGCTACCCCGAAACAGTGGGGGAAGGAAAGACCCTCAGCTTCAACCTAAAGTATGTGGATTGGGATCACCCGGAGAACAATGTTTTCCATGTGACGGAGGAATTTCCCGTAGAAAGCCGGGATAAACTCCACAACGCTCGTCCTGATCTGGTGGTGTTCCTCAACGGTATCCCCTTTGGAGTAATCGAATGTAAAGCGCCCCAGATCAGTGTAGAGCAGGCTGTAGAACAGACCGTGCGTAACCAGCAGCGGGACTATATTCCCCAGCTTTACAAGTTTGCTCAAATCGTGATGGCCACTAATAAGAACGCTGTAAAATACGCCACCACCGGCACGCCAAAGAAGTTCTGGACAGTTTGGAAAGAGCAGGATACCGCTTTCCTTGGGCAGGCTCTGGAGCGTTACCTGTCTGGAAAAACGCCCACCGAGCAGGATCGCTGCATGGTCTCTCTCTTCCATCCCAGCCGAGTACTGGAGCTGATCCGCTATTTTATCCTCTTTGACGCCAATGTGAAGAAGATTTGCCGTTACCAGCAATATTTTGCCATCAAAGAGATTAGTAAGACGGTCCAGAAAGCGGATGAACGAGGGAATCGCCAGAGCGGTGTAATCTGGCACACCCAGGGCAGCGGCAAAAGCTTGACCATGGTGATGCTGGCGAAATATCTCTTAATGGAGTTGGCCCCCTGCAACCCAAAGGTAGTTGTTGTCACCGATCGCAAGGAGCTGGACCGGCAGATTTCCACCACATTTGCCCACACCAGATTGAATCCTGCTACAGCTTCCAGTGGACGGAATCTGGTAAAACTTCTCCAAAGCGGCAAGGCCGATGTGGTCACTACGATCATCAATAAGTTCAACACAGCAGAAAAATTGGAGCATAAGGATCTTTCCGGAGATGTTTTTTTGTTGGTGGATGAAAGTCACCGTTCCAATTATGGTTTATTGGCCACAAAAATGCGGGCAGTATTTCCCAACGCCTGCTATATTGGGTTCACCGGAACTCCTCTCATGAAGAAAGAGAAGAATACCATGGCGAAGTTTGGCAAGCTGATCCACAAATATACCATTGCGGACGGCGTGGCCGATGGAGCTATTGTTCCGTTGATTTATGAGGGCAGGTTTGTGGAGCAAAACGTAGATGAGGACAATATTGACCTCTGGTTTCAACAGACCACGAAGCGGCTTACAGATGCTCAACGAAATGACCTTTCTCGAAAGTGGAGCAGCATCCGCCGTTTGACTTCCACCGATGCTCGTATTAAGCGTATCGCACTGGACATCAACAACCATTTTGTGGAGGGCTTCCAGCATACAGGATTCAAAGCTATGCTGGCAACGAACTATAAACGGGACGCCGTGCGTTATTTGGAATGTTTTGAACAGTTTGGTGACCTAAATTGCGCCGTGGTGATTTCTCCGCCCGATTTGCGGGAAAGCGTTGACAATTGCGATGAGGGAACGGATGACAAGGTAGTTGCCTATTGGAATCGTATGATGAACCAATACGGAGATGCGGATACCTACGAGGAAACCATGAAGAGCCAGTTCAAAGCGGGCGACATCGACATTTTGATTGTTTGCAGTAAATTGCTAACGGGCTTTGACGCACCGATCTGCCAGGTTCTTTATATCGACAAGGAATTGAAGGAACACGGTCTTTTGCAGGCTATTGCCCGGACCAATCGCCTGTGCGAAGGGAAAGACTACGGTCTTATTGTTGACTATCGAGGATTGATTGAAAAGCTGGACACCGCTATGGATATTTACAGCGGTGCCGGCTTAGAAAACTTTGAGGGCCGTGATCTCAAGGGTGTTGTGGTGGATGTGATGTCTGTTCTGGGACATCTGCGGGATGCTTACTCTCGCCTGGTGGACCTGCTGCAGCCGGTGAGCCATCCCAACGATGCGGAAGAGGTGGAGGTTTTTCTGGCGGATCCTAAGCGCAGGGAATCATTTTATAATCTTCTCTGTACTTTTGGAAGGACTTTGAACGTGGTTCTCAATGCGGAGCCGGCCTTCGATGCTTTAGCCAAATCGGAGCGCGAAAAATATCAAAGCGCCTTTGTTTTCTTTTCCAAGGTGCGCCGCAGTGTGAAGATCCGATATTGCGATGCCATAGATAACAGGGAATATGAACCGCTGATGCAGAATTTGCTGGATACCCATTTATCAGTGGCGGGATTGAAACAGATTACTAGCCCCGTGGATATTCTCAATAAGGACGACTTCGAGAGAGAACTGGAGGAGTTGGGTTCCCTCCGAGCCAAGGCGGATGCTATCAACAGCAAGCTGACAAAAAGCATCAGCGAGAAGTATCAGGAAAATCCGGCCTATTATGACAGCTTCTCTCAGCGGATTCGGGCGGCTCTGGATCAGTATAAAGAGCGGGTTATTTCTGAATCTGAATATCTGAGTAAAATGCGGGAAATCATGGAAGATTACCATACGGGGAAAAGCACAGTCACTTACCCAAAGGCCATTCAAGAGGATGTTCATGCCCAGGCATTTTATGGGGTGCTCTCCGCTGTTTTCAGCAGCGCTCCAGAAGCGGAAGTGTCCCTGGACTTCGCCGCAGAGCTCTCTCTGGAAATCAAGAATATCATTGCTGCGCATAGCCAGGTGGATTGGACCAATAACCAAACAATCCACGACAGGATTGCACAGGATATTGACGATCTCTTTTATCGATACGAGAAAGAACAGGGGCTAAAGCTTTCCTTTGACACCATCGATAAAGTCATCGAGAACGTCAAAACTGTTGCCCTGCGGAGGTTTTGAGTATGGAAACACATCACCGTTCTGTTGTTTTCGAAGGGAAAACCATTGATTTCACCTTGGAGCAGAAAGAGGTCAAGAACTTGAATCTCCGTGTACATAAAGACGGAAATGTGTTTGTCTCTGCGGGTCCGCTGGTTCCCCTGGAAGAGGTGGATGCCTTCGTACATAGGAAAGGGGCATTTATCCTTTCCGCGCAAAGAGACTTTTCTCGGATGGCTCTTTATATGCCTCGGTCCAAGCGGTACATAAGTGGGGAGTCTTTTGCTTACCTAGGCCATGAGCTTCGATTAAAGGTAGAGATGGGAAAGACAAATGGGGTCACTTCTGACGGGGTGTTTTTGTTGCTCCGGGTAAAAGACCCCAGCGATACTGAGCAAAAGAGGCGCATAGTGACCTGCTTTATGGAAGAGCAATGTAGGAGGGTCTTTTCTGAAATCCTTTCCGAGCTCTATCCACGGTTTCAAAAATACGGAGTGCCCTCGCCGAAATTGTCGATCCGAAGTATGGAAACCCGCTGGGGGTCCTGTTCTTATCAGCGCGGCCTGATTACTCTGAACAAACGACTTATAGAAGTTCCCAGAAGCTGTATTGAATATGTGGTGACTCATGAATTGTGCCATTTTATCCACCCCAACCACTCCAAACACTTCTATGATTTCTTAACGATGATGATGCCGGATTGGAAAGAAAGAAAAGAGATACTTAATAAGCAGTATGCGTTGTGACATGGAAGCTAGTTTGCCTTTTTGTTCGCGATATTTTCTTCAATGTTGAATCCCCTTTTTTTAAGAGAAGCCATTCCCAGCTTCTCTTTTTTTCTGCGCTTTTCCGGATTTTTGGTTTACAACCCCTTTCCAAGTGTCTAGATAGATGAGGGGCTCGGCAGAGCATCTTAAAAACTTGAGAAAGGAGGTAAACCATGAAGCAGAAGCCATTGTTTACGGTAGACGGCGAAACGCTGACCACCACTCTGCTGCCGCCGGTGCGGTTTGTGGTGGAGGGCTTCATTCCCCAGGGATTGCATCTGCTGGCAGGGGCATCCAAGATAGGAAAGTCATGGCTGGCTCTTTGGCTGTGCTTGCAGGTGGCAAAGGGGGAGAAGGTCTGGGATTTCCCCTCCCGGAGAGGGGATGTGCTCTACCTCTGTTTGGAGGATAACTACTCCCGTATCCAGAGCCGCCTGCTGGACATTACCGATACCGCCCCGGGAAATCTGCACTTTGCCACGGCATCTGAGAAGCTGCGGTGCGGGTTGGAGCAGCAGATCCAGCAGTTCCTTGCGGGGCATCCCCACACCGTGCTGGTGGTAATAGACACTCTTCAGCGGGTTCGGGGAGCAGGCGGGGGTACTAATG
>ENA-OQEY01001333-OQEY01001333.1-human-gut-metagenome-genome-assembly--contig:-NODE-1333-length-10570-cov-2.695702_pt1 | contig 10570 bp, 8 predicted proteins | sample MGYA00242801_ERZ504647 | MGnify/ENA primary metagenome ERZ504647 (study PRJEB26092, sample SAMD00036204) | human gut metagenome | host: Homo sapiens | study: EMG produced TPA metagenomics assembly of... | reverse complement strand
TCATCTTTTAAAAACATCTGTGAGTTTCTGTAACCAAGTACAGCCTGCTTCTTACATTCAAGCTGCTTAGCAAGCTCAAGCATTGGAGGAACACCAATTCCACCACCAAAAAGAATTGCCTTTAACTCTGTGTCCGCACAATCATTTCCTGTGACATTCTTTACATATTCCATAATAGACTTAATATCATATCCATTGCCAAGAGGTCCTTGAATATTAACATATTCCCCCTCCTTCATCTTAGAGAACTCCTCTGTCCCCTTTCCAGCAACCCTGTATACAATCCTTAAATTATCTTTATCTATTCTGCATATGCTTATTGGTCTTGGAAGAAGTCTTGCTCCATCGTTAGAATATACCGATATGAACTGTCCCGGTACAGCCTCTCCTGCCATCTTATCTGTCTTTAACCACATTTCATATATGCCTTCGGCTAAACACGAAGTCTTAATTATTAATGCATTTTCTCTGTATGACATATGTATTCTCCATTCTTAATTAATTATTTCAAATCCTTGTATACAACATTTCCATTGCATATAGTATATTTTATTTTACCATAAAGCTTCTGTCCGATAAATGGTGAATTACTAGCTTTCGATACAAAATTCTCTGTAACCTCCCACTCCTCATCTGGATTAAATATAACCAAATCAGCTATCTTTCCAGCCTCAATACAGCCTTTGTCCATTTTGTAAAGCTTTGCTGGATTAACTGTCATCTTAGTGAGCAGTTCCTCAAGTGTTAAATAGCCTTTCTTTACAAGATTAGTAATTCCAAGTGCAAGTGATGTTTCAAGCCCTATCATTCCGCTCGGTGCTGCCTTGAACTCCTTAGCTTTCTCATCCTTGCTATGTGGTGCGTGATCTGTTGCAATTATGTCTATTGTTCCGTCCTTAAGGCCTTCAATTACAGCAAGCCTGTCAGCTTCTGTTCTTATTGGTGGATTAACTCTTGCAAGTGTGCCTTTCTCAAGCACAATGTCTTCTGTAAGCGAAAAATGCTGTGGAGTAGACTCTGCATGTACATCTGCTCCCAGCTTCTTAGCTGTCCTTACAAGCTCTACTGATACCGCTGAGCTTATGTGCTGTATACATATTGTTGCCTTGGTTTCAAGTGCAAGCATACAATCCCGTGCTACCATCATATACTCTGAGCAGGCTGGTGCTCCACCTATATTAAGCTTGTCTGATACAACGCCTTTATTAATTCCCTGTTGTTCTATATATGCAGGATTTTCCTCGTGAAAACTTAACGGCATATCAAGCTCTTTAGCTTTCTGCATAGCTTCCTTTACAAGCATTTCACTCTTAAGTGGAATACCATCATCTGTAAATACAAGTGCCCCGCCATTCTTAAGTTCCGTAAAGTCAGTAAGTTCTTCTCCCTTAAAGCCTTTAGATACTGCCGCAGCTGAATATACATTTATCGGCGTAGTTCTTCCCTTATCTATTACATACTGCAGCGTTTCTTTATTATCTACTATAGGATTGGTATTAGCCATACAAAGAACTGTTGTAAAACCTCCTGCCGCAGCTGCCGCAGCTCCTGTATTAATATCTTCTTTATAAGTAAAACCTGGATCCCTGAAATGAACGTGTGTATCTATAAGACCCGGTGCTACCACAAGACCTTCTGCATCAATTACTTCATCTACAGCTATGTCGGATACAGGCACATCAAATGCTTTTACCTGTATTATACCGCTTATTATTCCATTTTCCACAAGAATATCTGCCTTATATGACATATGTCTTGCTGGATCTATTATATGTCCATTCTTAATTAAAGTTCTCAATATTATCTCCATTCTTTATAAAAGCGGCATTACCAGTCTGTTGCTGAGTGGTACTGCCGCTTATTATAATAATTATTTACTTTCCAAGTGCTCCATTAATATCTGCAATCATATCAAGAGCTGCCTGTCTTGAAGCTTCACCGAAATTCTTAGCTCCAAACTTAGCATACTCATCTTTAGCATATGCAGCTATAATTCCTCTTGAACTATTAACTATCGCGCCAAGTCCGTCTGGGTTAAAGAAAGCTGTAAGGTCTTCAGCCTTGCCACCCTGTGCCCCATAACCAGGAACAAGGATATAAGCCTTTGGCATAACCTTTCTTAATACCTTACCCATCTCTGGATATGTAGCACCAACTACCGCACCTACATTACTATAAGTATCGCCCATACACTGGCTTCCCCATTCATTAACCTTAGCACCTACATGCTCATATAATGGCTTGCCGTCTATAAGCTGATCCTGAAATTCTCCACTTGAAGGATTAGAAGTCTTTACAAGGATAAATATACCTTTGTCTTCTTCATTGCATACCTTAATAAATGGATTAATTCCGTCAGAACCAAGATATGGATTAACTGTTGCAAAATCTTCATCAAATGGTGTTAAAAGCTTAGAACCAACTTTAACCTTTCCAAGATGTGCTACTGCATAAGCCTCAGATGTTGAACCTATATCGCCTCTCTTAACATCACCGATTACAACCATATCCTTCTCGTGACAATAATCAACAGTCTTCTTAAACACCTTAAGTCCTTCAATACCGAACTGCTCATACATAGCAATCTGTGGCTTAACTGCTGGTACAATATCATATATATTATCAATGATTGCCTTATTATACTGCCAGATAGCTTCTGCCGCACCTTCAAGAGTTTCTCCATACTGCTCAAAAGCTTCCTTTTGAACATGCTCTGGAATATACTTCATCATAGGATCTAAGCCTACAACTACGGGTGCATTTGTCTTAACGATTTTGTCAACTAATTTGTTAATCATCTATATTCTCCTTACATATCAATTAATCTATCTTATATTACAACTTTGGAACATCTTTATCAATAATAACTTCTGTTCCGTTGATATTAGAATATACAATCTTACCACCAGCTATTGTATACTTAATCTCACCACTTACCTTCTTGCCGTTAAATGGAGTGTTCTTGCCTCTTGAAGCAAATGTCTTACTGTCTATAACATACTCTGCATCCGGATCAATTATAGTAATATCAGCAGTCTTGCCAACAAGAAGTGTTCCCTTGTCTATACCGATAATCTTAGCAGGTGTATAACTCATCTTATCTGCCATCTCAAGAGGTGTAATAACATTTTTCTTAACAAGATCTGTCATTATAATAGCAACAGCTGTTTCAAGACCTGATATTCCAAATGGTGCTTCTACAAAACCTCTGTCTTTCTCTGTAAGATGATGTGGTGCGTGGTCTGTTGCAATTATGTCTATTGTTCCGTCCTTAAGGCCCTTAATAAGCATATCTTTATCCTTATTAGTTCTTAATGGCGGATTAACCTTGTAGTTAGCATCATCTTCATTAATATCATCTTCTGTAAGTGTTAAATGGTGTGGCGTTACCTCTGCTGTAACATCAAGACCTTCTTTCTTGGCTGCCGCTATCATTCTTACGCTGTCCTCTGTTGAAACATGGCATATATGAAGCTTGGCACCCGTATTCTTAGCAAGGAGTAAATCTCTTGCCACCATAATATCTTCTACAGAATTCATAATTCCGTAAAATCCAAGTTCTCTTGCTTTATTGCCGGCATTCATAACTCCCCTTGCTGCAAGATCCTTATCTTCACAATGTGCAAATACCGGTATTCCTCCTTCTGCCGCAAGCCTCATAGCCTGTCTTGCTACTCTAGCATTCATAACAGACTTTCCATCCTCGCTTACTGCTACAGCTCCTTCCTCATAAAGCCTCTCATAATCAGTTATATACTCTCCGTCCTGACCTGCTGTCATAGCTGCTATAGGAAGAATATTAATATCTGTTACTTCTTCTGACTTATTCTTTATGTATTCAACCATCTCAACGCTGTCAATTGCAGGCTTAGTATTAGGCATTGGACACACTGTTGTAAATCCACCTCTTGCCGCAGCTCTTGCACCAGTTCTTATTGTTTCCTTATGTTCAAAGCCTGGTTCTCTGAAATGTACATGTAAATCCACAAGTCCTGGCATAACCATACAGCCCTTAGCATCAATAACTGTATCTGCTGCCTTGTCAATATCCTTTGCCACTTCTGCTATAACCCCATCTTCAACAAGAATATCCCTAATGTCATCAGTGTTACTTGCAGGGTCAATAACTCTTCCGTTCTTAATCAACATTCTCATATATTAATCCTCCCCTTAAAATTTAATCTTTCAAACTCGTAAGCAGGTTCAGGTTTACCATAATAGTATCCCTGTATGAAGTCAACACCCAGCTCTCTTAATATATCCAACTGGCTCTTATCCTCAACACCTTCTACAACTATCTTAGTTCCTATAGTAGCAGACAATTCAACTATAAGCTTAATGAATGCCTGTGCATACTCATCTTCCGTTATATCATCAATAAATGTCTTGTCAACTTTAATAATATCAAAAGGAAGCTGTTTAATGTAGTTAAGTGATGAATATCCTGTACCGAAATCATCAAGAGCTATCTTTGGTCCTAATTCTCTTATGCCATTAATTATATTAAGAACCCTGTCCATATCATTAATAGCAAAGCTCTCTGTAATCTCCAGCACGATATTCCTAGGATTAACTCCTGTCCTCTTAAGCACTTTAGCTACTGTATCTACTATATCTTTCTGAAGAAGCTGGACAACCGACAGATTAACATTGATATGGAAATCCGGCATACCATGTTCATTCCAGTATCTGCACTGTCTGCAAGCTTCCTCAAGAACATAATCACCAATTGAAGTTATAAGTCCAAGATATTCAGCAAGCGGAATAAAATCACCCGGACCCATAAATCCAAGCGACTTACTGTCCCATCTTACCAGTGCTTCACACGATGCACATTCCTCTGTGTTAATATCAACTACAGGCTGGTAGAATACAACAAATTCATCAATTCCTGTCGCAACAGCCTGCCGCATATTATTTTCAATATCAAGGCGTCTTACAGAATTCTGTTTGTTGCACACATCATAAAAAGAATATCCATTCTTACCATTCTTCTTAGACTCATACATTGCTATATCAGCCATTCTGATAATCTCGTGTACATCTTTGCTGTCATCTGGAAATACCGCAATACCCATACTCATAGTACAGAAATATTCTGTCTCCATAAGATACCACGGTTTGTTAAATATCTCTTTAACCTTATTGGCAATTCTCTCTAATTCAAGGAACATATCAGGCATTACTATGGCAACAAATTCGTCACCACCCATTCTGTAACATCTGCCTCTAAGACCTACTATACTCTGAAGTCCTGCCGCAATCTGCTGTAAAAGAATATCTCCATACTGGTGTCCAAGACCATCATTAATGTGCTTGAAATCATCAAGGTCGATAAACAAAACCGCACCCTTAACACCATCTCTTATAGCTTCGTTAATTATAGTCTTTAAGTCTGACTCACACTTCATACGATTATAAAGACCGGTAAGGAAATCGTTATGTGCCTGAAATTCAATCTTCTGCTGATTCTTTTTCTTCTGTGTTATATCAGAAGCTGTACATACAATCACCTCACTTGCATCTATCCATATAAGCTTGGTAAATCTTACTTCAAACCACAGACCTGACTCAGCATTATACTTCTCCACAGGTCTTATGTATTCTCTTGTATAATCAGAAAAATCATAATATCCATCAATATTATTGCCCTCAGCATTATTAATATATTCTTCAAGTGTCTTCTCTACATCTTCTTCTGTCGGTACAAGAATATCCTGCATACATTCTTTTATTGTATCTTTAATCTCCTTCGACTCAGCCGCCACCTTATTCTCAAACAGAATATTGCCTGTAGCAGTATCACATACAATAATACCTGAACCTATGTTATTAAGAATATCCTTTAAGACTTCATATGATGAAAGCAGTGAATTATTAGTTACTCTCATCTGGGCAATACTCTGAATAATACCTGTAACATCATATATAAAATGCATATTGTCCTCATTATCGGACCATAGCTTTATATTGTTCTTATCATATATGACAAAATGCATAGCATCTATGTCATTAATCCTAATAGGAACGCTTATGCTGTTCTCACCATTCAGTGCCATAACATCGCATTTCTTAGCTTCCTCTATACATTCACCCTCAGATGCAATTACTGTCCATTCATCATCTGAACCCTTCTGAAGCAATGCAATACAATCAGCATTAATGTATGCTATAGTCTTATGTAATATTAGTTCTACTGTATGCTGAAATGTATCTCTTGACTCAAGGCTTTCTATCAACTCTGACAACACTTCAAACTTCTTATTAGTCTCTCCCAAAACTCCTGCCTCCGGAATGTTTTACATAGACTAATTATATAATATTTATACCAGTTTGGGAACTGTTTTTATATATTTTTTAAATTACATACGAAATGAAATTCAATTTTTAATTGTTTTATTAAACTATGCGTGATATTATGAATATTATGTTTTTATGCAGATTTTATAAACTCATTCTGCAAGTGTTTTCCAACTGGTATATGCAGAACACTTAATTAAAATATTGCAGCACATTACTATGTAAGAACAGGAGAATTTATGGATAATATTTACAAATATAATACTACCCTGAAAGCTTCAGGCAATGATTACAAAAAGATTGTATTCTGGAACAGATTTTTAAGAAACCCTGTCGAACTTATACTTTCGTGGGTTCCTGCCGTTATCTCAATAATTATGCTTGCCTCTGGCAGATACAACACATTTTTATTAATTATATATGCAATATGCTGGTTCTATCCTATATACATATTTGCATTCCAGTTCAAATCAAGCGTTAATTACCACTTGAAGCACAGAGATGCATCAGAAGATGCTCCCTGCACAATAACATTAATGGATAATGCGATACTTGCTGATATTCCAGACCATAATTTAATATACACTTACGAATGGGAACAATTCACAACTGTATATTTCAAATATGGATATTATATGTTGTTTAACGGGAAGCAAATGGTTGTAATGCTTAATAGTAATGATATGCCTGAGAATATCAAGAAGAATGTGGGCGGATTTATTATGGAGCATGTAGATAGAAATAAGTGCAGGATAGTGTACTAGGCTCATACGGACGTTGTGTAGTTTTACTATATTACCGCCGGGCACGCTCTCGCTGCTTGTAGCCGTAGCGGGCACGTAAGCGGCTAAAGGACAGCCGCTAAGTGCCGACGGCTGCAAAAGCACCCAGCTTGTAATATAACAGCCTCGCACAACTGTGCGTTGGCGATATTTACGTGTTGCGTAGGAGGCACGGTGATATTTTCTTAAGAAATATAAGGAAATGTAGCCGTGGCTTTTTTTATGTTCAATTTTGGGGATAGTGTAATAATTGTGTAGATGTATTTTGGGGATAGTGTAATTACAGGGGATAATAGTGTAATTTTAGTGAAAAATAGTGTAATAATAGTGTAATTTTAGTGGAAAAAATATGAGGGGGATTGTATTATATATTTATGAGGATATATGTAAGGAGATGATGTTATTAGTGATAAAGGCTGTTTTAAATAACGATATTGTACGAATGATAACTAATATTGAACAGAATAAATTTACGCTTAATAATATAAAATTACCAGCTATTACGAGAAATAAACTTCGTAAGAATTCTAAGAAAAAGAGTTCGTATGCTTCTAATAAAATAGAGGGAAATCCGTTGACGGAAAAGCAGGTAAGCGATGTTATAGATAAAGATGAGCATAAGCATTTTTTAAAGCCAGAGCAGGAAGTTCGTAATTATTATATGGCACTGAATTATCTTGAGGAGCAGATAGCTAAGAAAGCACCATTTACAAAGGAACTTATATTAAAGGTCCAGTCAATTGTAGAAAAAGGGGCATCTAAAGAAAAAATAGGTTTAAGGGGTGCAATGCCGCCGGGATATTTATTTGCTGTGTATAATTCTGAGACACAGGAAGCAGAATATATACCACCAGAGTATAATGAGATACCTGAATTATTAGATGAACTTGTTGAGTATGTTAATACAACTGATGACCATCCACTTATTATAGCGGCAATTGTTCATTATCAGATAGTTACAATACACGCATTTGAAGATGGTAATGGAAGAACAGCGAGACTGCTTTCAGGATATATATTAGATTATTATGGTTATGGATTTCAGGGTATAGGCTCATTAGAGGAATATTTTGCATATGACTCAGATGAATACTATAGTTCATTACAAATGGGTCTGCCAGCATTGTACTATATGGGGCGCGAAAATCCACCTCATCCAGAGATATGGATAACGTATTTTTTGAGAATGATGGAATTATATTCTAATAAGGTCTGCGAGTTATCAATGGAAACCAATAAGCAGAGTGAACAAGTTAATTTATCTTATCTTAATAAGAAGGATAAAGAATTATTAGCATATTTAATAGAGAATAAAATGTATGAATTTAAGCCTGTTGATGTGGCAGGAGCATTGAAAGTTACTAATAAGACAGTTATTAACAGATGTGCGAAATTATATTCTAATGGATTTGTAGTTCCTGTTATTACAGGGGTAAGAATTATGGCATATAGATTGACAGATTACACAATAAGTAATGCAGATACAATATTAAAGAACATTTTGTAAGCTGATTGCAAGCTATATATGTTAATATTAATCATATTACAATTATTACAATGTTAAGAGAATTAGTGAGAGTAAAAGAGGTGGGGTTAGTGTACAGGATAATGATTGTGGAAGATGACAGGGAATTAAGGGAGACATTAAAGGAACTGCTTATCTTAAAGAATTATGACGTTATAACGTCGGGAAGTGTTAAAGAATTTGATGAGCATACGGATATATATGATATGTATCTGCTTGATGTGAAGCTTCCTGATGGTGATGGGTTTGACATTTGTGAAAGAATAAGACATAACAGCGATGCACCGATTATATTTATTACCTCGTGCGATGATGAGGAATCTATTATAAAAGGGCTTGATATGGGCGGAGATGACTATGTGACGAAACCATTTCATAATGCGGTGCTGTTATCAAGAATAAGTGCCAATTTGCGAAGAAGAGATATGAATTCAGGTGATGTCTATAATAAAGGAAGCCTGTCAGTGCATTTTGACCAGTATAAGCTTTATCGTGACGGCAAAGAGCTTAAGCTATCATCAAATGAATGGGATATTATAAAGATATTGATTGAGAATAAAGGCAGGGTTGTAAGGCGTGATGTGTTCTTTGACAGACTGTGGGATATGCACGGCAATTATGTGGAATATAACACACTGACAGTTACAATGAGCAGATTAAAAGCAAAGCTTGGAACATTCTCAGATGAGCATATTCCATATATTGAAACAATAAGAAATGTAGGATACCGCTGGATAATATAAAAAGAGGGGGAAAGCTATGGGAATAGTTAGAATTACAGAAGAAGATGTTAAGAAAAACGTAAGAAATTATAGAATAAAACAGACATTTTTCGTGTTAGGAGTAATGGCTGTAAGTGTGATTATAATAGTGTCGTTAATTGTATATTATAATATTAAACAAAGGGCTCTTGTTGGAGCTCTTTATTTGTCAGATGAGAATTCGGCAGTACAGCTTGTTAATAACCTGATGTATCTTAATATTAATAAGTATACGTTACAGGCAGGCTCTGATGCAATGCTTGAGGCAGGATATTCAGCTAAAGGCTACACATATTTATTAAGGATAAATGGAGAGCTTGTAAGTTATATTGTAATAGCTTTAATACTTGCTGTAATTCTTATATATGGTCTTATTAACTGTTATAAGATTGGCAAGAAAGATTATATGGGACAGATTAAGGTTATTGCAGGAAAAAATGTTGCTTTGAAAGAGGAGCTTAATAAAGAACACGAATATAACAAAATACAATATAAGAAAATGCAGGAGTTCGTTGAAAATATAGCACACCAGATTAAGACACCACTGTCTGTAATTACTATGAAGCTTGAGATGATACAGGAATTATGTGGAATTAATGAAGATATATGCAGACTGATAACAGATTGTACGAATAATACATTTAAAATTAAGATGTTTATTAAGAAATTACTAGACATAAGCCGTATAGAGTCAGGAAAAATCACACTTTCATCAGATGAGATAGTTATCGATTATATAGTTGAGGAGAGTGTGGAGTGTTCGGTTGATGATAAGCAGAAAGTGTCGGTTAATTATGGCAATGAAGACAGACATAGAAAGATGTATGCAGATGAGGGCTGGCTTTTAGAGGCGTTGATTAATGTTATAAGTAACTGTTATGAACATATTAACCAGAAGAAGGGCGGTATGGTCTATATAGATATAAGCAGTAATTCAGAGGTATGTATGATAACTATATCTGATAACGGTGATGGAATACAGGATTGTGATGTGGCGGGGATATTTGACAGATTTATGAGCAGGAAAAGTCAGGACGAATTCCACGCAGGAATAGGACTTAACCTGTCGAAACTTATAATAGAAGCACACCACGGAAATATAAGGGCAGGCAATAGTGATAAGTATGGCGGGGGCCAATTTAAAAAAAAATTTCCATTATATAAAATTTAGGGCAAAATGTAAACCGCATGTAAGACGTGCA